>Ga0210409_10004662_pt1 | contig 14675 bp, 16 predicted proteins | sample IncBWH17MmetaG_FD_161649 | JGI IMG/M metagenome (GOLD analysis project Ga0210409, IMG submission 161649) | Forest soil microbial communities from Barre Woods Harvard Forest LTER site, Petersham, Massachusetts, United States - Inc-BW-H-17-M | ecosystem: Environmental > Terrestrial > Soil >... | reverse complement strand
ATTCCGAAAAATAGGAAGGTGTAGCGGCCGCCATGTACTCCATTCGGTTCCATCCGCGCTCGGGTGCGCCTGGGACAGACGCGTGGCGTCTGCAGTCATTTCATGATGCTGTTCTTGGTCACGCATGACCGCACTGATTTATAGCATTAAGGCGGAGAAGAATGTTTGTAGCTCGTCACATATGCGCAGTGAGGTTCAGGCAGACGTACCCTTGCGCTCCTCGGCGCGAAATGCAACGGGACGTTCGCGACTGGCCTGCGAGAGGGCACGCTCCACTTCGGCCGCGACGAAGTCTGGCCCGTAGACAGGCGTTCCAGGCTGCTGGCGCCAGGATTCAGCAAGGCCGCCCGCATCGACAGGATCGAACCCGATATCATCGACGAGCCGGAAGACAATGGCTTTGGCTTTGGGGTCGTCTCCAGCAACAGGAATCGCCACGCGCCCCGTGGTGCCGGCTGGCAGGCCGAAGTTCTGTAAGCGAGCGGCATAGATATTGTTAAACGCCTTGATCACGGGACGCCCCAATTGTTGCGCGACCCACTGACTTTCCGGCATGCCGTTTTCGATGGCGTCGATGCGGCCGTCGCGCCGCGGATAATAGTTTCCGGTGTCGATTACAACGACGCTGGTCGGCACGTCTTTGAACAAATCGGCGGGCAGACTCGATATATTTTTTTCGGGGATGGTCACGACTACGACGTCGCCGGCGTGTGCGGCCTCTTTCACGTTGACCGGTTTCGCACCCGTTTCAGTGGCAAGTTGAGTCAGGGTTTGCGGCCCCCGCGAATTCGCTACGAAGACTTGATGTCCCGCGGCGGTCAAACGACGCGTTAGTGCGCTACCGATATTGCCAGCTCCAATGATTCCTATTTTCATGTGCGCTCCTTTTGCCCGTACAGGGCTAATCAGTTTGGATGAGCAGACAGGGGCTCAGTTGCAAGGGCATTGTCGCGCAAAACAGCGACATCCAGATTCCAAGTTGATCCAGCATTCCATCGCCAAGGTGGTCACAAAGCCTCCCACAGCCTCGGAAACGCCCAACCGACTCTAACCCCAGGACACGGCAAGCGCAGTCAAAGTATTCGAAAGGAGGCGAGAGTGTCAGGCTACGCAGGCAGCCCGTCGGGATGAAAAGAGCTAGAGCTCGGCGAGGGCTCTGTGCACGAGCGCGATAGCCATAGCCCCCTCACCTACGGCGGAGGCGACGCGCTTGAAGCTTCCGGAACGCACGTCGCCCACGGCAAAGACGCCGGGAAGGCTGGTCTCCAAGATCAGGGGAGTGCGCTCGAGCGGCCACTGCCTTTGTAGTAGAGGATCCGTATCGAGGTCGCGGCCTGTGAGAATGAAGCCTTTATTATCGAGGGCGACGCAGCCTTGGAGCCAGTCGGTGCGCGGGGATGCTCCGGCCATGATGAAGACGTGGCGGATGGCGCGCGAGGTGGTCTCGCCAGAGTTTTTATCCCGCCAGGTGACGCGCTCCAGATGCTCGTCGCCTTCGAGCGCAACGATTTCGGAATTGAAGTGCAGCTCGATACCGGGATTCTGCTGGACGCGCTGGATCAGATAGCGCGACATGCTGCTGGAGAGCTCCCCCGAGCGCACCAGCATATGAACGCGGGTCGCGCCCTGAGAGAGATACGCGGCGGCCTGACCAGCCGAATTTCCTCCACCGATGATGATCACTTCCTCGCGTTCGCAAAGCTGCGCCTCGATAAATGTGGCTCCGTAGTAGATGCCTCGTCCTTCGAACTGCTGAAGATTCGCGAGCCCCGGCTTGTTGTACTGGGCGCCGGTGGAGATGACCACGGCGCGGGAGTGAATCGCGTCACCATTTTCGAGAACGACCTGATAGGGACGGCGACTGCAATCAAGGCGCGCCACGCTGTGAGCAAGCATCATTTTGGCCCCGAATTTGGCCGCCTGCGCCGAAGCGCGGCCGGCAAGCTCCTGGCCGGAGATGCCCATGGGAAAGCCGAGATTGTTTTCGATCTTGGAGCTCGAGCCAGCTTGGCCGCCGGGGGCTTCGGTTTCGATAACCAGGGCATCTAGCCCTTCGGAAGCTGCGTATACGGCCGCGGCCAGACCGGATGGGCCGGCACCGATGATCACGAGATCGCGGACGGTCGTCTGGTCAACGGAGGCGTTGAGGCCGAGGCAATCGGCGAGCTTGGGTATCGATGGATTGCGCATGACCGTGCGGCTGCAGATGATGACAGGGATCTCGTCGATCTTGATCTGGAAGCGGTCGAGCAGATCCTGCGAACTCTTATCGATGTCGAGGTCCACATAGTTGTAGGGGATGCCGTTGCGGCTGAGGAACTCTCGCAGACGCAGCGTGTCTGCCGAGTGGCGCGAACCGAGAAGGACAGGCCCTCTGTTGTCGCGGATCAGCGCGATCCGGCGGAGGATGAAGGCGCGCATGAAAATGTCACTAAGCTCTGAGTCGCGCCCGATCAGCGAGCGGAATTCGTGGTTTCGGAGCTCGAGAAATTCGCCAGGTACTGTGACGCGGCCGCGCACAAGACATCGTCCGCCGGAGATCATGCTAAGCTCGCCGGTGAATTCTCCGGCGTTGTGGGTCGCGATCAGGCGCTCGGCACCGTTGACGTCGGGCTGTACGATTTCCATGGCTCCTGAGAGCAAGACAAAGAAGGAGACGTCGGCGTCGCCGATCTCGAAAAGGATCTCGCCCGTCTGCACCTTGCGCAGCTCGCTGCAGGAGCGAATGCGAGCCATTTGTCCGGGCGTCAGGACGGGAAAGATCTGCGTGGCGGCATCGAGAGCGCTTGGTACCGGAACCGGTTGAGAAGCCATAGTGGCCTTCCTTTTTCGCGTGCAGGAATATTCTACATTAAACTACTAGCCCGCTGCTGCGGTGCTCGTAATCGCCAGGGCGATGTCTTTCCGCCCTGGCAGCTTTTCGGCGTCAATGGATTGAGAGTTCTTCGGAATCCGAGAGAAAATTCACTTGTAGCTCTTCACCTGTAATTGGGCTATCGGCTGCGGCGACGCTGCGTCGGTGAAAAATCCTCTGCTCATCCTAGCAAAAATCTGTCATCATCGCGGCACGTACGGAGCGGAGGTCACCATGGATAAGAAGACGCCGCCGAAGGCCGATAAGACTCCGCAGTCCTCACCTGAAGATCCCTTCACAACGTTCATCCAATTGGACAGAATGTCCTCCGTTCCATCGCAGTTTCGTGTTCCGGGGACTTTTACGATTACGCGGCTCCAGTCGCCGACCGGTCTTCCTGACCGAATCACAAAGCTATCGCCAGTCCCGGCTATGCTAGTCTCGATCTCCCTTAAGTCTCTGCCGTCGTCGAAGTACCAGGTGTGGACATCAGACAAGCTGATTCCAACATCCATCGTCCATCCATTTCGATCCAACGTCATCGATTTCGATTCCCAGCCAAGGTGCTGGGCAGGTCAAGAGTTCGATTATGTTCACTATTCTATTCCTCGTGACGGTCTAAATGACATCGCCGAGGATTTTGGTTTTGGCAGAGTAAGCGATTATCGTCTGGCAGTGCTCGAAGATGATCTAGTTTTGGCCCAGATCACGAAGAGCGTTCTTCCGTTCCTTGGGCGGAGCGACGCTCCTTCGGTGCTTGCCCTTGATCAATTCAGCCTCATCCTCGGAGCGCATCTCATCCAGCAGTACGGTGTTCTCCAGAAAACAGCAGGCCCTTCAAAGGGGGGACTATCGCCATGGCAGAAGCGACGAGCCTGCGAGCTTCTTCATGAGAACATGCACGGCCGGATCCGGCTATCTGAGATTGCACGCGAATGCGGACTTTCCATCAGCCACTTTGCTCGCTCGTTCAAAGCTTCTTTCGGTACCTCCACGCACCAATGGCTGATTCGCCATCGCATTGACCACGCCAAACAGTTGATGAGTCAGACCAGCCTGTCGCTGAGCAGCATTGCGATTCAATCGGGATTTCATGATCAGGCAGCATTCACGCGCACATTCCATCAACTCGTCGGCGTCAGCCCGGGAAGATGGCGTCGCAATCGCACGACAAGGAATTTTCGAGCTTAAGGCAAATTTCCCGATGATTCGAAACAATAGCGTCTGCCGGTCAGTAAACGCGAGCTACTTTTAAGCAAAAAACGACAAAAAGCAGCAAAATTCGGCAAGAAAGCAGCAGGATTTGCGCCTATCTTGAGTCAGGAGAACACCATGAATGCGAACTCTACGCAACGCACAGAACGTGTGACCCGGGACAACGCCTTACTATTCCTGGTAGATCACCAGGTTGGCCTGTATACCGGCATTCGCGACATTGACATCCTTCAACTCAAGCACAATATCGTTGCTCTGACACGAGCTATCCTCGCACTCAAAGTGCCCGTTGTCGTGACCACCACATCGGAGAACATGTGGGGGCCGCTTATCCCTGAACTCGCCGACGTTCTGCACGGCATGCCGACAATCGAACGCACGACTGTCAACGCATGGGATGAAAAGCGCGTCGCCGACGCGGTCAGGACTACCGGGCGCAAGCACCTCATCGTGACAGGAATTTCTACGGACGTTTGTCTCGCTTTCCCGGCCATAGCTGCGCTTGCCGACGGGTTCCAGACTTATGCAGTCATAGACGCGTCCGGAGGCTTCAGCCGAACTCAGGTCGATATGGGAGTTTTACGCATGCAGCAAGCTGGCGTCGTTCCGGTGGGCTATTCCACTGTCGCGGTCGAACTTTTGGCCGACAATGCGGCGCCGGAGGCCGAGGCAGTCTATGGTGCGCTCGGCATGCCATTCAGCACGTTGGTCTTCGGTCTCAGGCAATACTATTCTCAAGCAAGTGAATATAAGAAAGCGCGAGTCGGCGCATAGATCCTGGTGCACCAGAAAAGAAAAAGACAAAGGAGAATGACAATGACAAAACCAAGCATCGTGTTCTGCCACGGACTTTGGGCAGACGGTTCCTGCTTCAGCAAGCTAATCGTTCCCTTGCAGGCCGAGGGGTACGAGTGCATTGCGGCGCAGTACGGCCTCAACTCAACGGCGGAGGACATCGCCGTGACGAAGGAGACGATCGGGCGGGTCAGCGGTCCCGTAATTCTCGTTGGCCATTCCTACGGCGGAAGCGTCATCACGGGCGCCGGAACCGACGATCGCGTTGCCGGGCTGGTTTATATCTGCGCGCTCGCTCCGGACGCCGATGAAACTTCTCAAACGCAGCAGACCAAGTTCCCAACGACCGACGTGTTCTCCCATATCGAAGTCGTGGATGGACGCATTTGGCTGCGTCCGGAGGGCACGAAGTATTTCTGCGGAGACCTCTCGGAGCAGGAGCAGAAGCTCGTTTGGGCGACACAGGGTGTTCCGAAACCCGATCTGTTCGGGGCCAAGGTCGGGGGAACTGCGTGGAAGATGAAGCCGAGCTGGTATATCGTGGGCAAAAAAGACCACACAGTGCATCCCGATCTGGAGCGCGCCATGGCGAAGCGCATGGGCGCAACCACATTTGAGCTCGACAGCAGCCACGTGCCGATGCTCTCGCAACCGGAACGCGTACTTGAGGTGGTTCACGCCGCGGCGAAAGCTGTTCAGGGAGCTTCGGCAACAGCATGAGTGGGGAGTGATCGAAACTTGCCACCCAATTCCAGTGACTTTTCTCAAGAATCCCCTTGCAGGCGCAACGCAGGGCGGCTTACTGATTACCACAGGCGGCGCGTCGACAGGAGACCGTGACCTTGTCAAGAGTGTGCTTACCGACTCGGGCGCCAAGTTCGATTTGCGCATGTCGTGATGCGATCTGGCAATCTTGCCGCCGCTTTCGCATGTTTTCACAAACCGGTGGGACCGGCTCTCGCGCGACTTTCGGGTCTTCGCGGCGCGGGACTGCCGAGAATCCAAGCCCGGCTCGACACACATCTGCGGAGGCGTCCCGACCGTCGGTATTTCGTTCTTGCTAGTCTCGGTTGCAACGCAGAAGGTTTTACGGTAAGGCCGCTTGCGAATCAGTGCTCCGCGCTGGGTCGCCGAACTCACTGCGTCTCCGACTTCAGGTCTTTGGCGGTGAGTAGCTCGGAGGGGAGCACCTGCCTGGTGAGCAGGCGCTCGGACCAGCGCTGAAACCATAGATGCGGTCGGCATTTGTGTCGAGATTTCAGGCAACTCGCTCAGTGCGGAAAAAACACCAAGGCTTGCCCGTTTAATCGCGGCAGTCGCGCAATAGCGCCTAGGCATTCGCCACTCCCGAAGTCAAAGCCAACAACCTCATCGCGGGCGACGCAATAGAGGACTCCATTCGGAGCAAAGCGCAAGCCTCTCGGTTTACAGAACTCAGCCTTCCCATTTGGAGACAAAACTCGGACGAGGTGGCCATCCCTCGTATCGTATTCCCGAACACTCGTCACTGCGTCTGCCACCCCGAATGGACGCTCGCTAGAGACAACGATATTGCCGTTGGGCGCAATAGCGAGATCTAGCGGACTCAGTTCGGGGTCCGCGACCAACGGAGAGGACTGCGTAGGCGATCCTCGACTGAAGGCCACTACGGCGTTATCGCCTTGGCCGTCGGGACCGATTCCTGAAGCGAGAAACAGCCGGCCATCATGACCGAAAGCGAATCCTCGAGGAAAAGGTACGACGTGTGGCGGCAACACATGCTTTACTGCACCCTCAAGACTAGTCGACAAGGCGATGATGGTGCGTGTGCTGCGCAAGCCGACGAAATACTGGCCATCCGGGCCGAAATTGCCACCGCCGGGATTCAAGCCTTCAATCCGGCCGGTATCCCGCACAACTCTCCCATCCGGGGAGATCGCTAACACGCGATCGGCCCCACTGTTTAGAAAGAGCAGATTGTCTTTTGCATCGACCGCAAGACCACGCGGATCGGCAATGCGATCATCTTCAATAAAAGTCCCGCGGAACGTTCCGTCCAATTCAAAGGCGAGCAGCGCGCCAAATCCATTCCCGCTGGCACCCGACGCACTTGTAATGAGAAGGGGCATTGCAAGAGTACTCTGACACGCTTTTTCCGGAATCTCTAAGGCATTTCAGACTGCGGTGCGGCCGCCGTCGACGGCAAGTTTTGCCCCGTAGATGAAACTCGACTGATCGGTCGCCAGGAAAACAATGGCCTCTGCAATCTCGTCTGCTGTCGCCGGACGGCCTGCAGGCGCCTGCGCAGCAAGCTGCTCAACACCTTCTCCCATCGCTTCCGTGCCCTCCGTTCGTGTAGGGCCGGGACTGACCGCATTGACGCGGACGCCGTGCGGGCCATACTCTGCCGCCCACGACTTGGTCAGCAAATTAATCGCCGCCTTGCTTGAGCCGTAGAGGCTCATGCCGGACACCCCGTAGTCGGCAACCATTGTCGAAACATTGACGATGGCTCCTTTTCCTCTCTTCGCCATCAGCGGAGCAAGTTCCGCAACGAGGAAATACGGCGCCTTGACGTTGAGCGAGTACACTCGGTCAAACTCTTCTTCCGTGGTTTTGTCCGTTGGCCCGAACGGAAAGGTGCCTGCATTGTTGATCAGGATATCGACGTGACCGGAACCAAGTTCGACCGCTCTTTTCGCCACTTCGCGCGCGCTCGACGCATTTCGAAGATCAGACGCGATAAAATCCGCTTTCCCTCCTGCGGCACGGATTTCGGCTAGCGTCTCATCGCCGCGTTTCGCGTTACGGCCTACAACCAGGACGTGAACGCCAAGCAACGCCAGTTTTTTGGCTGTCGCTCGGCCAATACCGCTCGTTCCTCCAGTAACAAGGCCTGTCAAAGGATCAGTGGCCATTTGCGAATCCCCCTCTTGAAGGCGTGACCGCGTGCTCTAAGATAGATGTTCTGATAGGCGATTCGATTCTCATCGCGGACGAGAATGCTGAAATGGACCATGACGTGCTCATGAGAAAATACGTTACTATCTCACCTGAAGAAGCCGCGAATCGCGTCGCTATCCGTGAACTCGTCGAGGACTATGCTCACTTTGCCGACCGTCGCGATGCAAAAGCTCAGATGGCGCTCTTTACCTCAGACGCCCACTTCGTGGTGTACATGAATGCTAAAGGTCCAAAGCCCACACAGGAACTGCACTCGCGCGAGGCACTAGCTCCTGTTTTTGCAGATCTGAACCAGTACGCGGCGACCATGCACTTTTTTGGACAGACCACAATCCTCACGCCGACCCGCGACCGAGGCACGCAAGATAACTGTGGGCTATACAGTCGAGTTCGCGCGAGTTCTCTACGGCAGTAGCCCGAGCGCGACATTCTCATTCTTGAGTGGGAGTGGTGCGGATCCGACGGGACGAAGTCGAATCCCTTTCGCGCGCTTCAAGGGGGAGGCCGAGAACGCGCTACTCGCGCCGGGTTTCCCCCACGTTTATATCTTCCGGCCCGCGTACATCTACCCCGTGGAGCCGAGGAAGGAACCGAGCTTCAGCTACCGACTCTTGCGTGCAATCTACCCTATATTTCGGCTGTTACTCCCCAACCAGGTTATCCCGGCCGACGACTTGGCGCGGGCCATGGTCGATGTCACCCTCCGGCAAACCAAGGAGACTGGATCCGAGGTTTTGGAAAACCGCGACGTCCGAGCCATGGTCATGTCTTGAGCGAACTGGAGCTCCCTAACTAGCCGATGCGATACTGACCGCCGTCCACGACAATGACCTGCCCGTTTGTATGGCATACCTATAAAAGGGAACAAGCCTCGTTAAACGGCAAACGCGGAAGACGTGGCAACAGGGTACTTGGATCACCGTAGCCAAGATTGCAGAGGAAATTCGACTTGACGTGACCATCAGGAAAGAATTCCTCATCGCAGCCGAAACACGGCTTCCCGGCGGCGAAGAACTGCTCGTCGACCTTGGCGTTATCGAAGCCGGACATCGGACCGCAATCGAGGCCGAGTGCCCGTGCGGCCAGGATCAGGTATGCCCCTTGCAGGCTGGAATTACGCTGGGCAGTCCCCTCGACCAATTGGGGATTACTCTCGAACAGCTGTTTCATGCCCGGGCTGTGCGGGAATAGCTTGGGCAGTTGCTCATAGAACTTCATGTCGTACGCGACGATCACGGTGACGGGAGCTGTCATCGTCTTCTCGACGTTGCCCGGGGCCAGCGCCGGACGAAGTCGCTCCTTGGCCTCCTTCGACCGAAGAAACGCAAACCGTGCCGGGGCGGAGTTCGCGCTGGTCGGCGCCCACTTGAGAAGCTCGTAGAGATCCCGCAGCGTCTGATCGGCTACCGGCCGCGGCTGCCATTTCGCATACGTGCGCGCTTCCCGAAAGATTGTGTCCAAAGCTAGGTCGTCGATTCTTTGAGCCATGAAATTTCCTCCCGTCGGCAGTCTGAGATGCTGGCCTTTTACGCCGATAGCTGGCGGATTCTCCGTCTCAGCCAAGAATCAGCTTGGCGGCGCGGCCCGCAACCATGTGGGCGGACGCGTTTGTCCCCGGACCCGTAATGATTTGTGGCATCACGGAGGCGTCTGCCACGCGCAACCCCAAAATCCCGTGCACGCGAAGGTCTGGGTCGACAACAGCGAGCTTGTCCACGCCCATTTTGCACGTGCCAACTCCGTGTCCAAAACTCGCCGAGGCAAGTCTGGCAAGCTCTTGGATCTCCTCGGCGCTCGCCTTAGGCCCTGGTATGAGTTCGCTCTCGCGCTGATTGTCAAAGGCGTGCTGATTTCCCAGTTCACGCGCGGCTTCGATGGCACTCACGACTGCTGCAAAATCACGATCCGTGCCTAGATAGTTGCCATCAATCACTGCGGCATCTTGAAAGTTGTTGCTCGCCAGGCGGACGGAACCTTTGCTGGTGGGCTGCACAAGAGCCGGCGCGATCGTGAACGTGTCCGGTGGAGGAGCTCCAAAGCGCGAGGCCACCTCGGGGGTAACCACTGGCAATTGATGAAGCACAAGACTGATGTCTGTGTCACCCGAGGGACCGCTCGACAAGTAAGCCTCTGCCTCGACGGCGTTACTGTCGGCTGGCCGATCCGGCATCTTGCCTTTGTACTGGAACACGACGCCGGACACGAGCACATGGTCCTGGAGATTCTCGCCCACGCCGGGCAAGTTCTCGACGACCTCAATTCCAAAGCTGCGAAGCGCCTTCGCTTCCCCGATACCTGAGAGCATCAAAAGCTTGGGGCTATTGATGGTGCCCGCGGCAAGGATGACCTCCTTGTTAGCCGCGATATCCTTTGCCGTGCCGTCTGTCATTAGCCTGACGCCAACGCAGCGAGTCCCTTTAAAGTTCAGTTTCACAACGTTGGTGTTGAGGAGCAAAGTGAGGTTCGGCCTCGACAGCGCCGGGTGCAGGAAGGCGCGAGCAGCGCTCACGCGAGTCCCATGCGGGGCGATGTTCATGTTGATGTAGCCGGCGCCGGGACGCATCGGACCATTCACATCATCTAGAATGGGCATGCCCATCTCGCGGGCTGCGTCGAGGAAGGCTGGCGCCAAGGGATGAGGATCTTTTGGGCGGCGGATGTGGATGGGGCCGCCAGAACCCCGCCATTCATTCGCGCCCCCTTCCCAATCTTCCTGACTTTTGAAAACCGGGAGCACGTCGGCGAAGGCCCAACCCTTGGCTCCGTTCTCCGCCCAGCCGTCGTAGTCCCGTTGCATGCCCCGCATCCACACCATGGCATTAATGCTGGTGCCGCCGCCAAGGACGTGGCCGAGGGCCATATTGAATTTTCGATTGTTCAATCGCGGCGAGGGGATGATGGGTAAGTGAAAATCGAGCGGGCCGCCGACATTGTAAAACCAAATACTCGGGTTCGCGATGGTCGGCGCGTCGTCGGGTCCTCCCGACTCGATGACGAGGACTTGTTCGCCGGACGCGGACAATTCAGCGGCAAGAACCGAACCGGCCGCGCCTGCTCCCACAACGATGAAATCATATCGCTCTCTCAATACATCGGTCATTTCGAACTCCCGGAGTCTGAAATCTGATTGACGACGATTGGCTCGGCGTTAGACCTCAACTTCTTTTCCAGAAGGATCGCTGTGGAACCGTGTGGTGCCCCCTGTTTTGAAAGAGCCTGCGGTGCCATAGCTGTCCTCGAGAAACTGGACGTAAGCGACCTTGTCCCCCTCGAAACGCGCCAACAGGGCGAATGGAGAAGTGATTTCCTTCCCCGTCACGTTCGATTTGTAGGTAAAAGAGCCGAAGAAGGCGACGCGGCTGCCCTGCTCAATGGTGTCGGTGACCTTGAAGTCTAGCGTTTTCCAGAAGCGTTGGATTCCCACAAAGACATCGGCCAATTCCCGAGGCCCTTTGTGAGTGCCAGTCCAGGGCATGACTTTCTTCAATTCTGCGTTATCGAAGTTCAATGAAACGTAAGTGACGTCGGGCGTCATGAGCTGGTCAAGGACTTTAAGATTCGTTGTGTTCTGCAAGAGCTCTTGAAGCACTGCAGTCAAGTTGGTCGTCATATTTAGCCCCTTATTTGTTGTTTTGCCCCTTCATGGCTCCCTGGACAGAACCGCTTCCCCCATAGTTCTCAGAACGGGCCGTTCATGTTCTTCCACTGATTCTGCGGCGGAATAATAGAGAGCACGTCCCAATGCTCTGCAATTTTGCCGTTTTCAACTCGAAACAGATCGTAGTTTGCAGTGGGCGGTTCGGTGCGTGACTCGACCAGGCAGAGCACGAAATTGCCGTCCGCGACGTAGCGACGCGGTATCAGCACCGGGGTGTCTCCGGGCCTTGCCACCTGGGAGACTCGCGCTTTCATCCGTGCGGTCCCATCACCAACTTTGGATGCGTGTTGAACGTAATGGTCGCCGTCAATGAATTCGTCAACGCGATCGAAGCGCAATTCAACGGTCACGACTTGCTTGAAGTTGCGAACGAGAGTTCGATTCGCCTCTGACTCTTTGCGATCGACAACGGCGGTTGGACCGTCCACCTGCGTATGCCCGGACGGATTGAGGCCGGTCTCGGCAGATTGTCCACCCCAATGCTCGACGATCTTGCCGTCCTTGAAGCGAAAGAGGTCAAACGCTATGACCGGCCCCGAAAAGCCGGGCCAGCCTTCGTATTTCGAATGAAGCATGACGATGTCGCCATCCACAACCGTACGATATATCGTAACGTTCGTTGTCGGAGAATTCGCCAGCTTGGCCACGAAGGCCCTCAGGCCGGGCAGTCCGTCCCCAATGTTCGGATCGTGTTGCACGAACGGCTCGGTAAAGAAGCGGTCAATGGCACTCGAATCTCGATCTCGAAAAATCGCGACTGTTGCCTGTCGCGCTCTCGCACCCAGGTCGGAAGCATCCGGGTTAGTCGGCGCTTGAGGCCGCGCCACTGCAAAATCGGACAGCACGCACACAATTCCAATCAGAATGGCGAGACGGGACCACACTTGCGGTTGGCTGCGACCTTCCAGTTGCATGATTCCACCTCCCGGTGGGTGCATCTCTAGTTGCGATTCGGGGGCGTCGATCGTGGTTACGCACGCGCCGGCTCGGCAGCGAACTCCTTTTTGATGATCGGGGCGACTCGAGTCCCCAGGAGCTCAATCGACCGCATCATCTTCTGATGCGGGAGCGTTGACACGCCCATTTGAAACGTAACGCGGGTGAGGCCGCCAAGGGCTTCGTTCACGTAAAGTATTTTCTCCGCGACCCTTTCCGGATCGCCGATGATCAAAGCACCTGTAGGGCCGCGCACGGCGTCGAATTGGGCCCGCGTCATAGGTGGCCAGCCGCGTTCCTTTCCAATTTCCGTGAAGGTGTGTGCATAACCCGGATAGAAATCGTCCGCGGCCTGCTTGATCGTGTCGCCCAGAAAACCGATGGCGTGGAGACCCACCATCAGTTTCTCGGGGCCGTGACCCGCGCGGCGGCCAGTCTCGCGGTAGAGATCGATCAGAGGGCGAAAGCGCCGGGGTTCTCCACCGATGATGGCGACCGCCAGCGGGAGACCGAGTTCGCCGGCGCGGACAAAAGAGGCCGGCGTGCCACCCACACCGACCCATATCGGAAGCGGGCTTTGCAGCGGGCGAGGATAGACCGCCTGGCCGGTGAGCGGGGCGCGGTACTTACCTGACCAGCGAACGTGCGTATCTTCGCGAATCTTCAAGAGAAGATCGAGTTTCTCTGCGAAGAGCTCGTCATAATCTTCCAGCCGGAAACCGAAGAGCGGAAAGGAGTCCACAAAGGAACCGCGGCCTGCGACGATCTCCGCGCGGCCATGCGAGATCAGGTCCAGCGTGGCGAACTCCTGGAAGACTCGAACCGGATCGGCTGCGCTGAGAACGGTTACGGCGCTCGAAAGCCGGATGTTCTCCGTGCGCGAGGCCGCCGCGCTCAAAATTACGGCGGGCGCTGAATCGAGGAACTCGGCGCGATGATGTTCGCCAATTCCAAAAACATCCAGCCCCACTTGATCGGCAAGCTCGATCTCTTCCAGAAGATTTTGCATCCGTTGAACAGGACTGAGATTCAGTCCGGTTGCGGGATCGGAGATGACTGCTCCAAAACTGTCGATACCGATTTGCATGTTTGTGACTCCTGCGCTCGACTGGTGCATTTCTTTCTATGATTAGCGTTAACTGGCTCTCACGGGGAGTTGCGTCAAGTCCCCCGATCCTTTGCTTGATCGATCCACGCGCGATTGGAATAACCCGGCAAACGCTGGTCGCACGTCGACGAATATCACCGCCCACAGTAGCAAGACGAAGAGCGCCAGCGGAAGACCGCTTGGGGCCATCGTGGCGTGGAAAGTAAGGATGTTGACAATCACCGGTGCCAGCAATGCCACCGCCAATGGTACATACCGATTGACAAGAAGAAGCACACCCGCGATGAGCTGAACCCCGAAGATCACCCACAGGTAATGCGAGACATACAGGGCTCCTACGAACTGTCCGGCAATGCCGTCCGGCGGCGGCTGGTGAATGAAGTTCAGGAAGCCATTCAGCCCAAAAACAAGGAAGATCGCGCCCGCCAGATAGCGGGCGACTAGGGAAGCGGTTCTCATAATCGGGTCTCCTTTTTTCATCAGCGCTATTACATGGCGTCAATCATATTGATGCCAATACAACTGATGCTGTATACTTCTGGGAGATTCAACTTTTTTTATGACCAGAGGCTTCCAAGGGACGGACCACGTCTGGCTGGTAATGATGAAGGCGATGCGCGCCCTGAAGAGGTACGCAGCCGCCGATATTGAAGACACCGGACTCGGCCTCTCTGATTTCGGCGTGCTGGAACTCCTGCTGCACAAAGGGCCTTTGCCCGTCAATACGATAGGCCCAATCGTCGATCTGACCCCTGGCTCGATCAGTATCGCTGTCGATCGCCTCGTCGCGAAGGGCCTGGTCAGCCGGGCCGAGAGCGCCGAAGACCGGCGCGTTCGGATCGTTGCCCTCACCCCACGCGGAAAGGATCTAATTGTTTCCGCCTTTCGAAAGCATTCCGGGCAGATGAAAAAAGTGTTCTCTGAACTAAGCACGGAGGAGCTTCGAGGCCTTGAAATGTCGCTCAAGAAAGTCGGCAAGCGTGCTGCCGCGCTGATGGAGCAGAATTGAGTATTGCCACTCCCAAGGATAGGTGCAGCAGGATCGTCGAGCTCACCGTGGCGGGCGCTTGATTGAGCGTGCCTTTCAGAAGCACGCGAACGACGTGCAGGAAATCATGACCGTTCTCAAAACCAACGAACGAGCGGAGCTGGTCCGCATGCTCAAG
>Ga0210409_10004661_pt1 | contig 14675 bp, 14 predicted proteins | sample IncBWH17MmetaG_FD_161649 | JGI IMG/M metagenome (GOLD analysis project Ga0210409, IMG submission 161649) | Forest soil microbial communities from Barre Woods Harvard Forest LTER site, Petersham, Massachusetts, United States - Inc-BW-H-17-M | ecosystem: Environmental > Terrestrial > Soil >... | reverse complement strand
CACGGCGAGCTCGAGCCGCTGTTCAGGATCAAGCGCGAATTCGTCCAGCGCCAGGCCGCCAAGAAGATCAAACCGCCCGAGGCGGCCCAGCTCGACGGCGATGGGCTGCGTGCCCGGCTGCAGCCGCTGCTCGGAGGCGACTTTGACGAGCTGGCGTTCGCCCGCGCCGTGCAGCAGTGGCTGCTGGACGAGGCGGCCAACGCCGAGGCGCTGACGCTGGCGCAGCAGTATGCGGCCTGGGCCGCGCACACGAGCGCCGGCCAGCACCGCCATCGCGACGGGCTGCTGTTCAAGATACCGGCGCCCGTGGATCCGATGAACCTGGTGCGCCCGGCGCAGCGGCTGCAGGACGATGGCATGTCGGAGGTGCGAATCCGGGCCGATCACATCCGCCGCCGCGACGGCTTTGCGCTGACCGATGCCGGCTTCGACCTGGCCGGCGCGCTGGACCAGGCCCACTACTGCATCCAGTGCCACCCGCAGAAAAAGGACTCCTGCTCGGACGGACTGAAGGAGCGGGCCCCCAAGGACGCGCCGGCCGCCGTGATCTACAAGAAAAGCGCCTTCGGCGTGTCCCTGTCCGGCTGCCCACTGGAGGAGCGTATCTCGGAATTCCACATGCTCAAGACGCAGGGCGTGCCGATCGGGGCGCTGGCGGTGATCGTGGTGGACAACCCGATGGTGGCCGGCACCGGACACCGGATCTGCAACGACTGCATGAAGGCCTGCATCTTCCAGAAGCAGGAGGCGGTGAACATTCCGCAGGTGGAGACGCGCACGCTCAAGGACGTGCTGGAGCTGCCGTTCGGTTTCGAGATCTACAGCCTGCTGACGCGCTGGAATCCGCTGAACCTCGCGCGCCCGCTGCCGCGCCCGGCCACCGGCCGCAAGACGCTGGTGGTGGGCCTGGGACCGGCCGGCTACACGCTGGCGCATCACCTGCTCAACGACGGCCACACGGTGGTCGGCATCGACGGGCTGAAGATCGAGCCGCTGCCCGAGACGCTCGCGGGCGTGCGTGCCGATGGCAGCCGCACCGGTTTCGAGGCGCTGCGCGACGTGCAGTCGATCTACGAGCCGCTCGATGAGCGAGTGCTCGCCGGCTTCGGCGGGGTGGCCGAGTACGGCATCACGGTGCGCTGGGACAAGAACAACCTGAAGCTGATCCGGCTGCTGCTGGCGCGGCGCGAGCAGTTCGCGATGTACGGCGGGGTGCGCTTCGGCGGCACGCTGGAGGTGGACGACGCGCTGGCCCTGGGCTTCGACCACATCGCCCTGTGCATGGGCGCCGGCAAGCCGACCACGCTGGACGTGCCCAACGGGCTGGCGCGCGGGGTGCGCTCGGCCTCCGATTTCCTGATGGCGCTGCAGCTCACGGGCGCGGCCAAGCGCGACTCGATCGCCAATCTGCAGCTGCGCCTGCCGGTGGTGGTGATCGGCGGGGGGCTGACCGCGATCGACGCCGCCACCGAGTCGCTCGCCTACTACGTGGTGCAGATCGAAAAGTTCCTGCATCGCTTCGACGAGCTCGCCGCCGACATCGGGGAAGACGCGATCAGGAACCGCTGGGACGACCTGGATCGCGAAATCGCTGAGGAGTTCCTGGCCCACGCGCGGGCCGTGCGCGAGGAGCGCGCGCTGGCGCGCCGGGAAAGCCGCCCTGCGCGCATCGTCGAGCTGCTGCGCGAGTGGGGCGGCGCCAGCATCGTGTACCGGCGCCGCCTGATCGACAGCCCCTCTTACACGCTGAACCACGAGGAGGTGGAAAAGGCGCTGGAAGAAGGCGTCTCCTTCGTCGAGTGCCTGGCACCGGCCGACATCGAGGTCGACAACTTCGGGGCCGTCAAGGGGATCCGCTTCAACCGCCTTCAGCCCGGCGAGGACGGCCAGCTGCGCCCGGACGGCGCGCAGTGGGTGTCGGCCCACACCGTGCTGGTGGCCGCGGGCACCTCGCCCAACACCGTGCTGGCACGCGAAGATGCGACCCACTTCCAGCTCGACGGCAAGTACTTCACCGCCTGCGACGAGCAGGGTCAGCCGGTCAAGCCCGCCTACGCCCTGGCCAAGCCGGCCAGCGCCGACGTGCTGCTGTCGCGCCTGCCCGACGGGCGCTTCATCAGCTTTTTCGGGGACCTGCACCCCTCGTACTTCGGCAACGTGGTCAAGGCGATGGCCTCGGCCCGCCAGGGCTACCCCAGAATCTCCCGCCTGCTCGATGAGCGCACGCCGGCTTCGTCGAAAAGCGCGACCGAGTTCTTCGCGCAGCTGTCGCGCGAGCTGCTCGCCACGGTCCACTCGGTGCAGCGCCTGACGCCCGACATCGTCGAGGTCGTGGTCAAGGCCGCGGCGGCGGCGCGCAAATTCCAACCGGGCCAGTTCTACCGGCTGCAGAACTTCGAGTCGTTATCGAAGCGGGCCGACCACACCCGTCTGCACACCGAGGGGCTGGCGCTCACCGGCGCCTGGGTCGATGCGGCCCAGGGACTGGTGTCGTGCATCGTGCTGGAAATGGGGGGCTCATCGAACCTGGTGGCGACACTGGCGCCCGGCGAACCGGTGATCCTGATGGGGCCGACCGGCACGCCCACGCACATCGGCACCGACGAGACGGTGATCCTGGCCGGCGGCGGGCTGGGTAACGCGGTGCTGTTTTCGATCGGCGAGGCGTTCCGGGCGCACGGCTCGCGCGTGCTGTACTTCGCCGGCTACAAGAAGGTGATCGACCGCTACAAGATCGACGAGATCGAAGCGGCGGCGGACCTGGTCGTATGGTGCTGCGACGAGGCGCCGGGTTTTGCGCCGCGCCGCCCGCAGGACCGCGCCTTCGTGGGCAACATCGTGCAGGCGATGGAGGCCTACGCGACCGGGCGCCTGGGGGAGGTCGCGATCCGCACCGAAGAGGCCGACCGCATCATCGCGATCGGCTCGGACCGGATGATGGCGGGCGTGGCCAAGGCGCGCCACGATGCGCTCAAACGGCATCTGAAGCCGAACCACTGCGCGATCGGATCGATCAACTCGCCGATGCAATGCATGATGAAGGAGATCTGCGCCCAGTGCCTGCAGGTGCACCGCGACGCGCGCACGGGAAAAAGCTCGGTCGTGTTTTCCTGCTTCAACCAGGACCAGCCGCTCGACGCGGTCGACTTCGGGTCGCTCAACGAGCGCCTGAAGCAGAACGCGCTGCAGGAAAAGCTCACCGCGCAGTGGCTCGAGCACTGCGCGCGGCAGGCCGACTAGGCCTTCGGGCGGCTCTGCACGATCAGATTGCCGACCGAGATCTGAACGGGCTCGCCGTTCTGGTTCAAGGTGGTGGTCCTGACCTTGATCACCCCTTGACCCGGCCTGGACTTGGAAGCCCGCACTTCGAGCACCTCGCTCTGGACCCGCAGCTCGTCGCCCGGCCGCACCGGGCGGGGCCAGCGCAACTCGTCGAAGCCGGCGCCGATGAAGCCGCCGGCCGGCCGGAAGTCGCTGTCGACCAGCAGCCGCATCGTGGCTGCCGCGGTGTACCAGCCGCTCGCAACCAGCCCTTGAAAGATCGAACTGCCCGCGGCTTGTTCGTCCAGATGGAACGGCTGTGGATCGAATTCGGCCGCGAAGCTCACGATGCGCTCCTGGTCGACCCGGATGCGGCCGGCTCCGCCGAATGTCTGCGCCACTTCGAAGTCTTCCAGATACAGCTCTTTCATCGCCGTGTTCCTCATCGAAACGCTGCTGGCGCCAGGCGCGCCGCCGCCTCTAATATGGCACTTTTGGACCGAGATGCCATCCGATGGTCCGGACCGTCGCCTCGTCATGACATCTGCCGCGCTGGTACAAGCCGCATCCGACGCCGAGTTCACCATCGCGCGCGCCCTGTTCGTCGAATACGCCGACCAGCTCGGCGTCGACCTGTGTTTCCAGGGCTTCGCCGCCGAACTGGACACGCTCGCCCAGATGTACGGGCCGCCGGGCGGATGCCTGATCCTGGCCCAGCAGGCGGGCGAGTACGTCGGCTGCATCGGCGTGCGCCGGCTGTCCGCCGAAGTGTGCGAGATGAAACGCCTGTATGTCCGAACCACGGTCCGCGGTGGCGGACTGGGCCGCCGCCTGGCCCAGGCAGCCATCGACGCGGCGCAGGAAATCGGATACCAGCGCATGGTGCTCGACACGCTCGCCAGCATGGCCGCAGCGCGCGTTCTGTACGCGACGCTGGGATTCAGGCCGATTGCGGCGTATTACAAGAACCCGATGCCGGGCGTGATGTACATGGCGCTCGAGCTGGGCTCCCGGTGAGCGATGCCGCGGGAGGTCAGTCATGAGGGAGTCCGATTCCGATGCAAACAGCCAACCTGGGAGATTATTCATGCGGTCATGGCGGGCATTGCTGGTGTGCGCATTGGCTTCTTGCGCGAGTCCATCGAGTGCCTCCGACGACTACACCTCGCTGCTGAAATTGGCTGAGGACTGGCGGCGTTTCGAGCAGCCAGAGATGCGCGATTGCCTTCCAGATTACGGCGCTGCCGCAATGGCGGCCAAGATCGCGGCATTGCCCGCGTACCGCTCGCGGCTCTACGGCCTGAATACGAACGCATGGTCCGCCGCGCAGATAGTTGACCATCGGTTGGTTGAAGCGGAGATGAACGGCCTTGAATTCGATTTGCGCGTTCGGCAACCGTGGGCACGCGATCCCTCGTTCTATGCCACCGTGTTTGGCGAACGCAGCGACGTGCCGCAGCACGAAGGTCCGACTGCGGCGCCGGCGATCGACTTGTTCTCGTTTCGGTTTCCATTGTCGCCGCCAGATCAATCCGCCTTGACGTGCCTGCTCGGGGCGATACCTGCGCTGCTGGATCAGGCGAAATCGAATTTGAGTGCGAGCAACGCCCGCGACTTGTGGGTCTATGGAACGAGGACGTTGCGCGAGCAGAGCGAGGTTCTGGGTAAGTTGCAAGCCGGAACGCTCAATATGCGCACCCTGGAGGGATCGATGCATGCAAGCCTCATCGGGGCCGATCCGGCGCTTCTGGCTGCGGCGGATCGGGCCCGAAAAGCGACCGACGCTTTCATCTCCTGGCTCGAGTCGGAGGCGCCCAAGAAGACGGGGCCTTCGGGAGTCGGCGTCGACAATTACAACTGGTACATGAAAAAGGTGCACCTGGTGCCGTACGACTGGGATCAACAGGTGACCCTGTTGCGCCGGGAGTTGGAGCGAGCCCGGACGTCATTGGCGCTTGAGGAGTTCCGGAACCGCAATCTGCCTCCGCTCGAGCCGGCCAACACTGCCGAATCCTGGCGCGCATTGGTTGAGGCTCGCATGAAGCGGCTCACCGATTTTCTCGTTCAGTCCGGCATCGTTCCGGATCGTGACTACTATCGCGACGCGATGGCGCAACAGGTCGCAAATTTCGCTCCGCCGGACAGTCGAGACTTTTTTCAGCAAACTGTCGCTCGCGAGCCGTTGGGCCTGTTCTCCCATGACTATCACTGGATCGAACTGGCGCGTATCAAGGAGGAGCCAAACCACAGCGTGATTCGCCGCCTGCCCGCGCTCTACAACATGTTCGACAGCCGCTCTGAAGGCTTGGCGACTGCGATGGAGGAGACGCTGATGCAGTCCGGACTCTACGACGACAGGCCAAGGGGGCGGGAAATCGTTTGGATCATGCTGGCCAATCGGGCCGCGCGGGGTTTGGCCTCGCTCTACGTCCAGGCAAATCAGATGAGTCTGGAGCAAGCCGGGCGCTTTCATGCGCAATGGACGCCGCGTGGATGGTCCGACCCTTCCAGCGGCCTGGTAGCGTTCGAGCAGCTGCTCTACCTGCGTCAGCCGGGATACGGCACAAGCTACATCACCGGGAAATTTCAGTTCGAAAGGCTCATCAGCGATTACGCCCACGAACAGCAAATGGCCGGCAAGAAGTTCAGTCTGGGCGACTTTTTCGCCCGAATGAACGACGCAGGGACGATCCCCTTCGCGCTGGTAGAGACGGAGATGGTCGCTTCGCCCGCGGACCGTGGTTCGCCCGTACCCGACACTCAATACGATCTCAGCGCCGTGCACTGAACCGGACGACACGGTTCACGCGCAGCAGACTCGAAAGCCCGGGATCGGCTAAACGATCGCCCGCTCCAGCTCCGCGAAGGTCTGCGCCGCGGCCAGCCCAGTGGCGGCGGTGCCCAGCAGTACCTGGATCCGAGCGCCCGAGAACAGTCCCCGTACCTGGAAGTTGTCGTTGTCTTTCGGGCGCTCGACCACCACCAGGTAGCGCAGTCCGACATCGGACATCAGCTCGGCCACATCGCCGATCGTCAGGCGCGCCACGTCGGCGTGGTGCAGCACCTGCCAGTGCGGCAGCGGCTCCATGATGTTCTCGACCGTCACGTCGCGCCAGGCGGTGGTCGTGTGGGAGCCGTCGATCGACTGCATGTAGCGGATCGGCTTTTCTCCCTGGATGTCGTACGAGGTCACCGATCCGACCAGCGCGCCGTGCCCGTCGACCACGAAGGCGAAGCGCGCGCCCGACAGCTTCATCTGCTGCAGTGCCAGCTCGATCGAGGCCGACACCGCCGTCGTGATCATCGGGCCGGTCCTGAAGTCGGTCATCACGAGCGAGGCGGGCTCGGCCGGACCTACGCACGCGTAATCCCGCTGTGAGCCTGGCATCTGCAACGGTCCGTTGGGAGAATGGAGCAGTGTGCGCCGGTTCATCGTCGTCTTCCCTCCTGCCTCGTTGGCCGCGCGCGCCTCAGCCGCGCGCGCATGGCCGATTCGACTCTATCGAGGCCAACTTGGTTCCTCAAGTCGTCCTTAGAGTCTAGTTGCCCCGCCGGTGGTAGTCACCCGCACCCGGCCGTTCCGATGTCACCCGTTTTTCTGTATGAAATTCACGTACGGATGAACGCGGCGAGCACCGGATCGGCGCGCAGTTGCAGCATCTGCTTCGGGGTCGGCAGTTGCGGGCGATCCCGTTCCCGGCTCACCAGGCAAAGGAAGCCCAGCACCGCCTCATCGCCCGCGCGGAACTGGTGCCACGTCAGCGGCGGCACGCACACCAGGTCACCCTGGCCCACCTCGTAGACCCGATCGCCCACCAGGCAGTGTCCACTGCCATGCAGGACCATTACCGCGTGCGTGTGCTGGTGGCGCTCCAGCGTCGTGTGACCCTTTGGCGCAACTTCGAAATAGCGCCACTGCGCGCCGCCCGCGTCCTCGAACAGTACCTGGCGCGTGACGCCCTGAAAGGGCGCCTCTCCTTCCTGCTTGAGTGCAGGATCTGTACGCGTTCCCACCGTCCGGCTTCGACGGCCTTGCGCAAAATCGCCTCACTCATGGTGCCGCTCCGCTCCGGTTGAGTGCATCGAGGCGCTGTCGTGACGAACGCGCTCGACGAACGCCGTCGCGCGCGCCAGCACGGAATCGCCGGGCGTGACCGCCCCGGCCAGCAGCTGTCCTCCGATCAACAGCATCACGTCGCTGCCGAATTCCCGAATCATTTCGCCCACCCGCTCGGTCCCCATCCCCCCGGCCGGCACCGGCAGGATCGGCGCCACGTGTTCCAACGGTTCGCGCGCGCGATCCGCGATCGCCCGGCAGGTGGCCCGATCATAGGAGAAGCGGCCCCCGAAGTTGGGGAAGATGGTCGCATCGGCGCCGAACATCCGGAACAGGCGTCCCAGCAGCAGGTCCGGTGCGATGCGCACGTTTCCCGCGAATGCGGGGTGCGCCAGGATCGGCACGCCCGCTTCCTCGCGCACCAGTTCCACCAGCGTGGGCACGCCGCACAGCATCGGGCACACCAGCACGGCGCCCACCCCCTCATCGCGCGCCACCCGCAGTTGCTCGCGCAGCCGCCGCGGACCGCCCGACAGCGTGGGCGCGTACAGCACCCGCGTGTCGCCGCCGCGCTCGCGGGCGGCCTGCCGGATCGCCTTTTGTACCGCCGCCACGCGCGGGGCGAAGCGCGCGCTGTCCTGGTCGGCAATGCCGTGGTCGTCCTTGATCACGTCGATACCGGCCAGCGCGAAGGTCGCTGCCAGCTCGGCCAGCTGCTGCGGCGACTGGCCCTGGGGCTTGAGCGCAGTGCAGGTGAGCGGCCGGGGCGGCGCGCCGTCGATTCCCAGCGCGCGACGCCATCCCTGCACTCCGAAGCGCGGGCCCGGCAGCGCCCGCAGCAGCTCGCCGTCCGGCTCGAAGGCGCGCAGCTCCACATCGGGCTGCAGCGAGCAGTTGCCGAACAGCATGTTCATCAGCTGGCCGGCCTCCAGCCCGGTGGTGCTCGTGGCGAACGACAGCGTCACGTCGAAGGCGCCCGCACCGGCCGGCTCGATTGAGGCCACGCGCGCCACGATGCGATCGCGAACGAAGTCCTGCGTGACCGCATCCAGCGGCATCTCGATGCTCTGCTCCAGCGCGAGCGCCTGGGCGCGCGCCTGGATGTTGCGTTGATCGGCGCGCACGCGATAGGTCGCGCCGAACCGCTCGGGGTCGTGGTTGCGCATTCGCGTATCGTACGAAGGTTGCCGCAATCCGCAAGTCGGCCCGACGCGACGATGTTTCGCCCCATCCGGTTGCTCATACTGTGCACGGTCCTGCTGGCGCCGTCGGTGCAGGCTCAGAAGCCCTCCTCGGTGTTCCTGGAGGATCTGACCTGGACCGAGCTGCGCGCCGCGATCGATGCGGGCGCCACCACGGCCATTGTCCCGATCGGCGGCACCGAGCAGAGCGGGCCGGCGATGGCGCTGGGCAAGCACAACGTGCGGGTCCGCTTCCTGGCCGGGAAAATCGCCCAGGCGCTGGGCAACGCGATCGTCGCGCCGGTCATCGCCTACGTTCCCGAGGGGCACATCGACCCGCCCTCGGCGCACATGCGCTTTGCCGGAACCCTGTCGATCCCCGACGACCTGTTCGAACGCACGCTGGAGTACGCCGCGCGCAGCCTGCGCGTGCACGGCTTCCGGAGCATCGTGCTGCTGGGCGACCACGGCGGCTACCAGCGCGACCTGCCGCCGGTGGCCGACAAGCTGAACCGCGAGTGGGCCGCCTCGAACGCGCGCGTCTACGCCGTTGCCGACTACTACCGGGCGAGCGACGAAGGCTTCGCAGCGCTGCTGCGCGAGCACGGCTTTCGCGACGACGAGATCGGAACGCACGCCGCGCTGGCCGACACCTCTCTGACGCTGGCCATCGACCCCGGCGCCGTGCGGTCCGACGTTCTGAAGGCGGGCACCGCCCTGGGGCCGGCGCAGGGCGTGTACGGGGGCGATCCACGGCGCGCCAGCGCACAGCTGGGCCAGCTCGGCGTGGATCTGATCGTTTCCAAGACCGTGGCCGCGATCCGCGCGCGCGTGGCGCGGCCCTCACCGTAATACATGAAAGCCGATACCCTCCTTCTCCCGGCCCTGGCGCTGTGCCTCGCGCAGGCGGCCCTGTCGCAGGCGCCCACTGGCTCGGCCGCCTTCGCCGAGGCTTCGGCGGCAAGCGTGGACGTGGTGGCCGGCATGCCGCCCGTGATCGACGCGGGCAACCTGTACTCCGAAGCCCGCGCCGGCAACCTGAGCGCCACGGTGGCCGCAGCGCTGGAGCGCGTGTACGTGCCGAACCTGCGCTCCAACGACGTCAGCGTGATCGATCCGGCCACGCTGCAGGTGGTCGATCGCTTCAAGGTCGGCACCAATCCGCAGCACATCGTGCCGGCCTGGGATCTGCAGACGTTGTGGGTCACCAACAATGCGGAAGGCTCCACACATGGCAGCCTGACGCCGATCGACCCGAAAACCGCCAAGCCCGGCAACCCGATCGACGTGGACGACCCGTACAACATGTACTTCACGCCGGACGGGCGCGAAGCGATCGTGGTGGCCGAGGCGCGCGAGCGGCTCGATTTCCGCGATCCGCACACGATGAAGCTGAACTCGTCGCTGAAGGTCGGCGGCTGCAAGGGCATCAATCACGCCGACTTCTCGATCGACGGCCGCTACGCGATCTTCACCTGCGAGTTCTCCGGGTCGCTCGCCAAGATCGACCTGGTGCAGCGCCGCGTGCTCGGCCTGCTGAAGCTGTCCAAGGGCGGCATGCCCCAGGACATCCGGGTCACGCCGGACGGCAAGCGCTTCCTGGTGGCCGACATGATGGCCGACGGCACCTTCGTGGTGGACGGGGAGCGTTTCAAGGAGGTCGGCTTCATCGCCACCGGCGTGGGCACGCACGGCTTGTACCCGAGCCGCGACGGAACGCATCTGTATGTGGCCAACCGCGGCTCGAACCGGATTCACGGCCGCCGGCACGGGCCCGGCAGCGTGTCCGTGATCGACTTCGCCTCGCTCAGCGTCGTTGCGACCTGGCCCATTCCGGGCGGCGGCAGCCCCGACATGGGCAACGTCAGCGCCGATGGACGGCGGCTGTGGCTGTCGGGCCGCTACGACGATGTGGTGTATGTGTTCGACACCGCCACCGGCGCCGTCCAGCAGATCCCGGTCGGCCAGGAGCCGCACGGGTTGACCGTGTGGCCCCAGCCCGGGCGATACTCGCTGGGGCACACGGGCAACATGCGCTAGCGTTCAGGCCCGCGCGGCGCCGCGCGCGACGTCCACGCTCCAGGCGCCCGGCCCGCCCGCGGCCAGGAACAGGAAGATGAAGCAGTACAGCACTGCCGCCTCACCCTGATTCAGCATCGGCATCAGAACGTTCCCGTGCGAGGCGTGGCCGATGAAATAGGCGAAGGCCATCTCGCCGGACAGCACGAACGCGGCCCCCCGCGCAAACAGACCGATCAGCAACAACGAGCCGGCGATCAGCTCGATCAGGCCGGCGATCCCGATCAGCGACCAAAGCTGAAGGTTGTCGAAGTAGGCGATATGCGGAAACCCGAACAGTTTTGCCGTCGCATGCTGAAGAAAAAGGTAGGAAACAACCAGCCGCAGCAGCCCCTGCACGCGCGGCGTCCACGTTGACAGAAATGCGCGATCGATCGCCATGGCTCCCCTCCTCGTGTTCGTAGCCGAAGCGTAACCAAACGTTACGCCACTGTCTGGTTGCGATGCTTCCGCGTCCGCGGCTCTGGCGTGGTTATGAAGCATTCGCGCATCCAGGAACCCGCGCCGCCCCCTCATCGTCAACCCCGTGCCGTCAGACGCGTTGAGCGATATACTGAATTCCAGAGCTCAAGTGGGGCCCGCAATGAATCGCTTCGATTGGCCGGCTGCAATGAAACTGGGCGCGCCGTTGGTGATCATCGGTGCGATCGGCGCGCTGGCGCCTGCGGTGGCAAGTGCCGAGATCTACGGCTGGGTCGATCCGTCCGGCGACGTGACCTACAGCAATCTGCCGCCGCCGAAGAACGCGCGGGTGTTCGATGTCATCAAGGAAGACCCGCCCGCCTCGCCCCAGGCGCAGGCAGCGGCCGAGGCGGCGCATCGCCGGCAGATGGATGCGCTCAACGACCGGGTGCGCCAGCTGGAAAGTGAGATACAACTTCAGCGGCAAGTGGCGGCAGCGCCCTCCTACGCCCCGCCCGGGCCGTATTCCAGCGGCTACGGGCCGTCGTATTCCGCGGGGCCGTCGTACGGCGCGGCTTGCGATCCGGAGTACTACGACTGCAGTGTGTGGGACGGACCGGCGTACTGGTCGGTGGGTATTGCGCCCTGGTGGCCGTACGGCTTTCGCCGCGACCGCGACCGTGACGGCTTCCGCCACCACGATCACGATTTCCGCCGCTCCCCGGGCGCGCCTCATTTCGGCGCGAGACCTCCCTTCGCCGCGGCGCGGCCGGTCGCCAGTGCGCCGCACGGCGGCGGCGGGCGCGGAGGGCACGCTGCCGCCGGCGTATCCGGTCCGATGGCCCACGGGCGCTGAGGCGCGCCCGTCGGGCGGGCCGATGGGCCGCAGCGCTCAGCGCAGGCTCGTTACTGCGTCGCCCAGAATACGTACATCGCGCGGTACGGGACCTCGAGCGACTCGCCGATGTGCGGGCAGGCTGCGGCCGGCGCGGCACCGCCCGAGGTGTACAGCCGCTGCACCGCGCGGACCTGATCGAAGCGCCCCGACGTCCCGGCCGATTGGGCGGTCAGCAGCAGCCACGCGACCGCCCCTTTCTCGGGCGCATCGGCGCGAGCGGAGACTTTGCCCGTGATCTTGCTGCCGTCAGGGGCCTCCCAGGTCGGGCCTGCGTAGTGGCGCGCGACCGCCTCGCCGCGCTGATCGGTCAGCGTCGCGCGCGGCCCTTCGAGGATCCAGGCACCCGCGGACGCGTCTTTCGCATTCTCGGGACTCTTGCAGCGATAGATCTGAACACCCACTGCGCTGGCTTCCAGCACGCGCTTCAGACCCGCCGGCGGCGCCAGGCTCTCCGGCACCGGCTCGGCGGCTGCGGCAACGTCGAGCGCGCAGGTTGCCAGTCCGCTGATGGCAACCAGCGCAGCGAGCGGCGCGAACCTCATGGATCCTCCTGTTCAGTCAGCTTTGGCTGGTATGTTGCCGGAAATCGGCGATAAGATCCTTTCCGTACCCCCAATCCGTCCACAAGGTGGAGGGCATCGACATGTCCAAGTCACACGACACGAAAAAAGACAAGAAAAAACCGGCCCAGAAGTCGCCCAAGGAAAAACGGCAGGAAAAGCGCGAGAAAAAACGCGGTACCTGACCCGTACGCACCGGCGGGCGAACCGCACCGGGTTCGCCCGGCGAGAAAGTCCCGGCTGGCTGATTGAACCTTTTGCCGGCGGCCGGGAACCAACGCCCGATGCTTGCAAAGGACCACAATGCAACAAGGGCAATTCACCGGACCGGCTGCGGACCCGCGCCGCAGCAAGGAGCGATCGGCCGACGAGGCCGTGCTGCTGCAGCGCATTGCGGCCGGCGACCGAAGCGCCTTCGAAGCCCTGTATCGGGGCTATTACCCGCGCCTGACCCGGTTTCTGGAGCGCGTGATACGGCGCCCGCACTCGGTCGAAGAGGTGCTGAACGACGCGATGCTGGTGGTCTGGCGCAAGGCGGCCAGCTTCAACGGGCGCTCGAAGGTCTCCACCTGGATTTTCTCGATCGCTTACCGCAAGGCACTGAAGGCGCTCAAACGGTTCGATGAGCCAGTCGAGTCGGACGACGAAGCCTTCGAATCGACGCTGCCGGGCCCGGAGGGCCAGCTGATGCAGCGCCAGCTGTGCGATCAGCTGCTGGAGGAGATCGCGCGGATGTCGTTCGAGCATCGCACGGTGATCGAATTGACCTATTACCACGGCTGCGCCTACAAGGAAATTGCCGACATCATGGCGTGCCCGGTCGACACGGTGAAGACGCGCATGTTCCACGCGCGCAGGCGTTTGCGATTGGCCCTGGCAGATCGCAGGGAGGAATTCCAATGACCGGGCGCATCCTGAGTTTTGCCAAATCGCCCCATCAGAGCGCACAGGAACTGCTGCCGTGGTTCTTGAACGGAACGCTCGATGCGGACGAGAGCGCACAGGTCGAACAGCACATGCGCAGCTGCGCCGCCTGCCGTTCGGAGCTGCAATGCCTGCGCGAGCTGCAGTCGGCCTACGTCGAAAGCGATCTGGCGCCCGAGGCCGGAGCGGCCCTGGGGCGCCTGCTTCCGCGCCTGGATCCGGTGGTGCCGGATGATCGACGGCGCGCCAGCGCGCCCAGAGCGCCGTGGTTCGGCCTGTTTCCGGCCGGCGCGCCGTGGTCGGGCCTGTTTCCGGTCTGGATCAAGATCGCGCTGGCCGCGCAGTTCGGGGTGATCTTCGCGCTCGGCTGGGCAGTGGTGCAGCCCGACCGGGCGGGCTCGCAATATCACCTGCTTGCCGCGGCCGGCTCGCCGGCTCACGCGGCCGGTGACCTGGTGGTGGTGTTCGATCCGGCCGCGCCCCAGCGCGAAGTGACGCGGATACTGCGCGGCGCCGGCGCCCGCGTGGTCGACGGCCCCACGGCGTCCAACGGCCTGGTGCTGGCCGTGCCCAAGGGCCATCTGCAGCCCGTGTTGACCAGCCTGCGCGCCGAGCCCCTGGTGGTGCTAGCCGCTCCGCTCGAGGCGGAAGCGAGCCCATGAACCTGGCGCGCGCCGCGGCGCTGCTGATCGCAGCGGCGATCGGCTGCGCGCAGGCGCAGCCGCCGGCCGGTTCGACCGGACCCGGCGAGGAGCGGAGCATCCTGGTGATGCTGCGGATTGCGCCGCCGCATTTCCGGCCCGAGGCCGGCTACGGCGGAGGCTACGACCAGCAGGCCGGGCAGGCGGCGCGGCACCGGATCGCTTCCGAGCTGGCCTCGGCGCACGGACTGGAGATCGAATCGGACTGGCCGATGGCTTCGCTCGGCGTCGACTGTTTCCTGATGCGGGTCAAGGGCGAGCAGTCGCTGCCGGATGCGCTGGAGGCGCTGGGGCGCGATGCGAGGACCGCCTGGGCCCAGCCGCTGAACACGTTCCACTCGCTGGCCCACAACGATCCGCTCTTTCCGCTGCAGCCGGCCGCCGCGGCCTGGCACCTGGCCGAGGTACACGCCGTCTCCACCGGGCGTAATGTCTCGGTGGCGGAGGTGGACAGCGGGGTCGAGTTGAATCATCCCGACCTGGCCGGGCAGATCGCGGTGGCCCAGAACTTCGTCGATCAGAGCCCCTACACGGGCGAATCGCACGGCACCGCGGTGGCCGGCATCATCGCCGCCCGCGCCGACAACGGGATCGGGATCGCCGGGGTGGCGC
>Ga0210409_10004660_pt1 | contig 14677 bp, 14 predicted proteins | sample IncBWH17MmetaG_FD_161649 | JGI IMG/M metagenome (GOLD analysis project Ga0210409, IMG submission 161649) | Forest soil microbial communities from Barre Woods Harvard Forest LTER site, Petersham, Massachusetts, United States - Inc-BW-H-17-M | ecosystem: Environmental > Terrestrial > Soil >... | reverse complement strand
ATGAGGTGAAGATGTACGAAGCGGCCGGATCGACCTGGAATACGTCCAAGCCGTGGGCCGAAGGTCCGCGCAGGATGGGAGCTGACAAACAGGGCCACGTGGTTTGGGTTTGCGACTGGTGGGGCGGAAGCCTCGCCAAGATTGACACGCAGACGCTTGGAGTGACCATAGTTCCCCTACCCAGGCCGGACGTTCAGGAACCGTACCAGGCCGCGGTGGACAAGGACCACAACGTGTGGGTCAACCTGATGAATTCGGATGAAGTAATCAAATACGATCCGAAGACATCCCAGTGGACCGAATATCCTTTCCCGACTCTCGGAGCCGAAACGCGCTACGTTTCCCTGCTCGAACGCAACGGCAAGATGGAAATCATTCTGCCGTATTCCCGGGCGCGAAGGGTTGCGCGCATGAGCTTCCGCAGCAAGGAAGACATCCAAGCGCTGAAGCAGCAAGTGCAGCAACAGGAGCAAGCGCGGGCGCAGTAAACTCAAGAAATTAAGCCCGGCGCGGACCGATTTTCTTCTTACTGTTGAGCAAGGGGAAAGCTTGTTCTGATCGTTGACACCGCATGGCATGTGGTGTACGGTCCAGCGCAAAGGCGCGTTGAATTCTGGAATCGAGCATCTTTGCGTGAGGTGAACGATGGCCACTCTCTCAGCCAGCGGGCCGCGGTTCGGCAAGACTCCTTTATTTTTTAACACCAGAAACCGAAATAGCTGCTCCCGAAGCGGGAGCGTGCCAATGCGATGGCTGTTTCTCGCCGGAGTGATTCTTTTTTCATCGTTGGCCGTTGCGCAGAACGCGCCGCAGGTGACGGGAGTCGATCCTGAGTCGGGCAAAGTGAACGACACCGTTACTGTGTCCGGAAGCAATTTAGGGAAAGCGGTTGTTTCTTCGGTGTTTCTTTCCGACGACAAGAATGATTACAAAGCCGTGATCGTCGAGCAGAGCGACGATAAAATCACTCTGAAGGTGCCTCAAGTCAAGGCGGGCGCTTATAACATCTCCGTTCAAGTAGGCGACAAACTCTTCATCAAGCCTGTGAAATTTAAAGTCGAACAGTAAAAGCAAAGTAGCGCGGGATCGCCTTCGTTTGATCCCCGCAGTGAAGTGTAACTGGTGTTGGGTGACTGGTGATTCTCGACCTTGCGTCATTCTCCGTTTTAACGAGCTACCAATGTAAAAGCTTGGTAGCCAATTCGCCCCACTACCTCACGCAGTCATCCATGAAATATCGTCCTCAATTACACGGCCCAAAGGGGATGTAAAGACAGGTTGTCACGGGGCGTGATAAGCGCCTAGGGACGTGTGTAAACGCAGAGTCTTCGTCCACCTTGCCCCTGGGACGCGATAAACTGACAGAAAACACCCATAAAATATTGATAACAGTGCACTTATTTTATATTGCCGGCGCTCAATTGCATGACCAGGTTCATTGGAGACCCTGTACTAGGACTATCAATACCAACGTCTGCCCAATTTGGCACTTCCGCTTTATTGGTGTCGCCGTTTGTTTTTGGGAAAGTTCAAGTGTCAACGGAAAACGATTTCCTGAAGACGAGGAGGCACCCGGTGAATTCGAACAAAATATCCCTAGTCGCCGTATTCGGCTTGCTAGTTCTCCTTGGCGCTAATCGCGCAGCCGCGCAGGTACCGGAGTGGAGAGCAGCTACCACTGCAGCAGCCGCCGCCAGCCAGCGCGGCGAATACACGCTGGCGCAAGCATTGTATAAGCAAGCGATCGAGATCCAGGTGAAGACTCTGGGCGCTGACAACTCCAAAGTCGCCATCACCCTCAATAATCTGGCCGTCTCCTACCAGGACCAATCCATGTACCCCCAGGCGGAACAAGCCTACCGGCAAGCCCTGGCCATTCTGGAGAAGGATCCGCGCCAGAAAGATTCGACCGGTTTTACGTTGAATAATCTCGCGGCCCTCTATCATGACGAAGGCCTGGATCCCAAAGCCGAACCGCTCTACACGCGTGCACTGGCGATCTGGGGAAAGTTGGGACCGAAAGAGAACGCCAACGAAGCCATCACTGCAATCGGCTTGGCCGGCATTTATCACTCCTGGAACCAGGATGCCAGCTCTGAACCGCTCTACCTGCGAGCCCTGGCAATCTGGGATAAGCGAGGCAAATCAGAAAGCACGGAATCGGCCGAGGCGATGTTCCACGTGGGAGAGATTTACCGCTCCAAGAGCAACAATGCAGCCGCCGGACCGATGTTCGCCCACGCGCTGGCGATCTGGGAAAACTCCGGGCAGACGGAGAGCGCGGAAGCGATTGCGGCGCAATCCACTCTCGGAGAAATTTACAGGGCCGCGGGAAAGTACGCGGAAGCCGAGCCTCTGCTCGAACGGGCATTGAAAGCCACGGAAGAAAAGATGGGACCGGATCATCTCAACGTCGCCGCCAGCCTGAATAATCTGGCGCTGCTCTATTACTGCGAATCCAAATATGACGCGGCCGATCCGCTTTACAAGAGAGCGCTGGAAATTCGTGAGAAGAATCTGGGGCAGGATGACCCGGCCGTGCAACAAACGATGCGATATTACGCCGCACTGCTCCGCCAGGAAGGCCACATGCCGGAAGCGCGGAAATTGGAAGCTGATGCCGCCAGGACCGGAGTCGCCCACTTCTGAAGAACCAGATGCGGCCCGCGCCGGCGCGGGCCGCATCGACATTTCCGGCGTATCGCTTCATGGAATGATCCCGCCCGTCTATTCCAAAAAATATTTTTCTCAATTCCAGGAAGACAGACCTGTTCCGTGCGCGTCACCTCTCCGAAAACCAGCCTGGCCGTCGATCTCGCGCCCGATGGCAAGCGCATCGCCGCGCTTATGGCCGTCGAGACACCGGAAGCGCAGAAGACGCAGAGCTACGTGATCTTTTTGGAAAATTTCTTCCACGAAGTGCGGCGGCGCACGACGACGCAAACTCCCAAATGAGTGGCAGATCCGTTCTGCCCTGAAGAGAAATCTAGATTGCTGTGTCTGCTCCCGGCCCACTGGCGCGAGCTTCCAATAACTCTGCCAACCAAACCTGATTGAACTCGAGAAACGGGATCGTCAAAGAATCATGCGCGGTTCAGTGAACCGAATTTGACACCGGATACCGCCGAGCATATAGTTTTGCGCAAAGTTTAAAGTTGAAATCGGAAATTTGGCTGAACCAGTGCCTTGCGCGTCCGGCCGCCGGATGAGCTTGGACGTTCAGGAGGCGCGAAAAAGGGATGAACGATTCCGTCAAAGACGTCGAAGTCAAATCGCCCGAGATGCTCAAGCTGATTGATAAGGATGCGAGCGTCGAGAAACTTTGCACAGGCTTCTGGTTCACCGAAGGCCCTATCTGGAACCCGAAGGAGCAATGCCTGTACTTCAGCGACATGCCCGGCGACGTGCGCCGCCGCTGGAGCGCCGCGGATGGCGTGAAAGAGGTTCGCAAACCGAGTAACAAGTGCAATGGCATGACCTATGACGCCGCGGGCAATTTGTATGTCTGCGAGCATGTCACCAGCTCCCTCGTAATGGAAACTCCTTCAGGCGAACGCAAGGTGCTCGCGTCTCACTGGCAGGGAAAAGAACTTAACAGCCCCAACGATGTGGTACTTCGCTCCGACAAATCCATCTATTTCAGCGATCCTTCGTACGGCCGGATGCCGGTCTTTGGCCTGGAACGCAAGCAGGATCTGGGCTTTCAGGGTCTTTTCCGAATTTCGCCCGATGGAAAACTGCATCTGGAGGCGGATGACTTTGGCCAGACCAACGGCGTGTGTTTTTCGACGGATGAAAAAATCCTGTATGTGAACGATTCCCCGCGCGCGCATATCCGCGCGTTCGATGTGGCCCTCGACGGTTCGCTCAGCAAGAGCCGCATCTTCGCGGAGAAGATAGGCGACGGCGTTCTGGAACACGGCATCGTCGACGGCATGAAAGTCGATGAGCGGGGCAATATCTACGTCACCGGCCCGCGCGGCATTTGGGTATTAAGCCCCTCCGCGGAGCATCTGGGCGTGATCCGGATGCCCGAGCATGCCGGAAACCTGAACTGGGGCGGGCGCAACTGGGACGAACTGTACTGCGCCTGCTCGACTTCGATTTATCGCGTGAAGATGAAAGTTAAAGGAAATTCCGTCGCATACATGAGTATGCGCTAAGAGGAAACATGGCCGACCGCAAGCTCAATGCGCGAAAGACGGCGCTGATCATCCAGGATTTGCAAAACGACGTCATTACCGAGGGCGGCGCGTTCGCCTCTTCCGGCGCGCCTGCCCATGCCAAAAAGCAAAATGTAGTTGAGAATGTGAAAAAATTGGCCGCCGCGATGCGCAAGACCGGCGGGATTGTGATTCACATCCATTACATCGTCGAGCCGGGCGCGCCGGGGCTGAAGCTGAACGCCCCGCTCTTCCGTGGGCTGGCGGAGAGCAAGGCTGTGGTGCGGGGAACGTGGGGCGCGGCGCCGGTCGAAGGGCTCGAGCCTCAGAAGGGCGACGTGGTCGTCGAGAAGATGCGCATGAACGGATTTCACGGCACAAAACTCGAATCGATCCTGCAGGGACACGGGATTGACTCCCTGGTGATTACCGGGGCGTGGACCAATTTTTCCATCGAGCACACGGCGCGGCATGGCGCCGATTCCGGTTATGAAGTAGTCGTGGCGACCGACGGAACATCCACCATCAACGACGAGTGGCAAAACGCGGGAATTAATTTCGCTCTGCAAAACATCGCCGACCGCCTGAGTTGCGAGGAAATTATTCAGGCTCTGACCTAGACAAGGGTGACGGCCTCCCCGCGAACCGCAACAAAACCCAACTTCAGCGGCTAAAGCCGATTATTAGGACGAATCTTTATGGCCGGGCTGAAGCCCGGCTCTCCAATACGAACTTACACTTGTCACGCGTCACAAAGAATTCATGTCTTGCTATGATAGAGAGTGCATGACTTTTCCTCTTGAGACCTCCATTGTCGTTTCTTCGGAAGATGAACGCGCGTTAATCGTTCACGTCCTCACCAGGCTTGGAGCCAACGAGAGGGAGAGTTCGATTCAGGCAGACGTTCTGACGGATGCGGATCTGCGCGGGCATCATTCCCACGGATTGCAACGCCTGCCGGTTTTGGCGACTCGCATCAAGAGACGCCTGATCCGCGTCAATGTCGACCCCGAGTACATCTGGACGGCGGATTCCGTGCTGAGCGTGGACGGGAAAGATGGTTTGGGTCCGTTTGTTGCCGAGTCCGCGCTGGAGCGGGCGCGGCCCGTGCTGGAAAAACGGGGGATCGTCGCTGTGGCAATTCGCAACAGCAGCCATTTGGGGATGATCGGATACTACTGCGAGAGGCGGGCGCGCGAGGGACTCATCTGTCTGGCGATGACGGAAAGCGAAGCGCTCGTTCATCCGCATGGCGGCACAAAAGCGCTCGTCGGCACGAACCCGATCGCCATCGGCATTCCGAGCCGGCCGGCGCCGTTCGTATTTGATATGGCCACTTCCACGAGCGCGATCGGCAAAATCTATGCCAGCAAGCATCGCGGCGAGCCCATACCTCTTGGATGGGCAATCGATGCCGAAGGCAATCCGACCACCAATCCGGATGACGCGTTGAAAGGTTCGCTTACTCCCGCGGCCGGAGCCAAAGGCTACGGTCTCGGCATTTCCATTGGCATCCTCGCCGGACTTTTGCCGGGAGGCGAGATCGGTCGGCTGGTGCTCGGCACTCTGGACACGGAGTTTCGCTGCACCAAGGGAGATTTTTTTATTTTATTAGACCCTGGAGCCTTTGCCGGCGGACCCACACTCGTGAGCGGGGTTGCTAATTATCTCGACGAGCTTCGCCATTCGCCGCCGCAGAAAGGTTGTGAGAGTGTTATCGTACCCGGTGACCGGGCGCGAACGCTTCGAGAAGAGCGCGCGCTCTCCGGGATACCTCTTCCCAAGGAAGTTTGGCTCGCGGCAGAAAGGCTCAAAGATGAGTTCTGAGGGCGGCAATCCGGTCTGGGGATTTTCGACGGCGGGCAGAATATTTTTTGGATGGGGCGCCGCGAGCGTATTGCGTGACGTGGCTCGCGAATTCGGCCGCCGAGTATTTGTATGCACCGACCAGAATATAGTCAAAGCAGGAATCTGTGAAACGGTGGTGGCGCACCTCTCGCACGGGATAGCGGAAGCGAAAATCTTTGACGGAGGGCAACCGGAAGTCGATCGCCGGACGATCGAGTGGGCCACAACAGTGGCCCGGGCCTATTCGCCAAATGTGATAATCGGTTTAGGCGGCGGCAGCAACCTGGACTTGGCCAAAGCCGTCGCGCTTCTGGTCAAGTATCCTGGCCCACTTTCCACTTACTATGGCGAAAATAAAATTCCCGGCCCGATTGCTCCGGTGGTCGCCGTTCCCACGACGGCGGGCACGGGATCGGAGGTAAGCCCCGTCGCCGTTGTGGCCGACCCTGAACGCGCCATGAAAGTAGGCATAGCGTCCCGCGCGCTGATTCCGAAGTGGGCCATTGTGGATCCAGCGCTCACCGTTTCCTGTCCAGCCAGCGTGACGGCCCATTCCGGCATGGATGCGCTCGCGCACGCGATTGAATCCTACTGCGCGAAGGTACGAACCGATTGCTCTCCACAGGCGATCTTCGTCGGCAAGAATCCAATGTCGGACGTTCTCGCGACCAAAGCAATTTCGGCAATCGCAAATTTTCTTCCGACGGCGGTAGCTCAGCCGAATGATCGCGCGGCGCGCCAAGAAATGGCTTTGGCCAGCCTGCTCGCGGGAATGGCGTTCTCAGCCGGCGGAACGGCAGCCGTTCACGCCCTGCAATATCCTGTTGGAGAAGCGACGCACACGCCGCACGGCTTGGGAAATGCCGTGCTGTTGCCGACGGTGATGAGAAGCATTACGCCTTCGCGCGTTGAAGAGATGGCATTCATCGCGCGCAGTTTGGAACCAAACCTCAAATCGCAGCCAGATGAAGATGCTGCCAAGCAGGCCGCTGGACTCGTCGAAGGGCTTGCCGCAAAAGTTGGCATCCCGAAAGGCCTGCGCGCGTTGGGTGTAAAAGAAGAGCAGCTCCCTCAGCTTTCGCAGATGGCATTCACAGTGCAAAGACTTCTCGACAACAGCCCGGTTCCTTTCGACGAAAACGATCTGCTGCGTCTTCTCCAGGAAGCTTTCTAATGGTCTCAAGTCACCATGCCACCGCAGGCGCACCTGGCTGCTGCTTTCGCTGGTCCATAGCCCGCTTGACGTATAACGTGCTGCGTAGCGCCCTTTACGTGTGATTCAGAGTTTCATCTCCAAGGAAGCGGAAGAACTTTTTCATTGCCGGCACAGCAAGCGTTTTCGCGCCATCGAGCGGGTCGCTTTACGAAAGTTGCTTCAGCCTCACGCGGCCACGGATTTACGCATTTTGGCGTCGCCTCCCGGAAATCAGCTGGAAGCCCGGAAGGGCGATCGCAAAGGTCAGCACTCAATTCGGATAAACGATCAATGGCGGATCTGTTTTGTTTGGCGTGACGGGAATTGCTATGAAGTGGAAATCGTCGATTACCATTAGAACTGTATGCACAAGTTTTTTGATCTATCGAATTCATCGGGCCGAAACCGGGTTTTGCGACCGCCGCTAGAAGGAGAACGGTGAAAGAAATGAGTAAATCGAACGCATTGATGCCGACTGTCCATCCGGGTGAAATCCTCCGGGAAGACTTTATGAAACCGCTGGGCTTGAGCGTTAATAAGCTCGCCCTGGAATTGCATGTGCCTGCTACCCGCATTGGTGAAATACTGCATGAACGTCGGCGGATTACGGCGGAGACCGCTCTGCGACTGGCGCGATTCTTCCATACGAACGCCGAATTCTGGCTGAATCTGCAGAATTTTTACGATCTGGAAGTATCCAGACGCTCCGGCAAAGTCTCTGAAATTGAGCGCCAAGTGCACCCCTCGCCTGCACTGGCTTCCTGAATGTTTCGGGTGTATAAGAATGCCCACTGAGATGGTCAGCACAGAATTTCCAACGGATTGTGTGGGAGCGGCCCCATGAGTAAGGACAGAAAAATTGCGGCTTTCGGCCTCGCGGCGGGCCTGTGCCTTTTGGTGTTGTTTACTGCGCGAGGTGCGCAGACGCAGAGCGCGCCGAAATACAAAGTGGATGCCGACTGGCCGAAGCCCTTGCCCAACAAGTGGAAGATGGGCGGGGTCACAGGATTGGCCGTGGATAAGGACGACAATGTTTGGGTGCACGATCGCCCGAACGATCTGACCGATATTGAGCTCGAGGCCGAGCTTACTCCTCCGATTGCCGATTGCTGCGTCCGGCCTCCCTCCATGATTCACATTGACAAGGAAGGCAACGTCATCGGCTCCTTCGACCCTCCGCAAGGGCACGGCATGACGGTGGACAGCAAGGGATTCATTTATCTGGGGAACGTGGTCAACGAAATGGGCAATGTGCGCAAGTACGATCCGAAAACAGGGGCGCTTGTCGCCGAATTGCCGCATGTGCCGGAGATGCCGCCGGGAGGCGGTGGCGGCGATGCGGCTCCAGACACGCCGCGCGTCCCAGGCCACGGAAGCAAGGGGCCCGTTGCGGGATTTCTGCCGAGCGGGCGGCCTAAGATCACTCCCGAAGAACGCGCGGCGCGCGATGCGGCCATAGCCGCGTTCCGCGCAAAGTATCCTCCGACGACGCCCATGATCGTGGGAGGGATCGAAGAGGTTCGTCTGGACGAGCCGGCTCACGAACTTTACGCGGCCGACAATTACCTGGGCGGGCGCGTGATGGTGTTTGACATGGACACTTTCCAATTCAAAAGAGGCTGGGGCGCCTACGGACACAAGCTGTCGGAAATCACCACCGATGACAAAGACCGGGCCTACACCCCGGGCGGGCCGGAGCCAAAGGAGTTCAGGGGCCACCTCACGCTGAATGTTTCGCGCGACGGCATGGTCTACGCGGCCGACCGCATGGCAAACCGCATTGACGTGACCACAAAAGACGGAAAATTCGTGAAGGAATTCGTCATGGCTCCGTGGACGGGCGTGGGCGGCTCGACCGGTGGCGTGATGTTCTCGCCCGACAAGCAGCAGCTGTTCCTGTTTATTTCCGATCTGACCAACAACCACATCTGGTTTCTGAACCGCGAAGATGGCAAGGTGGTCGGCCAGTTGGGCACCATGGGCCAGAACGCGGGTCAGTTCTATGGGCTGCATATGATCGCCACGGACTCCAAAGGCGACATCTACACGGGAGAAGTCTTTGGCGGCGAGCGGGTGCAGAGATTCGTCCCAGTTAAATAAAGAGATAAATCACAGATCGAGTAATAGACAGGAGCGGCCTTTTCAACCAGTTGACGCGCCATTTGGTTTGCGCAGCTGGCGAGCCGAAATAAGCTACGCTGGCGCGCATCCTGAGATTCCCTCCGGGGCGCGCAACTATTCCCTCTGATTAGCGATGGAAACTCTCGTGGGCTTGCCCGTTGGGCCGCACAACCCCAATCCACTGCATAGACTCCAATATTGAGGGCTAGAGATAAGGAGTGCCATAGGGCCACAACGGTGAGTTCTACTAAAATAGACTCAGGCAAGGAATCATTGGATCAAAGCGTCCGCATCCCGGCCTATGCCAGCGTTGGCTTCGTATGGCTAAGCTTATTCGTCCTGCTTTTGGCCACTCCGGCGCTGGCGCTGTCCCAGCGAACGCCACCGGAAACCGCAGCCAGCGCCAGCCAGCAGCTTTCCGTTCTCGTGATGCCCGGGAGCATCAGCGGAATTGTTGTGGATCCCAGCGGAGCGGCCGTGGGCAGAGCGCGGGTAGAGCTTAAACTCGAAGACCAGACCACAAACCAAGAGGCGCTATGCGGCGACGATGGGCAATTCTCATTTGTCAACATCCCTCCCGGGCCATTTCAACTCACCATTGCGGCGGAGGGATTCGCGGCGCAAACGTTGTCCGGAATCCTGCATGAGGGTGAGATGTACAACGCACCGCGGATCGCGTTGGCAGTGGCAACCAAAAAAACTGAGGTGCGAGTTGAAGTGCCGCGTGTGGAAGTGGCGGAAGAACAGGTGAAGGAAGAAGAGAAGCAGCGCGTGCTCGGCATCATCCCAAATTTCTACGTCAGTTACGTTCCGGATGCCGCTCCGCTCAGCTCGAAACAAAAGTTCGAGCTGGCGTGGAAGGTCACTTTGGACCCAGTGACCTTCGTAGTGACTGGGGCCATTGCGGGACTCCAGCAGGCCAATAATTCTTTTCGCGGGTACGGGCAGGGCGCGCAAGGTTATGGAAAACGCTACGGCGCGGACTACGCCAACGTGGTGACGAGCAACTTCATCGGAAACGCCATCCTGCCGTCCCTTTTGAAACAGGATCCGCGCTATTTTTACAAGGGAAGCGGGAGCACTCGCTCGCGCATCCTTTATGCGATCGCCAATTCCGTGATTTGCAAGGGCGACAACGGACGCTGGCAGCCAAATTATTCCGACATTCTTGGAAACCTCGCCGCGGGCGGGATTTCGAATCTGTACTATCCAGCACAGGATCGCAAGGGGGCGAAATTGACGTTTGAAAACGCGGCGATCGGAATTGGGGCAACCGCGGCAGCCAATCTTCTTCAGGAATTTATCATTCGCAAATTGACGTCGAATGTTCGCAGCCACGACCCGGCCAAGCCTTAATACACGGCCGGCCAAGACGAGTGCGTTTGGACTTAGCGGCGATTGCCCTCATTCGTCCGGAGTTAAATTCTCGGCAACTGAGCAAATGAAAAGCGAGGCTTTAGTCGAAGATATCTGAGATCATCAAGATAATGTTGATTCAAGAGGCGAATTAACACGATGCCTTCAAAAGACAGGCGCGCTACTCCGCGATTTCAAGCCAAGCCGGAGAATCGCATCATTTACGGGGATCGATCCGCGCCCATACGGGACTTGAGTCTGGAGGGCGTTTTTGTCCTGGACCCGGATCCCCTTCCTGTGGGATCGGAAATCACCTTCACACTGCAAGCCGGTCAAACGGACATCACGCTGGAGGGGATTGTCCGGCATTCCACGGTAGATGAAGGGATGGGAATTCAATTCACCAACCTCTCTGCTGTATCGAAAAGAAGGTTGACCATACATATCGCCAGTTTGGTAGCTGCGCCTAGCCATATGGTGGAAACTTAACCGCAGAGATCGGCAATTGTGCGCCCACCTGAATAGTCCGCAATATAAATGCGAAACACGGAAGCGATGTTGCACCGGCTTCAGGTCACTTTACAAACGCTGGCGGGACACGTAAAGTTTCAACATCCACGAGACGTATGGGGGTAGCGGGATGAAACATAAAACGTCAGCCATTTTACGGATGGTTCTCGCTTGCGGCTTGCTGTCAACGGCCGTTTTCGCTCATCACGGCGCCTCGCGGTGGGATACGGATGCGTGGGGGACCATCGCGGGGACGGTCAAGGAATTCGATTGGCAGAATCCACATCCATTGCTGCTGGTCGATGTGAAAAACGACAAGGGCGAAGTGGAAACCTGGGCCGTGGAATTTCATCCTCCGAATGTCATGAGCCGCGGCGTCGGATGGAATCACAGCACATTCAAACCGGGAGACCAGGTCACGATTTACGGGCACCCTGAAAAAAAGAGTGTTCCCATAGTGAACGGGATGAAAAGCCTGAGGCCTGTGAAGGTCACCATGCCCGGCGGTCAAGTCGTCACCGTCGATCCTCCTGGGTACTGACCGCCTCCTCATTGTGGTTAAGCCGTCTGCAGCGCCGCGGATGGGCTGGGCTGGCACAAAAAGCGCGATTTCCCCGGGGCGGTGCGCGAAACTGGTAAGGACAGAGCCTTTCGAATGAAAAAGCTTGCGCTGATCCCGGTCCTGAGTACTTCGGCAGCGCTGGTGTTGTCGCTCGGACTGCTGCCGCGCCTTACGCCTGTGCTTCGTGCGGGGTACCCGCAAGCAGCGGCTTCCGCTCCTGACCTGACGGGTATCTGGTCCCCGCCGAGAACGCCCAAGGGCTTCCTGCCATACAACTTTTCTCCCGAGGCGCCTCCCCCAATGCAGCCGTGGGCTGCCAAGCGATGCCAGCTCGTGGGTTGCGGGACGGGGCCGCTCGGCCGCGCGAATGATGACAATATGGATCCATATCTGACCAGCTGCGCCCCATACGGCATTCCCCGCCTGATGAACCACGTTGGGCCGTTTGAAATTTTGCAGAGCAAGAATCGCGTGCTCATGCTCTTCGAAACGGGCAACGCGATTCGGCAGATCTGGATGGACGGGCGAGGCCATCCGGAGGATCTGGATCCTTCCTGGATGGGGCATGCCATCGGCCACTGGGAGGGCGCGACGCTGGTAGTTGACACCGTTGGCTTGACGGACAAAAGCTGGCTCGACACGGCGGGCCATCCGCACAGCGACGCGCTGCACGTCGTCGAGCGGATTCGACGCGTGGATCACGACACGCTTGAGAACACCCTCACCTTCGACGATCCGAAAACTTATACCCGGACCTGGACTTCAACGATCATCTACAAGCTGCGCCCGGATTGGTCGTTGAAGGAAGACATCCCCTGCGAAGACAAAATCCTGATGGATCTGAAAGCCAAAAAAGAAAAAGTTTATCCGTACCAGCCATACCCCATGAATTTCCCGGTGGAAGAGATTCCGCTGCCCGATGTCGCCAATGCAAAATAGAATGTGTTCAAGTGGAGCCGGACGGCGCCGGCATACGCCCTCGTGTGCATGGAGTTACCGGCAGTGTTCTGAACTGAAAATTGTCGCGACGGTATTGGTATTTAGGAGGTCGGGGCTTCAGGCCCGACGTTAAGGCTTTGACATGCCTGGGCTTTAGCCCCTGAAGCTTCAGGGCCTAAAGGCCCTATTCATGCGGCGCTGGTTGTCCGACCTAAAGGTCGGACCTCCTTAACGGCTACATCAAATTCGGCTGTCGGAGATAACCTGAAATTAGGATAATGCCCACTTGCACTGAAACTTGCGTAGGCCGCAAAGAATAATGTCCCCACTCTTTCAGAAATCTAAGGCGATCTCGATTCTGGTTGCCACGGCGTTTTTCATGGAAAACCTGGACGGCACGGTCATCGCCACGGCGCTGCCGCAGATGGGCGTGTCGTTCCACGCCAACCCGGTCGACCTCAATATCGGCATGACGGCGTATTTGCTGATGCTCGCCGTGTTCATTCCGATCAGCGGATGGGTGGCGGACCGGGTCGGGGCGCGAACGGTTTTTGTTTCCGCCATCGCGGTTTTTACGGCGTCTTCCGTCCTGTGCGGGCTGAGCACCGGCATATGGACGTTCACCGGGGCGCGCGTGATACAGGGCATCGGCGGCGCGATGATGATGCCTGTCGGGCGGCTGGTCGTGTTGCGCACCACGGAAAAGCACAATTTAATCGATGCGATCACGTTCATTACCTGGCCGGGACTCATCGCGCCCGTGGTGGGCCCTCCGCTGGGCGGCTTCATCACCACGTATGCATCGTGGCACTGGATTTTTTTCCTGAATGTGCCGCTCGGCATCATCGGCATGGCGCTCTCTTCGCGCATCATTCCGAATCTGAAGGAAGATCGCGTAAAACCGTTTGATTGGATCGGATTTGGGTTGTGCGCCTCGGCTTGCGTGAGCTTCGTTTACGGCATGGAACTGGTGGGCCGTGAATCGGCGCACTGGAAGCCGACAGCAGCCTACCTGATTGCCGGGGGCGTCCTGGGAGTGTTCTCCGTGCTGCATCTTCTGCGCGCGCCCGCGCCTCTATTGAATCTCGAGCTCCTGAAAATCAAGACGTTTGCGATCTCTTTGCAGGGCGGATCGCTCTTTCGCGTGGCGATCAGCGTGTCCCCGTTCCTGCTGCCACTTATGTTTCAGGTCGGCTTTGGACTGAACGCGTTTCAGTCGGGCCTCCTGATGCTCGGCCTCTTCACCGGCAATTTGCTCATGAAAAGCGTGGTGACGCCCATTCTGCGGAAGTTCGGTTTCCGCACGGTGCTGACGACGAACGGGATCCTGAACGCTATTTTGTCGGCGTGCATCGCCCTGCTGTTTCCCCAGACCGCGACGAGCATTATACTTTTGGTATTGTTCGTGAACGGATTATCCCGCTCGATGCAGTTTACGGCGGTGGGCACCTTGGCCTTTGCGGACATCGCCAAACAGGACATGAGCTCCGCCACCAGTTTTTTCAGCATGATCACGCAAATGTCGATGGGAATGGGCGTGGCTGTGGGCGCGATTGCGCTGCGCGTCGCTGGATTCATGGACGGCAATGCAATGGGCGCTCCGACCACGAAGGAATTTCATATTGCTTTCCTGCTCGTCGCGGTTTTGAGCGTCCTGGCGACGCTCGACTGTTTCCTCCTCGCCCCGGACGCCGGCGCAATGGTCAGCGGGCATCGACTAGATCCAATCCCCGACAAAACGTCAGCAGCCACTTGATCGCATGACGGGTGCATGAGGTGGGTTAATTTGGCAGGCGTTATTGGAATGTGGCAATCCGCTCTCTCGGGGGTGCAAAAAGCCACATTCCGATAAGGTGTGCCAGCTCAACCGGTCGCTGCAACACCATCTGATATAAATCTTTTCTCTAAAGGTGGTGTTTATGACATTTAGGCGGCGGGTAAAGCTTTCTGAGCAGCAGCGGAACGACATGTGGAGACGCTGGA
>Ga0210409_10004658_pt1 | contig 14682 bp, 10 predicted proteins | sample IncBWH17MmetaG_FD_161649 | JGI IMG/M metagenome (GOLD analysis project Ga0210409, IMG submission 161649) | Forest soil microbial communities from Barre Woods Harvard Forest LTER site, Petersham, Massachusetts, United States - Inc-BW-H-17-M | ecosystem: Environmental > Terrestrial > Soil >... | reverse complement strand
CCGGGACCCGCGAGGAGCTGTCGGTGGATCTCATGCGCTTCGAGCCGGACGCGCCGCGCAGCGCGATGGACTACCTGTTCATCGAGCTGATGCTGTGGGGACGGCGCGAGGGCTACCGCTGGTTCAATCTCGGCATGGCGCCGCTGTCGGGCCTGGAATCCCATCCACTGGCACCCGCCTGGCACCGTGTCGGGAACTTTATCTTCCGTCACGGCGAGCATTTCTATAATTTCGACGGCCTGCGCCGCTACAAGACGAAGTTCGCGCCGCTGTGGGAGCCGCGTTATCTCGTAGCCCGCGGCGGCATCGCCTTGCCGCGGGTGCTGGTGGATGTGTCGGTGTTGATCGCCGGCGGCATGAAGGAACTGTTCGCACGATGAGTCAGCAACCAGGTTTCGCAGCCATTCGGGCCGGCGCCGTCTGTGGCGCGTTGCTCGGCACCTTGTCGGTAGCGCGAGCCTGGGCCGGCGAACCTGGCCAGGCCGCACCGCCAGCCACCAGCAGCAGCGCGAAGCTCCACGCACACAAGCCCACGCCCGCCGCCGACACCGCCTATGCGGCACACCTGTCCGCGGGCCGCTTTGGATCGGTGGCGGTGTACATCCCGGAAGGGCCGCCGCAGAGCGTCGCGGTGTTTCTCTCCGGCGATGGCGGCTGGGAGTTGGGTGTCGTCAACATGGCGCACGCCCTCACCGCTCTGGGAGCGGTCGTCATCGGCGCCGACATCCGCAATTACCTGGCGAGCCTGAAGAGCGCGGCGCAGCGCGCCGGCGCGCCCTGCCAGATGATTGCCGCGGACTTTGAGTCCCTGAGCCACCAGGTGCAGAAAGAAATCGGCATGAGCGAGTACCACGTGCCGGTGCTCATCGGGTACTCCTCGGGAGCAACCGTGGTATACGCGGCGCTGGCGCAGTCACCACCCGGCACTTTCGCCGGCGCGCTCAGCCTTGGTTTTTGCGCCGACCAGGACTTTGCCGGCGCCGCGCTGTGCCCGGGCGCGGGCCTGCACTACACGCCAAACCAGCAGCACGAGCTGGTGCTCGAGCCCGCAGCAAGCCTCAGGCAGCCCTGGATCGCCTTTCAGGGTCAGAAGGATGAGGTGTGCTCCGCCCACGCGGTGGATGCGTTCGCGGCGCAGATCGGCAGCGCCCAGGTCGTGAAGCTGCCGCTCGTTGGCCATGGTTTTTCCGTGGAGCGCAACTGGATGCCCCAGTTTCGCGACGCCTACGCGCGGCTCACGGTGCGGGTCGAGGCCCCCGCGGCGCGTCCCACGGCGATCAACGACCTGCCGGTGCAGGAAGTGCCCGCCATGGGCGCGGGCGATGAATTCGCACTGCTGCTCACCGGCGATGGCGGCTGGGCGGGGCTCGACCAGGAGCTGGCCGCGCGGCTTGCCGCTGAGGGTGTGCCGACGGTCGGCCTCAACTCGCTGAAGTACTTCTGGACGGCCCGCACCCCGGCAGAGACCGCGAACGATGTGGCGCGCATGCTGCGCCACTACTTCGCAGCCTGGGGTAAGCAGCGCGTGTTGCTCGTGGGCTACTCATTCGGTGCCGACGTGCTGCCGTTCGTCGTCAATCGGCTGCCGGCGGATCTGCGCGCGCGCGTCGCCAGCGTGAATCTGCTCGGCATCGACTCGAACGCCTCCTTCGAAATCAGCATCGCCGACTGGGTGGGCAGCGCCGGCGGCGGGCCGCCCACCCGCCCGGAAGTTGCGGCACTGGGTAACACGCCCGTGCTGTGCATCTACGGGGAGGGCGAGACGGACTCCATCTGCCCCGGCCTGCCCGCGGGCGGTGTGGCGCGCGCGCAGATCGGCAAGGGTCATCACTTCAGCGGTGAGTACGCAACGCTCGCGGAGCGCATCCTCGGCTTCGCGCGCCAACCCAAGCCTGTTACATAACGTGTGACGGATCGCCGCGGCCGCGCTTTCGGTTAACATGCTCTTTGGCGGCGTACAACAAGTTAGCGAGCCGCCCGCATTGGACCCATGTCCCTGTACATCGATTCAGCGAGCCAACTGCACCACGACCAGGACAAGAACCTGGTCGTCACGTGCCCCCATTGCCAGGCGGTTGCCCATATCACGGTGAGCGCCGTGCCGCGCTTCGAGGATCTGCAGGTCTACCGGCCCAAGCAGGTGGGGCTGGTGTACCTGTGCGACGCGTGCCACATGCCGATCTTCCTGCGCTTCACGGTGCGGCTGTACGGTGCGGCGCGGATCGAACTGTCGCCGCAGTTCACGGAAGTCGAACGCGCGCGCGAGAAATTCAGCTTCACCTACGTCCCCGAGGAGGTCGAGTCGCTGTTCCGCGAAGCGCTCACCTGTTTCTCGCAAGGAGCCTTCAACGCGTTTGCCTCCATGTGCCGGCGCGCGGCACAGGCCATGTTTGCCGACTTAGGCGAGGCCGGGAAGCTGCGCCTGTTCGATGAGCTGAACGCGGTGCGCGAGCTCGCGCCCATCGAGCCGGAAGTCTTCACCAAGATGAAGAACATCCTCTTCGGCGCGCAGCTCGAGCCGCAGGCGCGGCTGCCGCTCCTGGACGGCTACGAGGCGGGCATCATGCTGGAGGTCGTCAAGGATCTGCTGTACGAAGCTTACGTCCGCAAGGGCAAGCTGCAGCAGGCAATCATGGTGCGGCGCTTCTTCCTGGATGAGACCGGCAGCAACGTCACCCCGTTCGTGTCAGCAAGCTGATTTTCAATCCACAAAGCGCCGCGCGTTGCGAAACAGGCGCGTCCAGCCGCTGTTCTCACCCGCATCCCGGGGCCGCCAGGAATTCTGCAGGTAACGGTATGAGCGCTCCGGATGCGGCATGGTGATGGTCACCCGGCCGTCCGCGTTGGTCAGCGCCGCGATCCCGAAGGGCGTGCCGCTCGGGTTGAAGGGATAACGCGTCGCGACACTGTGGTCGTGGTTCACGTAGCGCAGGCCCACCAGCCCGCTCGCCGCACACGCGGCGGCGGCGGCCGTGGAGGGAAACTCGGCGCGTCCCTCGCCATGCGCCACCGCGATGGGCAGGAACGAGCCCGCCATGCCGTCGAAAACCACCGCCGGCGAGCGCAGCACCTCGACCAGGGAAAAACGCGCTTCATACTGTTCGCTGCGATTCTTCACGAAGCGCGGCCAGTGATCGGTGCCTGGAATAATGCTCTTCAGGGCCGCGAACATCTGACAGCCGTTGCAGATGCCCAGCGCGAACCTGTCGGCGCGTGCGAAGAACCGCAGGAACTCCTCGCGCACCCGGGCGTGATGGAGAATGGATTTCGCCCAGCCCTCGCCGGCGCCCAGCACGTCGCCGTAGGAAAAGCCGCCGCACGCCACCAGCCCCCGGAACTCCCCGAGCGAGCGACGCCCGCTCAAAAGATCCGTCATGTGCACGTCGTGGGGGGTGAAGCCCGCGCGCTCGAGCACCGCGGCGGTTTCCGTCTGACTGTTGACACCCTGCTCGCGCAGCACGGCGACCGCCGGGCGCACGCCGCGTGCCACGTAAGGGGCGGTGATATCCTCTTCGGGATCGAAGCTGAGCGCGACGCTTAGTCCTGAGTCGCGCTCCACGGTCTGCGCGGCAAACTCCTCATCGGCGCACTCAGGCTCATCGCGCAAGCGTCGCATGCACCATGAAGTCTCCGACCAGGCGTGCCGCAGTTCGCGCCATGATTCGTTGAAGTGCGTGTCGCCGATGCGCATCTGCACCGACAGGTCGCTGGTCGGCGCCCCCAGGTACAGCGCCGCGGCGGCCAGCCCATGCCGCGCCAGGATGGCCGTGAAAGCCGGCTCATCGCCCGCCATGATCTGCACGACCACGCCGGGTTCCTCGGCAAACAGCTGCGCGAGCGCCGGACCCCGCGCGGCCGGCAGGGCGATGTCCAGCCCGCAGTGTCCCGCGAACGCCATCTCCACGAGCGTTACGAATAAGCCGCCGTCGGAAACGTCGTGATAGGCGCGCAGCATGTTGGCGCCGCGCAGCTCCGCAAGCGCCGCCGCCAGGCGCATGAGCATCTGCGCATCGTCCAGGTCCGCGGGCGTGTCGCCGAGCTCCCCGTACACCTGCGCGAGCGCGGAGCCCCCCAGCCGGTTTTTGCCAGCGCCAAGATCGATGAGCCACAGCGAGGTCGGGCGCTCGTCGAGCTGCGGTGCCGGGGTGAGCGTCGTGCGCACATCCTTGATCGGCGCAAACGCCGACACGATCAGGGACACCGGCGCGACCACACTCAGCTCCCGGCCGCCCTCAGCCCAGGCGGTCTTCATCGACAGCGAGTCCTTGCCGACGGGGATCGCAATGCCCAGTTGCGGACACAGCTCGCGCGCCACGGCGCGCACCGTCTCGTAGAGTGCCGCGTCCTCGCCCGGCTCACCGCAGGCGGCCATCCAGTTGGCCGACAGCCGGATCTGCGACAGCGAGCCGACGTCAGCCGCGAGGATGTTGGTAATCGCCTCGGCAACCGCCAGACGCCCGGAAGCCGGCGCATCCAGCACCGCCACCGGCGTGCGCTCGCCCATGGCCATGGCTTCGCCGGCGACGCCGTGATAATCGGCAAGCGTGACCGCGACATCGCTCACCGGCACCTGCCACGGGCCCACCATCTGGTCACGGCTGATGAGCCCCCCCACCGTGCGATCACCGATGGTGATGAGGAAGGTCTTGTCCGCCACTGCCGGCAACCGCAGCACGCGGTAGGCGGCCTCGTGCACATCAATGGCGCTGATGTCGAAGCGCGCCCGCGCGCCGGGCGCGCTGCGCACATCGCGCGTCATGCGCGGCGGCTTGCCGAACAGCACGTCCATCGGCATGTCCACCGGCTGTTCATGAGAGCGCGAATCGCCGACCGTGAGCCGGCCGCTGTCGTTGATCTCGCCGATCACGGCGAACGGGCAACGCTCGCGCGCGGCCAGGTGCGCGAACTGCGCCAGGCCCGCCGGCTCGATCACGACCACGTAGCGCTCCTGGGCTTCGTTGCACCACAACTCGAGCGGCGACATGCCGGATTCGGCGCTGGGGATGGCGCGCAGGTCGATGCGTGCGCCGCGCTCACTGTGTGCGACCGCCTCCGGTACCGCATTGGACAGCCCGCCCGCGCCCACGTCGTGGATCAGCACGATCGGATTGCGATCCCCAAGCGCCCAGCAACGGTCGATGACTTCCTGCGCGCGGCGCTGCATTTCCGGGTTGCCACGCTGCACCGATGCGAAGTCCAGTTCCGCACTCGAGCTGCCACTGCCGACCGAGGAAGCGGCGCCGCCGCCCAGGCCGATCAGCATTGCCGGTCCGCCGAGAACGATGAGCTGCGCGCCGACCGGCACTACGGACTTCTCCACGTGGCCGCGGCGAATGTTGCCGATGCCACCCGCGATCATGATCGGCTTGTGGTAACCGCGGCGGCGCCCGGGCGGGTCACCGGCGGCCTGGGTCTCGAAGGTGCGGAAGTAGCCGCACACCGCGGGCCGGCCGAACTCGTTGTTGAAGGCGGCGGCGCCGATTGGTCCCTCAGTCATGATTTCCAGTGGCGAGGCGATGCGTGCGGGGGCGGCGGTGGCGCGCTCCCAGGGTCGCGGGTAGCCCGGAATCCGCAGGTGCGACACCGAGAAGCCGGTGAGTCCGGCCTTGGGCTTGGCGCCGCGCCCGGCGGCGCCTTCGTCGCGGATCTCGCCGCCGGAACCCGTGGCGGCGCCCGCAAACGGTGAAACGGCAGTCGGATGATTATGCGTCTCGACCTTCATGAGAATGTCGATCGGCTCGGCACTGGCGCGATAGATCCCCGACGCCGGATCCGGAAAGTAACGCAGCCCCTGCGCGCCTTCGATCACCGCGGCGTTGTCCCGGTAGGCCGACAGCACGCCGTGCGCACTCACCGCGTGCGTGTGCCGGATCATCGCAAACAGCGATTCCGCGCGCGGCTCGCCGTCGATAGTCCAGCTGGCATTGAATATCTTGTGGCGGCAGTGCTCGGAGTTCGCCTGTGCGAACATCATGAGTTCGACGTCGGTCGGATCGCGCCCCAGGCGGTGAAAAGCCGCCAGCAGGTAGTCGATCTCATCGCCCGACAGTGCCATTCCCAGGGCGCGATTCGCAGCTTCGAGGCCAGCGCGGCCGCCCGCGAGGCTCACGCGCGCGAGTGCGCGCGGCGCGGCGTGCTCGAACAGCCGTGCGGCCTGTGCGAATTCCAACAGCGGCATCTCGGTCATGCGGTCGAATAACGCCGGCGCGAGCCGCAGCAGCTGGTCGCGATTCAGGGCCCCCGGCGCGCGCAGGCGATAGGCGATACCGCGCTCTACCCGCCGCACGCTCTCCAGGCCGCACACCCGCACAATGTCGGTCGCCTTGCTCGACCAGGGAGAAATGGTGCCAGCGCGCGGCGCCACCAGAACCTGCTCGCCCGCCTCGTTCTCGTGCGCGGCCGGGGCGGCGGGCCCGTAGCTGAGGAGCCGCGCCAGAACCTCGCGCTCCTGCTCACTCAGCGGCCGCGCAAGTTCCGCGAAATGCACGAAGCGCGCGCTCAAGCCGACGACCGTGGCTTCCAGCGCCTGCACGCGCTGCAGGAGCTTGGCGATGCGGAAGGCTGACAGCGCCGGCGGCCCCGGAATCTCCAGCATGCGCGGCTTACTTCTTGTCGCCCGGCGGCGCGGTGTACACGGACAGCGGGAACTGCGCGACGCTGGCCCCGCCTTCCAGCATCGTGATCTTGCTGACGCCCTGCTTCTTCACTTCATCCACGCGCAGGACTGAATGCATGGGCAGGAAGGTGCGCTTAACCCCCGCGAACTCGCCCTTGATTCGCTCCTCGGACGGATCGAGCACGACCGAGGCGCGCTCGCCGAACACGAACTCCTCGACCTCGATGAATCCGAACAGCTCGCCGTGGCTCACCTTGCGGGCATACACCTCGTAAACCTTGCCCTGATTCACGAACATAATGCGAAAAATGTGACTGGTTGCCATGGCTTGGCGGGGGGTGCCTGCTACTTTGACCCCGACAGTATATGTCCGGGCGCGGCCTGCGGAACGCTCGTGCCCGAGGGAAACGGCGCAAAGCTGCATACGGACGGAATTTTCTTGAGTCGGGGAACCATGGCCCTTCGCCTGCGCATCGTTAGTGATCAGCGGCGCTCGCTCGCTGACCGCAGCAGCGCCACGTTCTCGGTGGAAGGCGGCACGATCGGCCGTTCCGCCGACAACGACTGGGTGCTGCCCGATCCGCGGCGTTACATCTCCGCCCACCACGCGCGGGTGCAGTTTCGCGAGGGGCACTTCTACCTCCAGGACGTCAGCACCAACGGTGTCTACGTCAACGACGAAATGGAGCCGCTGGCGAAGCGCGGCTCGAGCGGTCATCGCGTTACCAACGGTGACATCATCCGCATGGGCGAATACCAGATCCTCGCCGCACTCGAAGCTCCGCAGGCAAAGCCCGAGCCCCCGGCTGCGGTGCCGACCAGCATTCACACCCTGCGCACCTTCGGCCGCCACTCCGAGCAGGACATCGGCGCGCCGCTGGACCTGCAGGATCTGATCGTCCCGGCGAGCGACACCGGTCCGGTGCTTCCCGTCAACGCCTACGGCCAGATGGTTGATTCCGCGCCGGTGCGGGCGCTGACGGCAGCGCAGGCGGCGCGCCCCGAACCCCGGGAGTCCAGCGGCGCCGAGGCAAATTACCTCGGCGAACGCATGGCGCGGCTCGCCGAGGCGGTGGGTCGCGAGCCAAAAAACGGCGCGGGCCCCATGTCGCTTGCCGAAGTGCATTCCGGACTCGATGCGTTCTGTCGCGGCGCGGGCGTGAGCAGCGAGCGGCTGCCCGCCGAGGCGCAAGGCAGGCTGCTGCATCTTGCGGGCCGCCTGTTCCGCGAGGCGCTCGTGGGCTTCAAGGACCTCGAGCGCACGCGCGCCGACACGCGCAATCGCTACCGCATCGAAATGCAGCCGCCCGATGAGGACGACCCGCGCCCCTCGCTCGCCAACACCATGGTCGAGGACCTGCTGGTGCAGCTGCTCGAGCGGCACGAAAACCGCAGCCTCGACTCGGTGCAGTGGCTGCGCGAAATGGTCGCGGAAGCGAAGACTCACGAAGGTGCCGCCGCGCACGCGACGCGCGCGGCATTTGTTGAATTCCTCGACCGCCTGGATCCGGCAGAGCTCGAGGCGCGCTTCGAGCGCGCGGCGCGCCGCGGCAAAACCCGGACGGCCGACAAGGGACAGTATTGGGATCTGTTTACGACCTTCTATCGCAACCTCATCGAGATGCCGGCGGATCATCTGCCGCATACCTTCGTGGAGGCGTTCGCGGCCGCCTACCGCGAGGCCTTGAAAAAGCCGCCTTCGTAAGCTTCAGCGGCAGGCATGGCGGAGAGGGTGGGATTCGAACCCACGTGCCGGAATTACCCGACCATCCGATTTCGAGTCGGCGCCGTTATGACCGCTTCGGTACCTCTCCTCAGGCCCGCCGGTTTTCGCGGGGCTGGTATTCTAGCGGAAAGCCCAAGCGGCGAGGGGTTTGTGCGCGCCTTCACTCTGGCCGCCATGTTCATGTTGTTGGTCGCGGGCTGCGGCCGGTTGCGCACCGCGGCCGTCGAGGACATCCGCCAGCGCGGCGAGCTGCGTGTCGCCACCCTCAATCTGCCCACCTGCTACTACCTCGGTGCGCAAAGCCCCGAGGGGCTCGAATACCAACTCGCGAGTCTGTTCGCCGCGCAACTCGGCGTGAAGCTGAGCATGTATCCGGTGGCCAACGAGAGCGCCCTGCAGGCGGAGCTCGACGCGGGTCGCGCGGACATCGCCGCCGCCTCACTCACCAGCACCCCGGCCTGGGAACGCGTGGGCGTGCCGGCGGCGGCCTATACCCTCATCCCGCAGCTCGTCGTCTACGCGCACAACGGCGTGCGGCCGCGGGACACGCTGCAGCTGGAGTCCGCGCGCATCGCGGTGCGTGACGGCAGCCCCCAGGAGCGCGTCCTTCAGCACCTGAAGAGCACGGTCGCGCCGCACCTCACCTGGGTGCAGACCGCTCCAAGCTCGGCGGATCCGGTGGAGGATGTTGATTCAGGCCAGGCCGACTACGCGATCAGCGACGCGCGCGAGTTTTCCTTCGCGCATCACCTGTACCCGAACGTGCAGGTCGGCTTTGCACTGCCCCAGTCGCGCCCCGCGCAGTGGATCGTGCGGCGTGGGGCTCCGGAGCTGCTGACGGCGGTCAACGCATTCTTCAGCTCACTCGGTGCGTCCGGAAGGCTGGCGACGCTGCTGCAGGAATCCTCCGGCGATACCCGGCCATTCGAATACGAGGAATCGCGCGAATTCCAGGCGCACGCAGCCGCCCGGCTGCCCCGGTATCGCGCGTGGTTTGAGCAGGCCGCCGCGCAATCCGGGATTGACTGGCGGCTGCTGGCGGCGATCGGCTACCAGGAATCGAAGTGGGACCCGCACGCGCAGTCCGGTGATGGCGCGCTCGGCGTCATGATGCTCACCGCCGACACCGCGAAGGCGATGGGCATCAAGGACCGTGGCAACCCGCAGCAGAGCATTTATGCCGGCGCGCGCTACCTTGCCCAGGTGCGGCAGATGACCCCGGAACGGGTCGCCGAGCCGGACCGCACCTGGCTCACGGTCGCCGCCTACAACGTGGGCTTCGGGCATCTCGAGGACGCCCGCATCATCACGCAGACGCAGGGCAAGAACCCGGATTCGTGGGCCGATGTGCGCGAGCGCCTGCCGCTGCTCGCGCGCGAGCGCTGGTACACGCACGCCAAGCGCGGCTATGCGCGCGGCTGGGAGCCGGTTCAGTTCGTGGATCGTATCCAGCGCTTTCTTACCCTCCTCGAGTGGCAACCCGGTGAGGCGGCGCCGGTGACACCTGCGGGGAATGTGCCCGCCGCGAGTCCGCCGACGATCCCGGACCCCACGCCGCCGCGCGTTGTAACGGGTGTGGCGCACCGACCCTGAGTCTCCCCCACGCGTCAGCCGCGTCGCTGGGCGAAGAATTCCTGCAGGAGCTGCGCGCAGTCATCCGTCAACACGCCACCGAACACGTCCACGCGGTGATTCAGGCCGGGCAACGCAAACACATCGGTGACGCTCCCCGCCCCGCCGGCGCGCGGATCCCAGGCGCCGAATACGAGACGCCGCACCCGCGCATGCACCATGGCGGAGGCGCACATGACGCACGGCTCGAGGGTCACGTAGAGCGTCGTGTCAGTGAGGCGGTAACTCCCCAGGCTCCTGCCGGCAGCGCGCAGCGCCTCAACCTCGGCGTGGGCGGTCGGGTCGTGACTTGCGATGGGACGATTGGCGCCCACGGCAATGACCTCCTCATCACGCACCAGCACGGCGCCGACCGGGATCTCGCCCGCCACCCGGGCTGCCCGCGCCTGCTCCAGCGCGCGGTGCATGAAGGTCTCGTCGCGGCTTGCAGCGCTTGGGTCCGCCATGCTCAAGGCGCCGCAGCCGGGCTCGCTGCAGGCTCCGCCGGAAGAAACAGCGCCGGGTCGACGAAGCTTGCGTTGAGCGCCACGCCGAAGTGCAGGTGCGGCCCGGTCACGCGGCCGGTCGCGCCGACCTTGCCAATGATCGCACCGGCCTGCACGCGCTGCCCCGCGCGCACACCAATGGCGCTCAGGTGGCAGTACATGGTGACAAGACCCGCGCCGTGATCGAGGATCACCGTGTTGCCGTTGAAGAAGTAGCTCCCGGTATCAACGACGCGCCCGTCTGCCGCGGCGTGCACCGCCGTCCCGGCATCGGCGGCGATGTCCATGCCGGTGTGGGGACTGCGCGGCTGATTGTTGAATACGCGCCGCAATCCATACGAGCTTGAGCGGATGCCCGGCACCGGCTGCAGGAGGCGCAGCGTCGCCGGCGGATCTTCCGAGAACGTGGCCACGGCCTGGCGAATGCGCGGTTGCTCGCGATTGACCCGCGCCAGGTCGCGCTTCGACAGATCCACCTGCCGCGGCGCCACGGTGAGGCGCTGCACGACATACTCTTTATCGGCGATCTCGAAGCCGCGCGCGACTTCTTCCGGACCCTGGCGCACCCGAACCTCAGCGTGGCCGGGAGCCTGCGACAGTGGAATGCCGACAACCGCGAGCCACGCGCCGTCGGCCCGCATCACCATCACGCGCCGCTCATCGAAGGTCGCGACCGGCGCGGTAGCCGCCGTGCTGTCCAGCTTCACCAGTGCCACCCCACCCGGAACGAGTTCCTGCCGGGGCAAGTCCGAGCTTGCAGCTACGCCCCTGAGAGCCTGACCGGCCGTCAGTCCCGGAATGGCGGCACCCAGGAGCGCCGCCGCCAGGATCCATTGCCTCATGGTTTTCTGCCCGTCACGCGCGCCGCGACGCTGCCGCGGGCGAGGCGCGCCTGGATCTCATCGTCGACGCGCAGGGCAGCCGCATCGGTCACCAGCGTGCCGTCGGCGCGGGTGACGATTGCAAAGCCGCGCGTCAGGGTGGCGAGCGGACTGACCGTGTCAAGCCCGCGTTGCGCAAGCGCAAGGCGATGCGAAGCACGCGCCAGGTAGGACTTCAGGGCCTGGGTCAGTCGCGCCCCGGCGTGCTGCTGGCGCGCCAGTAGCTGCTGCACCCGGTGCTGCGGCGAACCGCGCAGCAGCCGGCCCCGCGCCTCCATCAGGCGCAGCCGATCACGCTGCAGGCTCGCGCGCGCGGCTCCAGTCAGGCGCTGCGTCATGTCATCGAGTCGCTGCATTTGCTGCTGCAGGCGCACACCCGGATGCGCAAGCTGCAGCCGGTGGGCGGCAGCGGCAAAGCGCGCCGCGCCGACCTGCAGTTCCCGGCGCATCGCACCGTGCAGGCGTTGCGCGGCGCGCGCCACGGTCGCAAGCCACGCGGCACCGTCGGGTGCCACCAGTTCCGCGGCTCCCGAGGGGGTCGGTGCACGCAGGTCCGCCACAAAATCCGCGATGGTGAAATCGACTTCGTGTCCCACGCCCACGACCACCGGCACCGCGCTCGCGTGGATGGCGCGCGCGACGCGCTCGTCGTTGAAGGCCCACAGATCCTCGAGTGAACCCCCGCCGCGCGCCAGAATCAGCACATCGCATTCCGCGCGGGCCGATGCGCTCTTGAGCGCTGCGACCAGCGCGGGGGCCGCGTCCGCGCCCTGCACCAGGGTCGGATAGATCAGCACGGCCGCCGGTGGATAGCGGCGCGCGAGGACGTGCAGGATATCGTGCAGCGCGGCCCCGGAGGGTGAGGTGATGACGCCGATGCGCCGCGGGAACCGCGGCAGGGCACGCTTGCGCTCCGCGGCAAACAACCCTTCGGCGGCCAGCCTGCTCTTGAGGAGCTCGAACTGGCGCCTGAGGGCGCCGACGCCCGCCTCCTCCAGCGTATCCGCGATGAGCTGGTACTCGCCACGCGCCTCGTAGACGCTCACCCGGCCGCGCACCAGAACCTGGGTGCCGGGACGCGGGGTAAACCCCACCAGCACATTGTTCATGCGGAACATGGCGCAGCGCAGCTGCGCGTCGCGGTCCTTGAGTGAGAAATACCAGTGGCCCGAGGCCGGCTGGGAGAGGTTCGACAGCTCCCCCTCGACCCACACGACCCCGAGACCCCGCTCGAGCAGCACCCGCACCTCGCGGTTAAGGCGCGAGACGCTGTACACGTCCCGTGCCGGTGCGTTCAATGCGCCAACTTGCGGATCCACGGGCATAAGGAAACCTTAGCACGAGGTTTACCGGCGGGCCTTAAGCACCTATAATTACGCATGCGCATACTCGAAGAAGCTCTCACCTTCGACGACGTCCTCCTGGTTCCGGCCTACTCGGAAATTCTGCCACGCGAGGTCGATCTCTCCACCCGCGTCACGCGCAAGATCCTGCTGAATGTGCCACTGCTGTCGGCGGCCATGGACACGGTCACCGAGGCTCGTCTGGCGATCACCATCGCCCAGGAAGGCGGCATCGGCATTATTCACAAGAGCATGAGCGTCGAGGCCCAGGCCCGCGAGGTCGGCCGCGTGAAGAAGTTCGAGAGCGGCGTCATCAAGGATCCGATTACCGTCTCACCCAGCATGACCATCCGCGAGGTGATCGATCTGACGCGCTCGCGCGGCATTTCCGGCGTACCGGTGGTGGTCGGCAAGAAGGCGGTCGGCATCGTCACGCACCGCGACCTGCGCTTTGAGGAAAAGCTCGACGCCCCGGTGTCTTCCGTCATGACGCCGCAGGAGCGCCTCGTCACGGTGCGTGAAGACGCCCCCAAGGAACAGGTGCTCGCGCTGCTGCACAAGCACCGCATCGAGAAGCTGCTGGTGGTGAATGCGGCGCATGAGCTCGCCGGCATGATCACCGTCAAGGACTTCCAGAAGGCGACGGAATTCCCGCGCGCCGCCAAGGACGGCACCGGCCGCCTGCGCGTCGGCGCGGCGGTCGGCACGACTCCCGACACCATGGATCGGGTCGCGGCCTTGCGCGAAGCGGGCGTGGATCTCGTGGTAGTCGATACCGCCCATGGACACTCCAAGGGCGTGCTCGAGACCGTGAAGCGCATCAAGGCGAAGTGGGCCGACTGCCAGGTGATCGCCGGCAATATCGCCACGGCCGAGGCCGCGCGGGCGCTGGTGGATGCCGGGGCGGACGCGGTGAAGGTCGGGATCGGCCCCGGCTCGATCTGCACCACCCGCATCGTGGCCGGCGTGGGCGTGCCGCAGATCTCGGCCGTTGCCAACATTGCGCATGCGCTGCGCGACACCGAGGTGACGGTGATCTCCGATGGCGGCATCCGTTTTTCCGGTGATCTCGCCAAGGCGATCGCGGCCGGCGCGCACGCCGTCATGATCGGCGGCCTGTTTGCGGGCACCGAGGAATCCCCGGGCGAGGTTGAGCTCTACCAGGGCGCATCCTACAAGTCGTACCGCGGCATGGGTTCACTCGGCGCGATGGGCGAGCGGCACGGATCGGCGGATCGCTATTTCCAGGATGCGGCGAGTGAGCTCGAGAAGCTCGTGCCCGAGGGCGTGGAGGGCCGCGTGCCCTACAAGGGCAGCGTGGTCAATATCCTGCACCAGCTCTCCGGCGGCCTGCGCGCCGCGATGGGCTACACCGGCAGTCGCAGCATCACCGACATGCGCACCCGGCCGGTGTTCGTGCGCATCACCACGGCCGGCATCCGCGAGAGTCACGTGCACGACGTGAGCATCACCAAGGAGGCACCCAACTACCGGGTGTCCTGACTGAAAGTCATGGCGAGCGTTCCAAGAGCTGCCGCGGACACAGCACTGCACGCGGATATTCATGCGCATCGCATCCTGATCCTGGACTTCGGTGCCCAATACACCCAGCTGATCGCACGCCGCGTGCGCGAGCTCGGCGTCTACTGCGAAATCCTCCCCTGGGACGTCACTGACGCCGAGGTGCGTGCTTACCAGCCGCGCGGCATCATCCTTTCGGGAGGGCCTGAGTCGGTAACCGAGCAGGATCCGCCGCGGGCGCCGCTTGCCGTGTACGAACTTGGCGTGCCGGTGCTCGGGATCTGCTACGGCATGCAGACCATGGCGCAGCAGCTGGGCGGGCGCGTCGCGCCCTCGAGCGAACGTGAGTTCGGCTATGCGGAAGTCACGGTGACTGGCGCATCGCGGCTGCTCGATCAGCTCGAGGACCGTCGCAACCAATCCGGAAAAGCGTTGCTCGACGTGTGGATGAGCCACGGCGACCGCGTCGACACACTGC
>Ga0210409_10004657_pt1 | contig 14685 bp, 18 predicted proteins | sample IncBWH17MmetaG_FD_161649 | JGI IMG/M metagenome (GOLD analysis project Ga0210409, IMG submission 161649) | Forest soil microbial communities from Barre Woods Harvard Forest LTER site, Petersham, Massachusetts, United States - Inc-BW-H-17-M | ecosystem: Environmental > Terrestrial > Soil >... | reverse complement strand
GAAATAGACGTCGATGCCGTCGGGCGCCGCCGCTTTCAGCGCCTTGGGCAGCGGCCCCGCCTTGTAGTCGACCGCGGCGTCGAAGCCGAGCGCGCCGGTGAGCCAGGCGCATTTCTCCGCGCCCCCGGCGATGCCGATAACGCGGCAACCCGTGATCTTGGCGATCTGGCCCGCCAGCGAGCCGACCGAGCCCGCCGCCGCCGAGACCACCACCGTCTCGCCGGGCTGCGGCTTCCCCACCCGTAGCAAGCCGAAATAGGCGGTGAGCCCGGCAATGCCATAGACGCTGAGGAGATGCGTCAGCGGCGCCAATCGCGGCAGCTTCGCCGCGCGCTTGGCCGGCAGCACCGCGTATTCCTGCCAGCCGGTATCGGCGAAGACGAGATCGCCGGGGCGGAGCGCCGGGCTCTTCGACTCGACGATTTCCGCCAGCGCGCCGCCCGCCATCACGCTCCCCGCCTCGACCGCGGAGCGGTATGTCGCGCCCTGCATCCAGGCGCGGTTGGCGGCATCCAGCGAGATGTAGCGCACCCGCGCCAGCACCTCGCCCTCTTGCGGCTTCGGCAGCGGCGCCTCGACTAGGCGGAAATGCTCCGGCCCGAGCTTCCCCTTCGGCGGCTCGACGAGCAGGATCTGGCGGTTGCGGTCCGGCATGGCGTGTCTCCCTGGGTCTTAGGCAACTCCCGTAGACTTAGATCACTTCGTTTCCTGAACAGCGCAGCCTGCGCGTACTTCTCCCTTCTCTTCTAGTTCTTGCCCTGCACCGGAAAGGTCAGAACGAATCGTTCTGTTGGATAAGTCTTCTGAGGATCGAAGCATCCATCCATGATCGTCATCGGATCAATATAGGGGTCATGCCTTACCGTGAGATGAACGTGTTCAAAGCCCTGCGTCTGGATGAACGGCGACTCGCCAGCCCCGGCCGCGGGCTTCTTCTGGGGAGAGCCCCGTAGCGGGGGCCCGCAACCACCTGCAGGCGAACAGGCTGGTGGAATTCCGCATCGCGGTCACACTGTCGCCGCAGGATGCGAGGAGGCTCCCCTGCTCGAAGTGACCCCTACGACGGCGCTCTGAACTGAGGCTGGTCACGCGAAGCCTGGTGCTGGATCCAGTAGTGGTACGTCTTGGCGACCGCGGTGACGACGTTCTTGATCTCCGCCTCGAGCGAGAAGCGGCAGCCGACAGGTAGATAGAGGATGGCGCCTTCACGGCGGACCATGATGTTCTCGACCACGATGGCGCGCATGAGCCAGATCGCCATCTCCTCGTCGGCGCACGTCAAGCCGATCCAGCCCGACGGGCCACCCAGAACGACGGGAAGCTCTGTCACCATCCTGAGGCCCCGGGCGAGTTCGGCGCGCACCTCGGCGTAACGCGCCGGATCCGCGAGCGCCTCGTCGGGCGAGACGGCCTCCAGGAGCGTGCCGCGGTGAGGCGGGCCGCCGGCGAGCGCCAGTTCACAGAAGCCCTGCCACATCTGGTCCCAGGCCACGCGGCCCTCGGCGTCGCGCTGGAGCGGCGCGGCGGACATCGGCGCACTGCTCACCACGAGCCCGGGGTCCCGGTACTGTGGCGGCAGGAGCGCTGCGATCCGGACATCATAGTCGGCGCCCATCTCACCTCCGTGCGTGTGAGAGTCCCGGAGCACGGCCAGCAACTCGGGATTCACCCACGCGACAGGGCCGGCATCGGCGAGCGCCTCCAGATGGCGGCGAACGAGCGCCCATGCGAGCCCGGGGTGAGTGTCGAGCGACCGGGCGACAGCCACCTCGACGCCCGCTGCGGCGCCGCCGGCTCGCGCCTGCTGGACGAGCCGCCGGCGGGCGCGAGGGTCGAACAGCAGGTGGGGCACCACGACGACGCCGTGCGCCCCGAGGCGTGCCGATCGCGCGATGACGTCGCCGACGCTCGGCGTCGTGAGCCCGACGAACGCATAGTTGACGTCGCCGAAGCTGTGGGCCTCGTAGACGAGCCGCGCGAGCTTGGCGACGCCGGCATTGCTCGCCGGATTCAGACCGTCACCGGTGGCAATGATCACCACGACCTCGGTCGGATGCCGCGCCTTGGTGAGCGAGCGCGCCGCAGCGCGCGCGCGATCGCCGAGCATACGCGCGATGTCATCCGTGGCCGGCGGGCGGCCGCGGTGGACGCGGAGGAACGGATACGCGTCGAGCGCCGCACGCAAGCCGTCGGCGCGGCGCGGGTCGGACAATCCCAACTCGCCGAGGGTCACGGGGAGGAGCACGAGACGCGTGGCGCCGCGCCCCACGAGCTCGCGCAGAAGCCGGGCCGGCTCCTCAGGATGCTCGACGTCACAGACCTCGACGTCGTGACGGAGCTGGCGGGCCAAGCGCGTGGCCAGGTGACGGACCGAGGGGGAGGCCGCCGACCAGCGACCGCCGAGCAAGAGCGTGATCGGAACGTCCGCGCCCTCGACGGCAGGACCGTCGCGTCGAGTCGTCATCGCCAAACGGAGTGGGCGCCGTCGTTCGTCTCTGATGCGCATCGGCCACGGTGGCGCCCATTGTAACCTTTCGCCCAGCGCATCTACAAATGCGTTGACCCGAACGGCGATCCCTGTTATCTGCTTAGCATGCCGAGCCCAAGGAGGCCGCGAGGCATGGCGGAAGACCGGTTGAATCTGCCCTTCACGGGGCTCGTGTCGTTCATGCGAGTGCCCACCTGCACCGACCTCGACGCTGTCGACGCCGACATCGCCATCCTCGGCGCGCCGACCGACGAGGGATCGCCGTGGAAGCCGGGCTCGCGCTTCGCGCCCCGCAAGATCCGGGAGCTGTCGCTGAAGTACGCGGGGTACGGACCGGTCCAGCACCAACTCGGGTACTACGACATCGACGAGGATCGTCGCTACCTCGAGTACGAGCGGCGGCACAACCGGATCGTCGACTGTGGCGACTCCGACATCATCTACACCAACGTCCGCAAGACCTTCGACAACATCACGCGCGATGTCCGCCGCATCCTCGACGCGGGCGCCTTCCCCGTCGTCATCGGCGGCGATCACGCCGTCACCTACCCGGTGGTTCGCGCCTACACCGAGCGGCTCAACGTCGTCCACTTCGACGCCCACATGGACTACCGCCCGTTCATCCACGGCGTGCAGTGGGCCAACGGTAACCCGATCCGCAACGTCGCCCGCCTGAAGACGTGCCATCACATCGTCCAGGTCGGCATCCGGAGCCTGCGCACGCGGCAGGGCGACGTCGAGGACTCGCGCGCCCGCGGCAACGACATCGTCACGATGCCGGAGTTCCGTCGCCGGGGTCCCCGCGCCATCGTCGATCTCCTCCCCCCGGACGAGCCGGTCTACGTCTCGATCGACGTCGACGTGCTCGACCTTCCGCTCGTGCCGGGGTGCGCGTCGTCCGAGGTCAACGGGCTGACCTACGACGAGCTGCGGCAGACGCTGTTCGCCATCGCGCGCGGCCGAGAGGTAATCGGCTTCGACTTCGTGGAGGTCAACCCGATGCTCGACGTCGCCGCCGACAATACCTCGCAGCTCGGCGCCCAGATCATCATCGAGTTCCTGGGACGGATCGTCGAGCACCCCGGCTACCGCAAGCGTCACCCGATGCGCGCGGGAACGCCGCAGCGGCCGGCGCGCGCCAAGTCAGCGCCGCGCCGACCGGGACGACGCGCCGTCGCCAGATGATCCGCCGTGAACCCCGGAAGCGCCGGGAGAATCTCGAGCGAGGGAGGGCGATGATGACTCGACTCACGCCGGTCGTTCTTGTCGTGATGCTCGTCGCCGTGCTGTCGTCGCTCGTGATCCCGCCGGAGGCGTTCGGCCAGGACACGCTGGCCGAGATCAAGAAACGCGGCACCGTCAACATCTTCATGGAGGCGCAGTACCGGCCCTACGAGTTCCGCGACCAGAGTGGAGAGATCGTCGGGCTCGACGTCGACATCGCACGAAAGATGTTCGAGGAGGGGCTGGGGGTGAAGTGCGTCTTCACCGACCTCGACCTGGCGGGGGTCCTCGGCTCGCTGTTGACCGGCAAGAGCGACATGATCATCTCCGGTATAACGATCACGCAGGAACGGACCAAGCGCTTCGATTTCAGCATCCCCTACTCGGAGGCCGCCGCGGCCATCCTCGTTCGCGCCGACGAGACGCGCCTGCGCGGGCCCGACGACCTCAGCGGCAAGGTCATCGGCACGCAGATCGGCAGCTCGAGCTTCAAGACGTCCGAGGCCTTCGAGGCCCAGCTCAAGGCCCAGGGCAAGCTGGGCTATGCCGAGCTCAAGACCTACGAACGCTATCCGACCGCCTACCAGGACCTCCTCAGCAAGCGGCTCGATGCGGTGGTGCAGGGCGGGCCGCCGCTCAAGGTCCTCATCAAGGAGCGCCCGAACCTGTTCAAGATCCTCGCCCCCATCGGCCCGAAGGCGTACTACGGTGCCGTCATGCGCAAGGGCGACGCGGCATTGGTCGAGTACGTCAACGGCCAGCTCCGGAAGTTCAAGCAGGACGGCACCCTGAAGGCGCTCCAGGAGAAGTGGCTCGGCCAGTCCGACGTCCATCTCCTGCCCGATCCCTGGACGCCGCTGCACTGATTGCGTCCGCTCGAGCATGTTCGACTTCGCGCTCATCGTGCAGAGCATCCCGTTCCTGCTGCGGGGTGCGGTCTACACCGTGCAGGTCTCGGTGCTGGCCATCGTCTTCGGCCTCGCGCTCGGATGGCTGCTCGGCCTCGCGGCCGTCTCCGGGGTGCCGGCCCTCAGCGCCGTCAGCTGGGCCTACGTGCAGTTCATCCGCGGCACGCCGCTCCTCATCCAGATTTTCCTGATCTACTTCGGGCTGCCGGCGGTGGGCATCAACGTCCCCGCCTTCTGGTCGGGCGTCATCGCGCTCGGCCTGAACTCCGGCGGCTTCCAGGCCGAGATCGTGCGGGCCGGCATCGAGTCGATCGATCGCGGCCAGACGGAAGCCGCTCGCTCGATCGGCATGTCGCGCTTCAAGACGCTCGTCTTCATCCTCGTGCCGCAGACGATCCGGCGAGTGCTCCCGCCGGTGACCAACGAGCTCATCACGTTGACCAAGAGCTCGTCGCTCCTCTCGGCCATCGCGGCCCTGGAGCTGACCCACGCCGGCCAGCTCATCATCGCGCGCACGTTCGCGCCCTTCGAGATCTACGCCGCCGTTGCCGTCATCTACCTCGCGTTGGTGGCCGTGCTCTCGCGTGGCTCCGCGTTCCTGGAAAAGCGCGTCTTCGTGAATTACTGAGGGCGCGCGACTGATGGCCGTCCTCCGCGTCGAGCACCTGTCCAAGTCGTTCGGGACCACGCCCGTCCTGAACGACGTGTCGCTGACCGTCGAGAAGGGCGAGATTCTCATCATCATCGGGCCGAGCGGGTCGGGCAAGACGACGCTGCTGCGCTGCATCCACTGCCTGGAATTCCCGGACCGCGGGACGATCGTGCTGGACGGCGTGGCCTTCGGCGCTGGTGACGCCCCGGACCGGCGGTGGCGGCCCGATCCACCCCGGGTCCTCGACGCGAAGCGACGGCGCGTCGGCTTCGTGTTCCAGCGCTTCAACCTGTTCGCCAACCTCACCGCCCTCGACAACGTCAGCATCGGGCCGCGCCGCGTGCTCGGCGTCGCCACCACGCCGGCGCGGGCGCGGGCGGCTGCGCTGCTGGACCGGCTCGGTCTGGCCGAGCACGCACGCAAGCTGCCCTCGCAGCTGTCCGGCGGCCAGCAACAGCGGGTCGCGATCGCCCGCGCGCTCTCGATGGATCCGGCGCTGATGCTGTTCGACGAGCCGACCTCCGCCCTGGATCCAGAGCTCGTGGACGAGGTTCTGACCACGATGCGGGAGCTGGCGCGCTCGGGCATGACCATGATCGTCGTGACCCACGAGCTGGACTTCGCGCGCGAGGTCGGCGATCGGGTCATTTTCATGGATGCCGGCCGCATCGTCGAAGAGGGCCGGCCGGCCGACGTGTTCAGCGCGCCGCGCGAAGAGCGCACGCGCGCCTTTCTCCGCCGACTGCTGCGAACCGGGGCTCCTCACCGCCCGGCGACGGGCATCGAGTCGCCGCGGGGGCGCATCCACGGTGAGACAGAGCCGACGACCGACGCCGCCGCGGACCGGCGCGCATGACCAAGCCAGGAGGACGCTGCGATGAGTGCTGACAGCCGGGAGATTGTGATCCCTGCCGGACACGCGCGAGCATGGCGGATGCGCGCCGGCGAGCGGGTGACGATCACGCAGACCGAGGGCCATCAAGTGGGCGACTTCATCGCCTTCAACGCCGCCGACCTGACCGAATTCCTGAGCACGAGCCACACGCGGCGCTGCGTGAATCGGTACATGATCGGCATGGGACACGCGCTGTTTACCAACCATCGCGAACCGATCGTCGAGATCGTCGAGGACACCGTAGGCGTCCACGACATCATGGCCGCCGCCTGCGACCCCTATCGCTACCGCCGCGACTACGGCGTGGAGAACCATCGCAGCTGCCGGATGAACTTCGTCGAGGCGCTGGTGGAGCACGACATCGCCGACTGGCGCGTGCCCGACCCGGTGAACCTGTTCCAGAACTCGCCGGTGATGCCCGATGGCACCTACTTAAGTGCGGCGTCAGTGGCGAAGGCGGGCGACTACGTGACCCTGCTCGCGCATATGGACCTGATCGCCGCGTGCTCCGCCTGCCCTCAAGATCTGGCCCCAACCAACGCCGGGCGCCCGACGGACCTAGTGGTGCGACTCTCCACACGTGGCGCGGGAGCGCGCTGATGCCCGCCCGTCGACGACCGGACACCGCCGTCACGCCGCGCTGGGACCTTCCCTTCACTGGATTCATCTCGTTCCTGCGAAGTCCGACCTGTTCCGACCTCGGCCGGCTGGACGCCGACATCGCCGTGCTCGGCGCGCCCAGTGACGAGGGATCGCCGTGGAAGCCGGGCGCACGCTTCGCCCCGCGCAAGATCCGGGAGCTGTCGCTCCAGTTCGCCGGGCGTGGCACCGTCGACGGACAGCGCGGCTACTACGACATCGCCGACGACCATCGCTACCTGGACCGCGAGCGGATCAACCGGCGGCTGGTCGACTGCGGCGACTCCGACATCATCTACACCAACGTGCGGCAGACCTTCGACAACATCACACGCGATGTCGGCAAGATCCTCGCGGCCGGTGCCTTGCCGGTCGTCATCGGGGGCGACCATGCCATCACGTATCCGGTCGTCCGCGCCTACCGGCACCCGCTCCACGTGGTCCACTTCGACGCCCACATGGATTACCGGCCGTTCGTCCACGGTGTGCAGTGGGCCAACGGCAACCCCATCCGCAACGTGGCCAAGCTCGCCACCGTCGGCTCGATCGTCCAGGTCGGCATCCGGAGCCTGCGCACGCGCCAGGCCGACGTGGCGGATTCCCGCGCTCGGGGCAACGACATCGTGACCATCCCGGAGTACCGCCGTCGCGGACCCGCGAGAGTGCTCGAGCGCCTGCCGCCAGGCGAGCCCGTGTACGTGAGCATCGACATCGACGTCCTCGACCTGCCGCTCGTGCCGGGCTGCGCCTCGGCCGAGGTGAACGGCCTCACCTACGAGGAGCTGCGCGACACTCTCGTCGCCATAGCTCGCCACGCCGAGGTGGTCGGCTTCGACCTCGTCGAGGTCAACCCGATGCTGGACGTCGCGTCCGAGAACACATCGCTCATCGCCGCCCAGCTCATCATGGAGTTCCTGGGACGCGTCGTCGAGCATCCGAAATTCCGGCGACGCCATCCCCTTCGCGCCAGGTCGGGCGCGCCAGCGGATACGTCAAGCCCCACCGCCTCCCGGCGACGGCCCAGGAGACGCTGAGCGCGGCGCACCGGCCGATGACGCCGCCGCGCTCCGGCACGCTGGGCGACCTGCTCGACGATACCGCGGCCGCGCGTCCCGGCGCCAAGGCCACCGTGTTCCGCGGCGAGCGGCTCACCTGAGAAGGGGCCTTATGTCACCTACAATCCTCTTGGCCTACGTCGGAACCATTTCTTTTTGATGCCGGCGTTGCCGCCCAATGGGACTTGCAAATTCATACGCTTGCTGTTTGCCGGTCCCCTGGGTTTCTGGGACCCCCGCGGAAGCGCCTCACTCAGCCCAGAATGAGAGGTCCTGAGCGGACCTAGAATCGGCGAGGACCTCCCCTGGGATCATGATTTGCGCCCTCCTAGTGCCACTGGGCACTACAGTAGTTGCAAGAGGATTAGCCACTCGGATCAGTCTCAAGAGGCCGCATGCCAGGACTTCGAGAAAGACGCCCAAGAGGCCTACCCCGGTACCTAGAGCTTATCCAGCGACTGCAGCGCACGGCAGGGCACCCTCTGTGGTTTCGCGGATGTGGTAAGGCTCAACATAAACTCGTGCCATCTCTTTACCGTCATCCGAAGAAGACCTCTGCAACTGACTTACAGGAACTGGAGCATCAGCTACTAACGCGCTTTCGCCTTCGCAGCATCCCGTATCATTCCAGAAATCTGTCAGGCGATTGGGAGGCTCTCTTTTTTATGCAGCACTATCGGAGACCGATGAGAGGGTTCTCGGTCCAATCGAGCACTCGGGTTGGCACTATTTTGCGCTCATGTCGGCCGCCTCGAAAAGGAGCAGGAGAGGACCCCTACGCTACGCAGAGCCAGCGTTCATCGCTCGGCTCGCCTGGCTTGGCGCCCAGCTCCGCGCGCACCTGATCAAGCATCATGCGCACCGGTGGCGGCGGCTGTCGTGGAGCCAGCGGCTCACCTGGTCCGTTTGGTTCGTCTTCCAGTCTAAGGAGAACTATGGGGATCCGGCCATCGAAGCCCGGGCGACGTGAGATGCTTACCGTGTTCTACGACATGTTGCTCGTCCTGGCTGCGATGATGATGTGGTTCGTCGTCTCGGCGGCGATGGTGCAGCTGGGTGTTCCGTAGCACTAAGGCGCTGGAGCGACCTCCCGCCGGTGTGCGCTGGGCGGCGGGAGGCAGAGCGGCAGCCATGTTTGTCGAGAACCGAGATCACCCGTCCGAGGGGCGACCGATGGAGCGCAGAAAAAAGCGAGTGGATGGCTTTCGATTTCTGCCGGCCGGCTTGAGAGCCTGGATCCGGTCTTTCATCCCGCGAGGAGATTTCACGGGATCCATCCCTTGGACACCGCTGGCCAAGCCGCTGCGGCAGGCGACGATAGGGCTGGTCACTAGTGCCGGAATCAGTCTGAAGACAGATCGTCCGTTCGATATGGAACGGGAAAAGCGGGAACCTACCTGGGGGGACCGATCCTTCCGCGAGATCCCCAGACATGCAACCGGGGACGACATCGACGTCAACCACCTCCACATCAATACCACCTATATCCAGCAGGACATCAACGTCGTGCTTCCCCTGGCCCGGATGGCCGAGTTGGAACGGGAAGAGATCATCGGTCGTCTGGCCCCGACCGCCTACGCCTTCTACGGGTTCCAGTGGCAGAGCATGGCGTTTCTGGAGACCGCCATCGCCCCGATCGCCCGGAAGCTGAGACTGGAAGGGGTGGACGCCGTGCTACTTACCCCCGCGTGACCGTTCTGTTGCCAGTCCGTTGGATTGGCAGCTAGGTTCTTGGAGGAGGCGGGGTTTTCGACCGTGATTCTGACGCCGACACCGGAATTTCATCGCGCCATCGGAATCCCGAGAAGCGCTGCTATTGAATACCCCTTCGGAAGGCCAATCGGGCAGGTTCATGACCGCGAGGGGCACCGGCACGTGCTCCTCAAGACCCTTGAGGTGCTGGAGGACGCCCAAGCACCCGGAGAGATCTGGCACCTTCCCTTCACCTGGCCGGAGGAGCCGAAGAAGACGGCTTGGCAGCCCCTCGAGATGTCCCCACTGATCAAGCTCTATCTGGCGGACATCAGACACGCGCGACAGCGGGAAACAGAACGAGAACATGCCGAGAACCCAACCGACTTCAGGAGATAACAGGGCGATGATTGTGGCTTCTGGCCATGAAAGCATCTGGGCTGGTTCCGGCACACAACCGGCACGATGGCACAGGATCGCTGCACACGCGGTGGTGGGAGGAACCCGCTATGGTCGTCTACGCGTTCGACGTGGATGAGACACTGGAGGTCAGCAAGGGTCCCGTGCAGCTGTTCGATCTCGTCAAGCTGCGCCAGCACGGCCATATCGTCGGTCTTTGTGGGAATTGGGCGATGGTGACACGGCACTGCCCGGACTGGCACTACATCTGCTCGTTCGTGGGACCATGCGGCATCGAGAAGGACGACTTCTTGCGCCAGCTTCGGCAGTACATTCCGGCGCATGACTACGTGATGGTCGGCAACATCCTCGGGGTCTCCGGTGCGAGCGACGACCGGGGCGCGGCGGAGCGCGCAGGCTGGCGCTTCATCCACGAACGCCAGTTCGCCAACGGAGTGCGATGAATGGGTGCGCCTGCGCGGGTCGGGCAAGTGGCCGGGACGTTTGCCGCGAGGATCGAGCTGGTCATCAACCTCAAGACCGCCAAGTCCCTCGGCCTGCCGATCCCCCAGTCGCTCCTGCTGCGGGCGGATCAGGTGATCGAATGAGGAGGCCTGATCTGCTCCGAGCTCGAGGCCGGGAGCGGGAGGCGCGGCGGCGGGCGAAGTGGCATGAATTGCTATACTCGCGCCATGCCAAGCACCCGAGCAGAACTTCTACTGCGAGGCGTCAGGCTAGAGATCGGGACGGTCCTCTGGAACGCCATCGAGGGCATCATCGCCATCATCGCTGGAGTGATGGCTTCGTCAGTAGCGCTCATCGGCTTTGGCATCGATTCGTTCGTGGAGACGGCCAGCGCAGCCGTGGTGGGCTGGCGTCTCCGTGCGGAACTGACCGACGAGGCTGACCACGAGCGCACCGAAACCCTCGAACGGCTGACTGGCCGCATCGCGGGGGCGCTGCTCCTTGCACTCGCGGCCTACATCGTGGTGGACGTGGGTCGCCGACTCCTCGGCTTCGGTGCCGAGGCGCGTGAGAGCACGGTCGGCATCGTCGTCACGGCGATCTCCCTGGTAGTCATGCCCCTCCTCGGTTGGGCCAAGCTCCGCACCGCAACCATTCTCGGTAGCCCTGCGCTCCGAGCGGACGCCTACGAGACCATCACCTGCGCCTGGCTCTCCCTCACCACGCTGGCGGGCCTGCTGCTGAACTCCGTGCTCGGTTGGTCGTGGGCTGATCCGCTCGCTGCACTAGCCATCGTCCCGCTCGCCGTCCGCGAGGGCGTCGAGGGCTGGCGTGGTGAAGGCCACGAACCGGACTGAGTCGCAGCAACGTGATCCCCGACACCGTGGACTCGCGTGGGTCGAAGGGGAAGTGAGCTGATGACCACCCGCGGGTCCTGCATCGTGGTTACCCTCCTCGGCGCCCTTCTCGTCGTTGACGCCTCGGGCCAAGCCGACTCCGCCTGGAAGTTGTGGCAACAGGAGACGGTCTTCACGGAACGTTGGTGGATCCCGAAGGGCTGGTCTTTTCACTGGAAAGCCACCGAGATGACACCGGTTGGGCTGACAGAGTTTCAAACATTCGCTGAATGCCAGCTGGCCGAGGTGCAGGCTATGAGGCCCGACGCCCACCGGATAAGAGAAATGGCGGCGCAGGAGAAATCAGGTATGACCAGTACCAGGTCCGTTAGCAGGTTCGCCTGCGTGCCAGGCGCCTGGCGACCATGGAGGATCGAGCCAGGAGGCGTGTGGAGATGAACTCGAAGTTGCTCGTTGCACTGCTTGTGTCGTCAGGGATGTTCGCCCTCGCCACGTCGGCGTCCGCTGAGGGCGCCTGGACGCTGTGGATGATGGGCGCGTCGTCGCCTTGGGACGCTGTCGGCATCTTCTCCACGCGGGAGCTCTGCATGGAGGCGTTACACCAGCAAGCTCAGGCAGTCGAGAAGCTGGGGCTCAAGGTGACCGAGGACGTACCCGGCGGGTCGTTCGTCGCAACGGGTGCTGACCAGGACGTTCGCGGGCAGTGCCTGCCCGACACTGACGACCCGCGTAAGCCGAAGGGGAAGTGACGAAGACTAGACGGACCCGACAAAGGTCCATACGGTAGCGGGCAAGGGGGACCAGCAATGGCGACGGCATCAGTAGAAGGGAAGGCCGTGCTTGAGATCAGGGTAACCAAGCCGAACGGGGAGAAGTGGCATCACGCTAGTCTGTATGTTCCTCAGTTCGAGGCGACCGCAACCTTTCGGGCCATTATCAAGAAGATCAAGAAGGACTACCCGGACATAAACCCGTAGCCGAACGGTAGCCGGCACGCCCGGCACTCGCCCGAGGGGGCGAGCCGTCACGAAGGGCTGCCCCATGGGAGCCTCCCGGCCATGCCCGAACTCCTCGCCGCCCTCGACGCCTTCCTGCAGGAGCACCGCCGCGGCGGCGATCTCGAGGGCGGTGTGGGCGCCGACATCGTCTGGATGAGCTGCGACCGGCCTCTGCCCGTGACGAGGTTGAAGCGCCCGGTACACTGGAAGACGTGAGCCTTCCTCGTATCGAGTTGATGCAGCCGACGCTCCTGGCCCGTCCCTTCCATCGCGAGGGCTGGGTCTTCGAGGAGAAGATAGACGGGTGGCGGATGCTGGCGTTCAAGGAGGGCGACTACGTCCGACTGGTGAGTCGACAAGGGCGCGACCACACGAAGCGGTTCCCCGATCTCGTGAAGTCGATCCGCGCACTCGCGCCGGAGACACTGATCCTCGACGGCGAGGTAGCGATCTTCGATGAGCGACTCATTTCCCGCTTCGAGTGGATGCGACACGGGAAGAAGCCGCCAGGAGTCGCGACGCCGCCGATGTTCATGGCGTTCGACTGCCTCTACGTCGACGGTGTCGATCTCCGCCCGCGTGAGCTGCGAGCGCGCCGGGAGGCGCTGGTGCGGGCCACCGAGTACGCGAAGTTGCTCCTGGCTGCGCGGCGGCTCGCGGACGATGGGCTGAAGGCGTGGAGGCAAGTGCAGGAGCGCGGCTACGAGGGCTTCGTCGCCAAGGACGACTCCTCGCCCTACGCGGGCGGGCGTACGCTCTCGTGGCTCAAGGTGAAGCCGGGCGCGTATCGCGCCGAGGAGCGCGGCTGGAGTCAAGACGTAGACCGATCCAAGAAGCAGCGGTAGGCTGCCTCCACCGGGCGCGTGCCGAGGCGCCCGGCCATTGCCCGAAGGGGATGAGCCGCCCTCTAGTGGCTGCCCCTTCGGGCTCTACCAGCAAAGCATGAGTCCTGGCTGGCCACACGGACAAGATCCCGCCGCGTAGCTCGGGTCCGCGATGCCGGGGGGCAGCGGCAGCACGTCGCGCAGGGAGGAGACGTTGCGGCCGATGGACGGCACGGGGTTCGGCGCATCTGCTTGAACTGACGGGATGCGACGGCTTGACCGAGGCGACCCCCGTTCATATAGTGAGCAAGCAATAGTATCCAGAGAGGCGCAGAGGGTTCTGGCCCTGTGAAGCGCCCGGCAACCTGGTGGAACCTCACCAAGGTGCCAATGCCAGCCCGGCAACGGGGACGATACGGCTCGAGGCGAGCAAGCAGCGGCGCGCCGACCCCTCCCTCCGGAGGGGTGTTTCGTTTCTCCACCTGGGCGCCATGGCCAGAGCCCTCCCGCAAGGGAGGAACACATGGCGTTGTCACTGCCCGATCCCACCTTTGATGCCGAGTCCACGCGGCGGCTTTACCCGACCCTGTCCCTCTTCGAGGGCTTCCCGTACCTCGTCACCCGCGTCGTGCCGGCCATATATCACGTCATCCTGTTGCCGGCCGCGGCGAGCGAGCTCGAGATGGTCCTCCAGGCCCGAATGCAATGGCGCGCCAACCGGCTCGAGACCTGCCTGGTGACCGGCGTCGACCGGGCGTGGTTCATCGGGGCTGACGGCCACGACGCGCTGGCGCAGACCCCGCCGCGCGGCGGCACCCTCGTGACCGGACTCCTGAAGCCCACCAGATTGTGGGCTGACACCGCGGAGCTCCAAGTGCGCCAAGGCAGACTCGACGCTCTCGTGGCGACGCATCGCCGCAAGGGCGGGTACATCCTTGGCGACCTGACCAAGGGTGGCCGCGAGGCGACGGCCGACGAGGTCGGCCGCCTGGCCGGGGCCGGGCCGGAAGGACGGCCACGCGGCCTCGAGCGTTGCACGACGTGCGGAGAGTGGCGCGGACGCTGCCTCGACCCGTCTTCGACCTTCGTCTGCAAGGTCATGACGGTGCATTGCAGCTGCCAGAACGACAATCGCTGCGCGGCGTGCGGCGGGTTCCTCTACGAGCGCAAGCTCAACGCGAACTACTACAACCCCCGCGATGGCCAGATCTGGAACGTGCCCGGCTTCTCGGGCTTCCGCCATCGGTGCCCCCACCCGCTCCGGGACCGCAACGATGTTCTTCCTTCGAAGTACTAAGTCCCTAGAACTGATTGTTCTAAGTCCGCTTGTCCCCAATAAATGCAATCCGGACCGATCAGCAGCATGTAGCGGGTGGAAATCCTCCTGGAGCGAGAGTGTCGCGGTAGTGCCGGACCGGGCCAGCGGGCGGCGCGAGGGCCGCCCGGCCGGCTGCCTACTCATATGACGCCGGAGGGCGGGCGAAATCGACAGCCGGAATCGGCTCTCAGGACTGGCCGGTCACGAACGGCCGGGGGTCGAGGAAGCGCTTCAGCACGTTTTCGGTGATGCGCGACACGTTGTTCCGGTA
>Ga0210409_10004655_pt1 | contig 14687 bp, 11 predicted proteins | sample IncBWH17MmetaG_FD_161649 | JGI IMG/M metagenome (GOLD analysis project Ga0210409, IMG submission 161649) | Forest soil microbial communities from Barre Woods Harvard Forest LTER site, Petersham, Massachusetts, United States - Inc-BW-H-17-M | ecosystem: Environmental > Terrestrial > Soil >... | reverse complement strand
GCCAGATGGCCAGGTAGAAACCAAAGGGTTGGGTTAGACAAGACTCTTGCGACGTTTGAAAGTCTCTCTTGATCCGCCCGAGTAACGGGCAACTCTGAAGCTATCGACTTAGTCCAGTTTTCCGTTTCGGGCACAGCGAATAGCCACGGCCTCTATTCTCGATTGTCGTAGATTGTGAAAATAGCGGACTGGCGGTTTTCGATCTCTTCGCGAAGTGGGTTCGATGTTTTTCGGAGCAGTTGGCGGCTTTTCAACAGGCAAAATTGTACGATAATTGTACGATAGGCGGGCCTGTGTAGGCCTTTTGGCACTTTCCTCTCTTTGTAGAATCAGCAAGTTGCAGATTCTAAATGGGGAGGAAAGGTTCGACTCCCGCCGCCTCCACCATACTTCTTTAATTCTTTCCTCGCTGCACCCGCTGACTGGCCGATAACTTCGCCGACCATGTTCGGGTGGACCCATCAGTAGTTGGAATACGTTTCCGCCTTCGCAAAGGCACGGGAAACCCTTTCGTCCGTATCCCGCACCTTGGACTTGAACACAGCGTTGGCGCTGACCACCGTACCGATCAAACATTGCTTTGTTCCCGCCCCGGAATAATTTGTTATCTGACGGAATAAAAGCCTTAGTTACTGGTTTAATCTTGTGCGGATGTCAGGCGTGAGCCTCCAATCCGGTGAGTTCGAAGAACTGGCCATGCCGCTCTTCGACCAGCTCTACAACTTTGCTCATTGGCTGACCCAGAATCGAGAAGAGGCCGAAGACCTGGTCCAGGAAACCTACACCAAGGCGTTGAGAGGATTTTCGTCCTTCCAGTTGGGGACTAATTTCCGGGCATGGATGTATCGCATTTTGCGCAATACGTTCTTAACTTCGCGTACTGGGCTACGAGCTACTTCGACCGTTTCTCTTGACTTGGAGGAGGACGGAACCGACGTGGCAGTCGAAAGCGAAACCCCTGAAACGATTCTAATGAGCCGCTCCAATTCTCAGTTAGTGCAACGCGCCATCGAAAATCTGCCGCTGCATTACCGGGAGATCATCCTTCTTTGCGAGGTTGAGGAAATGTCGTACCAGGAGATCGCAGAGACGCTCTCCATCCCTATCGGCACGGTGATGTCGCGTCTATCGCGTGCCAGAAAAACGTTGCGCGACGGCTTACGGCCGGAGCTTCAAAAAGGGTGAACCATGGTTTGTGAGTTCTGGAAGTCACAGCTCGATACTTACCTCGATGGGGAGCTTCCGGAGGAGGAGGCGCGCAACTTCGACGCTCATGTGCGCAGCTGCTCCTCTTGCACGGCGGATGCCCTTAGCCGCGTCCAGATGAAACGCGCTATTCACATTGCCGGGAAACGTTTTACTCCCAATGCTGAATTCCGGAGACGCACGCAGAAAAGCATCGCACCCAAACCCTGGCGCGGTCTTCATTTTGGCTGGATCTTCGCTGCGGCAACGGCAATCGTTGTTCTCGTAGCTGGTGTGCTGACTTCACACTATCTTGGAACCCTATCAGCCAGAGACCACATTTTCAGCGAGATTGCGGACCTGCACGTGGCAACGCTGGCCAGTTCATCGCCGGTGGATGTGCTTTCCACGGATCGTCACACAGTGAAGCCGTGGTTTCAAGGAAAGATTCCCTTTGCGTTTAATTTGCCGGAACTCCAAAACACCGACTTCACCCTGGTTGGAGGCCGGATGACTTATCTAGAGCAAACGCCGGGCGCGCAGCTGATCTATGATGTTCGGAAGCACCACATTTCTGTATTCATCTTCCCGGATGGAGCACTGCGAGCCAACTTGGACGGGGAGTCAATTTCGCGCAAGAACCTGCCGTTCAATATGGAAACGTGGAGTCAAGGGGGGCTGCGGTATTTCGTGATCGGCGACGCGAGTGCCGCTGACCTGGACAACCTTGCAAAATTGTTTAGGTCTGAATGAACACGGCCTCCGTTGCGGACGGTAGGTTGCTTTTTACGAAGGGATGATGTGGCGCTTGATGGCGTACTGCAGCAGTTCAGCATTTGTCTTCAACCCCAGTCGTTCCATAATGCTGTATTTGTGAAAGGCTACAGTCCCCGGCTTCAAGTTTAGAATGTTGGCGATTTCCTTCATCGACTTGCCCTCGGCCAGCAACTGGAGGACTTCCCGCTGCCGCGCGGAGATTCGTTTCTCGGCATCGTAGATCTGCCCGCTTCGCAGCAGGAAATTAACCGTGTCTTGCGTGATCATGGGCGACAAATAGGATTCGCCTTTCAAGACGCGCCGGATGGCCAGGATCAGTTCTTCAGCAGCCGACGTCTTGACCACGTATCCCGAGGCCCCGCGCCGAAACGCCTCTGCCGCCACGTCCGACTCCAGGCTCATGGTCAGGAACACAAGCTTGACCGACGGCAGGAAATGTTTGACCTGCTCGCCCGCGTCCAATCCGTTCAACTGCGGCATGGCAATATCCACGATCACAACATCGGGTTTGAGCTCAGCCGCCATCTGTAACAAAGCGCGTCCATCGCCCACGATGGCGACCACCTCAAATTCTGGCTCCAACAAGTTCTTGCAGGCCTCAGCCAGCAAGAGATGATCATCGGCGATCAACAGCCGCGCTCGCTTGTTACGTTCCATGACCATACCTTGCCCACGAGGCCAGCCCTCGTCGCGATTCTGTCCGGTATCAAGGACGCTGGATTTGTGGTCCCTCATTCGCCGCGCCTCAACTCGATGCTGGGCCACATTCAATTGGCCCCATCCTTCGAGGTCTGGTGGCTTCGTCACGGAAATGCTAGCCGCAAACGCCTCCCGATATACCTACTACTTCTGCCAGTCTTTTGCCTTGCAGGTCTTTGCACAGCCGGAGCTGTTTGCATAGGCCGCAATCTACTCGGGGCATTCTCGTAGCGACGGTTTTTGTGGACAAATCCGGCTGGATTTCCCCAACCATGGACTCGCGATTGCCCGCGAGGACCGGCATTCCCTGCCAAACTGGCAGAATCTCCCGTGCAAACTAGCACATTTAGTAGTGTGCGGGAGGCGGATAGCTTTCTAAGATTTCGTCAGTGCAGCGAGGTAAATCTGTCCAACTGGCCATGCTTTTGTTTGAGAGATCGGCTACAGGATTCAGGCGCATTTTCAGTCTCGACAAAATGTACGGTTGAGTGGAGAAGAGGAAACTTACATGAATAAGCAAATTGTGAGCTTCGCGTTTGTATTTCTGTTTGCGATCTGTTCGGTTGCACAAGATATACCCAAGGAAGAAATCTACGGCGGTTACACCTTCGTTCGGTTTAACGCTTCGGCTCCTGTCAACGCCTTCACCGCAAACGGCGGGGTCGGCTCCTTCCAGTACAACTTCAACAAGTGGGTTGGACTTGCAGCGGAGCTTGGAGGTGTTCACAACGGCGCGCTGAGCATCAGCAGCAGCGGCACCCTCACACCCGACCAAACTGCCTTCACCTATCTGTTTGGACCGCGTGTTTTTTTTAACAAGGCCGGCGTGGTCTCGCCGTTCCTGGAGTTCCTGGCGGGGGGCGTGCACAATTCGAGAAGTTTCTCTCTTCCTAACTCGCTCATTCCCGTAGGTTCCACTGCTCCGCCGGGAGTCACGGTAACCCCAGGCCCCACGACTACAAAATTTGCCAGTACGCAGACTGCAGCTGCGATGGCTGTGGGCGGAGGCATCGACATCCGGCTGAGTCGGCTGATCAGTTTTCGCCCGCTTCAACTCGACTACCTGCCGACCCATTTCTCTCCATTCAACATTACCAACGCACCGGGAAACATCAACACCACCAAGTGGCAGCAAAATCTTCGCTACTCCGCCGGCCTCAGTTTCCGGTTTGGAGGGGCGCCCCCGCCGCCACCGAAAGCTTCTTGCTCCGTTGCCCCCACGGAAGTACTGCCTTGGCAGGGACCGGTCAAGGCTTCTCTGCAGACCGCAGACTTTAACCCCAAACACCCTATAACGACCGACTGGAAGGGTACAGGCGGAAGCGTGAATGGGGACAACACGTCAGCCACGATAGATACTACGACGCTGACTCCGGGCAGCTATACCGTCACTGCGGTCGTCACCGATCCAAAGGAGAAGAAGATGAACTCTGCCTCCTGCTCGGCGTCGTTCACAGTGAAACAGCCTCAACCACCTCAGGTGGCTTGCTCGGCTACTCCGACGACCATACATCCTGGCGATCCGGTCAACCTCAGTGTCCAGGGCAGCAGTCCTGACGGGAGCGCGATTAAGGACCGCAATTTCTCCGCTAGCGCCGGGTCCGTCAAGGAAGGCGAGACCACGGCGGGCGGACAGCCCGGCCAATTCTCGTCTACTGCGGTTCTGGACACCAGCAACGCTCCACCGGGACCGTTGAATGTGACGGTCAATGTCACCGACGTGCACGGACTAAGCGCCACCTGCGTGGCAACCGCCAACGTAGAAGCGCTCCCGGCTCCGGTCACCATAGTCAGCGAAAGCCTGATCAGCGATTGTGAGTTCAAGAATGCAAAGAAGCTTGCGCGCATCGACAACGAATGCAAGGCCGTGCTGGACGAAGTTGCTCTTCGCCTGCAGCATGAGCCCAATGGCAAACTCGTAGTCGTAGGCTATGCCGAAGAAGAAGAGGAAGTTGAAGTCAACAACGTCGAATCTCTTCGGGCGTACAATGCAAAGTCGTATCTCACTGGCGGAGAAGCCAAACAGCAGATTGACGCCACTCGTATAGAAGTTCGTAAGAGCGACGCCCGGGACACTGGCAAGAAAGCACAGTTCTACTTTGTCCCGGAGGGTGGAACATTCACCGTGAAAGACACCATCGTTGTGGACGAGAGTTCCTTACCAGCGGATAAAACCGGTGCTCCGAAGAAAACCAAAGCTTCGAAACAACAAGCCGCTGCATCCACCCCGCCTGCTGAATAGAAGTGCGCAACCACAATTCCGTGAGGCTGACTGCACGCCAGCCAGCCTCACGGACCAACCAAAACGAAAGGATGACACTATGATGCAGAACCGCAAAACAAGAATTGGATACGCCGCGTTAGTGTGTTGCCTCGCGGTCGGAATGGCCTACGGCGCATCAAACGGCGAGAAGGTCAAAGTCCAGGGAATGATTACCGGAAGAACCGGGGAATCGGTGACGATCAAAACCACTGACGGCAGCACCGTCACCGTTGTCCTCAACGATGACACCAAAGTGCAACAGCCGAAAGGTCTCGGCCTCCGCAAGAAGCAGATGTCGGCCACCGTTCTGGTTCCGGGGCTGAAAATCTCAGTCGACGGCGTCGGCGATGCCCAAAGCCACGTCGTTGCCAAAACCATCAACTTCAGCTCGGACGACCTGGAGATGGCCGAGATGATTCAAGCTGGCTTGACCCCGACCAAACAGGCGGTCGCGACCAACCAGCAAAACATTGCGGCGAACAAAGAAGCCACGCAGACCAATGCCCAGAACATTGCAGCGAACCAGGTACAGACTGCGGCCAACAGGCAGCAGATTGCTAACAATCAGGAGCAGATCGACGCTAACCAGCAGGAGATTCAGGCAACCACGAAGCGTTTCTCAGAGCTTTCTGAATATGACACAAAGGGCGACGTCGTGGTCAACTTCCCAGTAGGAAGCTCCGTAATTTCAGCGTCAGACAAGGCCACACTCAAGCAATTAGCCCAAAGTGCCACAGGCCTTACCGGATACATCATCCAGGTTAAGGGATTTGCGGACTCGTCAGGGAATGCGGCCATGAACCAAAATCTGAGCATGGAGCGCGCTCAGGAAGTCATCGCGTTTCTGTTGCAGGACTGCAATGTGCCCGTTCGGCACATCGTAGCGCCCGGAGCTATGGGCACGGCAGATCCGGCAGCACCCAACGAGACGGCTTCTGGCCGGGCACAAAATCGCCGGGTCGAAGTAAAGGTGCTGGTAAACAAAGGACTGTCCGCTGGGAATTAAATTCCACCTCGATAGCGAACTTCAGTAGCATATTGAAGTTCGCTATCGAATCTTTATATTTGGAACTTAAATTGGCGATAAACCCATACCATACGCAACGCCTGCGAACGTGGGCTGTGATATTCCTGCTGATGTTTTGCGCCACCACGGCGATTAATTCTGCTGCCCGCTCAGCAAAGCATCCAGGGACAGTCCTGACGGGTAAGTTTGTGGCCCGGGTCGACGGCCCTCCGTTGACCGGTTTTGGGATGAATCGCGAATCCTATGTCTTTGAAATGTTCTCGCCCACCGGATCTCAGTTCGTGACCCTCTCCAACACATTTCTCATCTATCAGCCCCACCTGCCGGTCTGGGGCCTCGACTATTCAAAGCTCTATAAACTTACTGCGGTAAGGGACGTCACCTGCGACGATACTCTGGAGAATATTTCGAGGCGCTCCATTTTTGATCGATACGGTCACTTCGTGGAAACGAAGTACTCTCTTACGTACGCCCAGAATTTCCCTTCTACTACGCTACCAGGGTCGAGCCCTCTGCCCTGCTACGTAGTGGTTCCAGTCCCACCGCCAGGAAAGATATTGACCGAAACAAGCCCGCCACCGCTTCCCCAATAATCCAATGTAGGCGCGGGCGTCGCCCCCGACTCCGTCATCCTGACCGAAGCGAAGGACCTATACATCGCGCCCGCAGCCGCCCTGCGCGAGGAACATCGGCAGTCTGACTTACGGCGTTCCAGCTGTCTCATGACGTTGGATGCTACAGTATGGTCACCTTCCCGGTGCGCAGGTCGTACACACCACCCACGACCTTCAACTTTCCGTCCTTAACACGCGGCGCCAGGATCGGCTGCAGTTCCTTGAGGCGATCGACTCCGATCTCTACATTCTTCCGAATCGCGTTTTCCAGAGCGTCGCCGGGTTCGCCCTTACTCTGGGCAACGGCGGGTTTAATGAGTTCCACCAGGCCATCGATCGCGCCCGGCAGCGAATCCTTGGCATCAATGTGCTTCATAGCGGCTTTAAGCGCGCCGCAACCGCTGTGGCCCAAAACGACGATAAGCGGCGCATTCAGCTCGGCAATCCCATACTCAATGCTACCTTTGACTGTAACCCCCGCACCGCTCACTACATTGCCGGCTATACGCACCACAAAGATGTCACCCACACCGACATCGAACAAGATCTCCGGCGCCACTCGGGAATCCGCGCAGCTAACGATCACCGCCTCCGGATACTGTGCTTCAGCCAGCGCCCGGAAATCTTCAGGACTGCGTCGCGGACTCGCGGGTTGCCCTTTTACAAAACGTGCATTGCCATCGAGAAGCTGGCGCAACGCTTCGTCCGCGCTGATGGGTGGCCGCGCCTTAGCCGCCCCTTCCTTTTGAGCCAAGGCAAACAACCCCCCGGAACCGGCCAGAGTCAATCCTGCCGCAGCTAGTGTGACGAACTCACGTCGGGAAACTTTCGACAGATCCTTCATGATCGACCTTCCTTTCCAATGTAGGCGCGGGCGTCCACGCCCTTAGGGCACGAATCGAAGTTCATATTTAATCAGAATTTGTCTAGCCAGGCCATCCTTTGTAATCCACGCGGCGCAGCCAGACCACTGGCAAAACAAATAGCGCAACTGCCATTTAGGAATTGTGGGAAGTCCTCCTAACCGCTATCATGCTTCCGATTCTGGTTGTGCTTTGTCGTGGCCGTCTCCAGGAAACGCAAGGAACTCTGAGGAGGACTACCGATGGACGTTTCGCAAGGCTTCGCGGCTTTCTTGTACGCGATAGTGGCTATTTTCGCGGTTGGCACGATCCTCAGCGGCTTCTTCCAGGTAAGAACCGCTGAAGCCGTCGTGATCCAGCGCATGGGTAAGTTCCTTCGCGTTGCCAATGCCGGCATCAATTTCAAGTTGCCATGGCTCGATCAGATCGCCGGCCGCATCGACCTGCGTGTCCAGCAACTGGCCCTCGACGTCGAAACTAAAACCAAAGACAACGTATTCGTAAAAATTCCCGTCTCCGTCCAGTATCACGTGATTCCAGAAAAAGTGTATGAGGCCTTCTATAAGCTGGCGAATCCCAAGCAGCAGATTTCTTCCTACGTGTTCAACGTCATTCTCGGCCACGTCCCCAAGATGATTCTTGACGATGCCTTCTTGCAGCAATCTGACATTGCAATTGCGATCAAAGTGGGGTTGGACGATGTGATGAAGACCTACGGATACGCCATCGACCAGGCCCTGGTGACCGACATCGAGCCCGATGAAAAAGTAAAGGCCGCGATGAACGACATTAACGCGGCCCAGCGCGAGCAGGTCGCAGCCACTGCTCGCGGAGAGGCCGAGAAGATTCTGAAAGTGAAGCAGGCGGAAGCCGAGGCCCAGAGCAAAGCTTTGCAAGGCCAGGGCATCGCCAACCAGCGCAAAGCAATCATTGAAGGCCTGAAAGACTCGGTCGAGGCCTTCTCCAAGGCGGTCGAGGGCTCTACACCGCACGACGTGATGATGTTAGTGCTCGTGACTCAGTATCTTGACACTATGAAAGAGATTGGCGCCAATGACAAGAGCAACACTATATTCGTGTCTCATTCACCGGCAGCCATCGGCGACCTGTTCCGCCAGATGCAGGAGGCAATCATGATCGGACAGAAAGGGGCATCCCTCAGCCAGTGAAATGAGCTACAATTTGCAACGGCGGCTGAGAGGGCACGGCTTCAGCCGTGCCGATCGCACCCTCACACAGTCCGGGCTTGAGCCGCTGAGGCCAAGGTTGCTGAATCGCATGCCCATCCGAAACAATTAGATATCCGCACGCCAGGAGGACATTATGGCAACAGCTTTGAAGATCGATCCACTAGAAGACAAAATCCACAACTTTATTTCCCGAACCCACAAGATGTTGATCAACGGCAAGTGGGTGGAAGCGCTGTCTGGCCAAACCTTCGCCACTTATAACCCGGCAACCGGAGAGGTTCTCGCGCACGTAGCCGAGGGTAATCACGAGGACATCGACCGTGCCGTCAAAGCCGCTCGCAACGCATTCGAGACCGGCCGATGGTCGCAGTTGACTCCATCCGAGCGCGGCCGCGCCATCTGGAAGCTCGCCGACCTGCTGGAAGAGAATCTGGAAGAGTTCGCCGAACTGGAATCCCTCGACAACGGAAAACCCCTAAAAGTAGCCCGCGCAGCCGATGTCCCCCTAGCCGTAGACCTTCTGAGATACATGGCTGGATGGGCTACAAAGATTGAGGGGAATACCATTCCAATTTCGGTGCCTTATGCGCCTGGGGCGAAATTTCTGGCTTACACCTTGCGCGAGCCGGTGGGTGTGGTGGGCCAGATTATTCCGTGGAATTTTCCCTTGCTGATGGCTGCGTGGAAGTTGGGTCCGGCGTTGGCTACGGGGAACACTGTTGTGCTTAAACCGGCGGAGCAAACGCCGCTAACGGCGTTGCGCTTGGGTGAACTGATTCAGGAAGCCGGAATCCCGGATGGAGTCGTAAACATCGTCCCGGGCTTCGGCGAGACTGCCGGGGCCGCGCTAGCTGCTCATCCGGGCGTGGACAAGGTTGCGTTCACGGGCTCGACGGAAGTCGGCAAACTTATTTTGCAGGCGGCCGCGGGGAATCTGAAAAAGGTTTCGCTCGAATTGGGTGGCAAGTCTCCGAATGTTGTTTTTGCTGACGTTGACCTCGATACTGCGATTCCTGGAGCTGCCAGCGCCATCTTCTTCAACCACGGACAGTGCTGCTGCGCGGGCTCGCGACTCTATGTCGAGAACAAGATTTTCGACAAGGTCGTCGAAGGTGTGGCCGAACACGCGAAGAAGATCAACGTGGGATCGGGGCAGGATGAGTCAACCGACATGGGTCCGTTGGTTTCCGCTGAACAAATGAATCGCGTCTGTGGATATCTCGAGTCGGGATTCTCCGAAGGCGCCAAGGCCGTGGTCGGAGGAGGCCGGCATGGCGATAAAGGCTACTTCGTCAAGCCGACGGTTCTGGTGAATACCAACGAAAAGATGAAGGTTGTGCAGGAGGAAATCTTCGGACCGGTGGTCACGGCCATTCCGTTCAGCGATCCGGCAGAGGTGCTCGCGCAGGCTAACGATTCGGTTTACGGCTTGGCTGCGGGAATCTGGACGCGTGATATCTCAAAGGCACATCGTCTGGCTTCCCAACTCCGGGCAGGTACGGTCTGGATTAACTGCTACAACATTTTCGACGCTGCTCTGCCCTTTGGCGGATACAAGCAGTCCGGCTGGGGCCGCGAAATGGGACACGAAGTGTTGGAGCAATACACCGAAGTCAAAGCAGTCTGCACCGCGCTGTAGGTGATTCGTTGGATTCTATTTGACGATGGAACCCGGGCGTCCTCGCCCGGCCGGACCCTTTCGACTTCGCTCAGGGTAGGCTCGCGAGACGCCCGTCCTCCATGGTCAGGACTTGTTTCGTTCGCGGGCGGATGAGTTTGAAGAGGGTCCGTGCCCAACCGCACGACCGCAGATTCCGGTCTTCCCTTCTTGATTCCAGTCTTCCAGCTTACTGCGGCCGTGCAACGGGCTGCGTCTGATGTCACTCAAGATGACTACAGTATGCACTGTATCGAACACCCGCCCGGTTTGTGGGACGATATTTCGAGCTCTTTAGCCTCTGGCCATGTTTCAGCGACTAGAAGACCGGATCAAAGCGCTTTGCCACAAAGCTGCCGCGACTCCGGAGTCTCCTGAGTTAACCGACACTCTTCAGCGCCTGAAGGCTGCCCTTGCAGAACATACAAAACGTATGCGAAAGCTGGCTGCCGGATTTCCCGTCATGGCCCATCCCGAGCGGCGATCGACCGATACGCCGCCTCCGAACTCAATAGAGGCTGAGATCCGCTAGATCAATCCTAAGCCCATTCGGGTGGGCAATTAGGAGATTCCGAGGTTCGTTATGTAACAGACTTGTTCAAACAAATGTGCTATACGTCATTCACCGATCCCGGAGGAGATATTTATGGCCTGGGACAAGAAAGAAAGCTGGATGGAACTGTGCGAGTTGGCCGCGCAGGAGAAAGATCCAACCAAGCTGATGGCACTGATCGGAGAGATTGACCGGCTGTTGCAATCGAAAGAGCAGCGCGTGTCAAAGGCTCCCAATTCGAGCACCGAAAATTCGGTTGAGAAACTTAGCTAGGAAACGACGTTGGGATCAATCGACGTCGCGGATGGTGGACGGGGGAGACGCCCGGCCTCCATCGTTTGGGGACGCTTCACTTCCTGGGCTTTGGGTGGGCTTGGAGCTTCACAAACTCTTTGCGGAGGCGAGGTAAGGCTGGCCTACGCATCGGTAATGGCGATTGCGGGTTTAGGTCTCCGCCTGGGGCCATGAGGTGCCAAGCTTCGCGATAGGGTTCGAAGCGACCGCCGAGCCGGCATCCCGAGGGGATAAAAGCACAAGCCGAGGACTGGCGTGACCAGTTCGACCGGCACCACGTACCAAATATCCAGTGGAACGATGTAGGCTACGAAGAAGTCAATATCGTTGGCGGTGTAAGGCAGGTCTTTATAACTTCCGCGACTGTGACAGCTGGCGGCGCGATATCCGTGGCTGCCGGGGGGATAGTTGGTGGCTATCGATTTCACCTGGACCCGCCACAGGCGTTCGCCCGAATCGAGGATGAAGTCGTATCGTTCGCTGTCTCCGTAGGGTTTGGCGACACCGAATCCCAAGCCTGAGGCCTTGTGCAGGAAGGCGATTTCGGCGAGTTCCCCTCTCTGTTTGCAGGTTCGGTTTCCGCGTATAAATGGTGTCAGTGGCGGGCGCTGCTTGCCTGATTCTCGAGCCTTTTTCATTTTGCGCTCCGATAAAAAAGGCGCGAGCCGGGTTTCCGGTCGCGCCTGTTTAATTTGCTTCTATTTCCAGATTAGCAAATTGGAGGGGGTAAACCCGCCAAATTTTGAAATTTATATTTGCAAATGAATCAGTGGCTTAGGAGGAAATGGATGGTTTAGGGGGCTTGACAACTTTTCGGCAGCAGAGCGTTTTTTGGGGTTTTGCAGCCCTCTTGGCTGTCCGCTGGCCCCGAAAAGCCGTTCTTGATTGATTTTTTCCTGGCTTCGTATTAGAAACCATCCATGCCACGGCGTCTCTTGGTAGTCCTTTTCTGCATAGCTCTCAGTATTTCCCTACTTGGGCAGACATCGCCTCGGACCGGTCAGCCAGACATTTCGCAGGAAGCCCTGGTTTTTGAGCGCCTACATGACCTAGTGCGTTTTGAAAACGACGGCACAGGTGTGCGGGACACCACGGCGGTGATCCGGATTCAAAGTCAAGCCGCCATTCAGGAACTGGGACAGCTCATCTTCGGATACTCCTCAGCTACCGAGAACTTGCAGATTGACTACGTTCGGGTGCGCAAACCGGGCGGGCAAGTGGTGGACACGCCGCCTTCGAGCGCGCAGGATTTCGCGCCCGACGTACTCAAAGAGGCTCCGATGTACAGCGACTACCGGCAGCGGCACATCTCGGTTGTCGGCCTTCAGCCTGGCGACGTCCTGGAGTACCACACCATCACGCAGATAAAGCCTCTTGCGCCGGGCGAATTCTGGTACGAGCATGTTTTTCCCAAACGCGATGCAGTCCAGGATGAAAGCCTGGAAGTTGACATCCCCAAGTTGAGAGAAATAAGGCTGAAGAGTCCAGATCACAAATACGAAATGCGGGAGGCGGGTGACCGCCGCATTTACATCTGGACGATCAAAGATTTCACTCCGAACAGGAAGCCCAACCGGGAAGAAGACGCGCTCGATGGCAGCGACTTCGAGGCCGATGTGCAGCTGTCTACTTTCGCCGATTGGCAGCAGGTGGCGCACTGGTACGCCAAGCTTCAGGGAGAGCGCGTCGTGGTGGATGGGAGCATCCGCAAGAAAGCCGATGAACTGACCCGTGGCGCCACCACGCCCACCGAGAAAACGCGCCGGATCTACGATTACGTTGCCCGCAACATTCGCTATGTCAGTCTCTCTTTTGGTGTGGGCCGATACCAGCCGCATTTGCCTTCCGAGGTCTTACAGAACGGCTATGGAGACTGCAAGGATAAGCACACGTTGCTCGAGACCCTCTTACGTGCTGAGGGCATTTCGTCCTACCCGGTGCTGATTGATAGCTTCCGCAAACTCGACCCGGACGTGCCATCGCCCGCACAGTTTGATCACGTGATTACCGCCGTTCGGCTGGGCCAGAATGGAGACTTCACCTGGCTGGACTCAACCGCCGAAGTAGCACCCTACGGCCTGATCATGTATCAATTGCGGAATAAGCAAGCAGTATTGGCGTCGGATGATTCATTTGCTGGTCTGGTCCGCACTCCGGCCGATTCACCTTTGAAGGATGTGGTGGTTATGAAAATCGACGGCAAATTCACCGAAACCGGGGCGCTGGATGCTGCCATTGATTTGACCGCACAGGGCGACAGCGATATTCCCCTGCGAGCCGTCTTACGCCGCGTTTCGCAAGCCGACTGGCAACGAGCATTGGAGTACCTGTCCAAGGCATGGGGACTTGCCGGGGATGTGTCTGATATCCACTTTGATTCTCTGGAGGACACCAGCAAGCCCTTTCATCTGACTTACCATTTTCATCGGGATAACTACTTCACGGTTCCTAACTCGGGCATCAATTTCGGCATTCTCCCGCCCCTCCCCCTGCGCGTTCCCGCGCCGGTGAACAAGAAGAGACCTTCGCAACCGCTTGACGTTGGCCCCGCTCAGGAGCTAATCTACCGCGCCCACATTCAGTTTCCATCCAACTTTACGGTTCATATTCCGCCGGTAGTCAAAATGACGCGTGACTTCGGCGAGTATTCTTCCTCCTATCAACTCACCCGGAATGTTCTTGACGCCGAGCGCCGAATGCTGCTGAAGGTGAATGAACTCCCCGCCCCCCGGCGCGCCGATTACGAAAGCTTCCGCACCACGAGCGGTAGCACGGTCGAGCAGGGCCTCTGGTGCAGCATCGCGCCTGCCTCGGCGGCGGCGATTGCGGCGGCGGCCAATACGACAGGCACGCCCGAGCAAATCCGAAAGGCTGGGTCTGCCGCACTGCAGCGCCAGGACTTTACGACGGCGGCAACTCTGCTGAAGCGCTCCCTTGATCAAGACGCGACCCAGAAAGATGCATGGGACGATCTGGGACGCGCTTACGCGGGACTCAACAATCGCGATGAAGCTATTCGCGCTTTTCGCAAGCAGATTGAGGTAGATCCCTATAACTCGCGCGCCAACAGCGATCTCGCCATAGAACTGCAACAACAAGGGAAATCCGATGACGCCATCGCCGCCTATCGCAAACAGCTCGAGATTACGCCATCGGACAAAGTGGCCCATAAGAACCTGGGTTTGCTTCTAATCCAGATGAAGCATGACGACCAGGCTCTCACTGAACTCGAAGCCGCAGCGGCGATTCCGCCGGAAGACCCCCAAGTGACAATTGCGTTGGCGGAGGTGTATTCGCGCATGGGGAATCCAGGGAAAGCCGAAGCACTGATGAAGAGCGTGACCGGTGGAACCGCGATCTCCCCTGGAGCGGATATGTTTGCTGCCGCACTTCGCAGTGATGTGAATCCGACCCAGGCGTTACACGATGCCCGGCAGACACTCGACAACATTGGTGACCAATTCGACTCCGGCGAATATGACCGGCTGGGACCATCGGCGTTTTCATCCATGAGTCTTGTCGCCCTTGCATGGGCGCGGATCGGCTGGGCAAGGTTTCAGCAGGG
>Ga0210409_10004654_pt1 | contig 14687 bp, 15 predicted proteins | sample IncBWH17MmetaG_FD_161649 | JGI IMG/M metagenome (GOLD analysis project Ga0210409, IMG submission 161649) | Forest soil microbial communities from Barre Woods Harvard Forest LTER site, Petersham, Massachusetts, United States - Inc-BW-H-17-M | ecosystem: Environmental > Terrestrial > Soil >... | reverse complement strand
GTCCCGCGACAAAACGAGATCAAGCTATCAGCCGAGCCTTCCTACGTTCACATCTGCACGAACAATACGATTGAGGGAACGCAATGGAATACGATGCCGGACACTGGGAGTGCACCGCTGGTGGCGGACATGTCTTCCGACATTGCCTCGCGGGCAATTGACGTGAAGAGATTCGGCCTGATCTTTGCCGGCGCGCAGAAAAACTTGGGGCCGAGCGGCGTGACGGTGGTGATCGTGCGCAAGGACCTGGCCGAGCGCGCGGACAAGAACCTGCCCACGCTGCTGCAATACCGCACGCACATCAAGGAGCGCTCGCTGTACAACACACCGCCGACCTTCGCGATTTACGTTTTTGGCTTGGTGATGGAATGGATGGACGCCGAAGGCGGCATCAGCGCCATCGAAAAGCGCAACGAAGCCAAAGCCAAGTTGCTGTACGACGCCATAGACGCCGGCGGCTTTTACTCGTGCCCGGTGGAAAAAGCTTCGCGTTCGCGAATGAACGTGGTCTTTCGCGTGGCTGGCGGCAATGAAGCCATCGAGAAAAAATTCGCCGAGCAAGCTGCGGCCGCAGGCTTGGTTGGCACGCCAGGGCATCGTTCGGTAGGCGGTATGCGCGTCTCGCTCTATAACGCGGTCGGCCTCGATGCCGTGCAAGCATTGGTCAACTTCATGCGTGAATTTCAGCGCGCTCAGGGCTAACTGGCCAAATTTATTGGCTCAAGAGCCGTAAACTGTTGGTAACTCAAGGGCTTTGCAAACCACTTGCCCCCGACGACGCGCAGTTTCATAATTGAGAGGAAGGAAGGCGTCATGAGCGAGAGCGCAAATCCGAGCCTAGATCGCAGAAACATCGTGGTACAGGCCCTCGAAGACCCCAATTATGAGTGGCGCACTGTTGAGGGAGTTGCGGAACAGACCGGCCTTGCAGAGGCCAACGTGCGCGAGACTCTTGAAGAATTGAACGGCGAAATCATCCGGTCCTCCATTCCCGACGAATCGGGCCGCAATCTTTACACTACCCGCAAACATTACCGCCAGACGCAAGGGCTTGGGACGCGAATCCTGAACGCGCTCTCCGACAAAGTCGCGTGAGCTTTTGGGATCACCGGTATACGGCGTTCGCGTTCGGTTTTTTCGGCGGATTCGCCATCAATTTGTTGCGACTGCATTTGATGTCGCAGTCCTCTACCGTCGAAAGACCCGATTTCGATTGGATTTATTGGACGCAATTTGTGGGGCTTGCGGCCATGGGCGGCGTGGCCGCGCTGGCTTACGACATCTCTAATCCGATTTCTGCTCTGGTCGCTTTTAATGTTGGCCTCTCGATTCCCGCTTTGATCAAAACCGCGGCTGAACTTCAAGGGCCGAAGAAGAAAAGAAAAACTAATTAGAGTAGTTGTGCGGCACCGCTCACATGGGCCAGTGCCGAGAAGGCTTTGCATTCGCAAGGCGCTGCTCACACCCAGGTCAATAACCCCGCCGCGCCTAGACTAAAGAACAGTATGCGTTCGGTACGCCTGTCCTTTGGTCCTATTTCGCTTAAAAATTCCCGTTGCGAGCATAGAAGTACTGATTTTCATTTCTCATTACCGGCAACCCCAGCGCACATGTGCGAATGTGCGCGGGTCGGAGGAGGCCAGCCCATGAAAGAAAACGAATATTTGCAGCAAGTAGCGAATCTGGCGGGTCTACGCCACTATCCGCAGCAAGGCCCATGGAACAAAAAGTCAGGCAGCGCTGTAGGTACCCGCGATAACTACGTGACGGCCATCGGCTTCAGTCAAAAGGGCCGGACAGCTGTCCTGGTGATCCTGCTGCGCTTCAAAAAGCTCGAGCAGCCGGAACAGGTGAAGTCCGCGCTGAAAAGCGCCGCGATCAAGAAAGGTAAATTAGGCGCAATCGGGAGCAACTTCGTGCGTTGGGAATGGACCTACGCTTTCGCCAAGCCCAAAGCCGAAGAAGTGGCCAAGCTCGTTGAGGATCTGCGAGCGGCAATCAAGCCGGTGACCACACCATTCGACGGACGCTGCGAGCAGTGCGCTTCCACCTCGATCAACTCGCTCACACTACTGAACGGGATGCCCATGTTTATCTGTGCGACCTGCCAGGAAAAAGTGCGTCACGAGCTGAACCAAGCCGCAGTCAACTATGAAGCCATTACGCCAAATTATCCGAACGGTGTGGTGTTGGGGCTCGGCGCGGCGGCGGTGGGCGGCCTGGCCTGGGGTCTCATCGCTTACGCCATAAATTACATCTTTCTCTACGGCGCGATCCTCATCGGAATCATGGTGGCGACTAGCGTGATAAAGGGCACCGGCAAAGTGACCCGCTTCGGGCAAATCATCATCCCAATCCTGACGGTTGCCAGCGTGCTGTTTGGCGACGCGATTTTCTACACCCTGATCGTCATGAAACACGAACACGTTGCATTTTCCGGCAAATTGCTGAACGCCGTTGTGGTCCACCTCTGGCAAATTGAAATGCAGGGTAGCGGTGTGTTGTCTCTGCTCTTCGGCTTGGTGGGAGCAGGCTACTCACTATACTCCGCTCGGAAGCCCAAGTTTCAGGCGGTCTTCCAACCTCTCGGAGCGCCTAACGCCTGATATTTGGCGTGCAGAAGCAAGCTCTGCTTCTTCTGCACGCCATTCACCTTACGCTAGATCAAACAGCAGCACTTCTGCGTCGTTGACGCCGGTGAGTTCCAGCGATTTTTCGGCGGAGATGGCGGCGCCGTCGCCTTCGGCCAGGTCTTTGCCGTTGAGCTTCACGCCGCCGCGGGCTACTTGCACGTAGGCGTGGCGGTCGGGCTTCAGGTCATGCTTCACCGACTCACCCTTGCCTAGCACCGTCGCGTAGAGCTCGTTGTCTTGGCGAATCTTCACCGAGCCTTCCCGGCCGTCCGGAGAAGCGACCAGGCGCAGCTTGCCGCGCTTTTCCGCTTCGCTGAAATTCTTCTGATCGTAGGTGGGCTTCAGGCCCTGCTTTTCCGGAAACATCCAAATCTGATAGAGGTGCACAGGCTCGGTTTTCGAGGCATTGAACTCGCTATGTGTCACGCCCGTGCCCGCGCTCATGTACTGAATGTCGCCGGGCTTGATCACGGAACCGTTGCCCATGCTGTCGCGATGCTCGAGCGCGCCTTCGAGCACGTAGGTGACGATTTCCATGTCGCGGTGCGGATGCATGGGGAAACCGCCCCCACCAGCCACGCGGTCGTCGTTCATCACACGCAGCGTGCGGAAGTGTACGTGCTTGGGGTCGTCGTAGTCGGCGAAGGAAAAGGTGAAATGCGTATTCAGCCAGCCGTGGTCGGCGTGGCCGCGTTCGTTGCTCTTTCGAATGTTGATCATCATTTCCTCATCGGGCAAGCGCTCAAACGGCGGCTCAGTCGGAGGCTTCCCAGCGCAGGTGGAAGCCCGCGCCCAGGGCCTCCAAAATACTCGTTATAACGACTATTGTCAAGAGGTACAGTCTCGCCGGGCCTCCGCTCCAGGTCGTTCGCGCTATTCCTTTAGTTTCATGCACTTGTTGGTGTTTGGCCTCGCGGCTGGCCCCATTTCCGCCGATCGCACTTTGGGTGTAGAGTGATAGCGTTGAGTTTTGCAATCGCGTTAGAGGTTTGCGCAATGGATTCCGCTCCGACCGCCACAACCACCAGGAAAGCAGAGGCCACCTCGGCGCCTCGCGAGACCCTGACTATCACGGACAACCGCACCGGGCGAAGCTATGAAGTGCCGATCACGCACGACACCATCCGTGCAAGCGATTTGCGGCAAATCAAGGTCGACCCCAAAGAATTTGGCATGATGAGCTACGACCCGGCGTTCAACAACACGGCGTCGTGCATCAGCCGCATTACCTACATCGATGGGGATGTGGGCATTTTGCGGTATCGCGGATATCCGATCGAGGATCTCGCGGAAAAAAGCACGTATCTGGAGACCGCGTACCTGCTCGTCCACGGTGAACTGCCCACTTCCGAGCAGTTGAAGGACTGGACCTACAACGTTTCGCACCACACCTTCATTCACGAGAGCATCAAGAAATTTCTGGACGGTTTTCACTACGATGCCCACCCCATGGGCATGCTGATTTCAACCATTGCCGCCCTTTCCACCTTTTATCACGACGCCAAGGACATCTTCAGCGCGGAATCGCGTAGGAAGCAGACGTATCGGCTAATTGGAAAAATGCCCACCATTGCCGCGTTTTCTTACCGGCACTCGCTGGGCATGCCGTTCGTCTATCCGGACAACGAGCTGAGCTATCCGGGAAATTTCCTCAACATGCTGTTCCGCACCACGGAGAGCCGCTATCGGCCCAATCCGACATTGGAGCACGCGCTCGACGTCTTGTTCATCCTGCACGCGGATCACGAGCAGAACTGTTCGACTAGCACGATTCGCAACGTGGGTAGTTCGCACGTCGACCCCTATTCCGCGACCGCCGCGGCCATCGCAGCGCTGTACGGCCCGCTACACGGCGGCGCGAACGAAGAAGTGCTGCGCATGCTGATGGAAATCGGCTCGGTCCAGAGAGTTCCGGAATTTATCAAGCGCGTGAAGACCGGCGAAACCAAGCTGATGGGCTTCGGACATCGCGTGTACAAGAATTACGACCCGCGCGCACGCATCATCAAGAAGGTGGCCTACGAAGTTTTTGACTTGATGGGCAAGAATCCGCTGCTGGAAATCGCGCTGGAGTGCGAACGCATCGCGCTAGAAGACGATTACTTTATCAAGCGCAAGCTGTATCCCAATGTGGACTTCTACACTGGGCTGATTTACCAGTCCATGGGTTTCCCGATGACGATGTTCCCGGTCCTGTTTGCCATTCCACGCACCTCTGGCTGGATTTCGCAGTGGGAAGAGCTGCTGCTCGACCCCGAACAGAAGATTGCCCGCCCGCGGCAGATTTATCTGGGCCACGACACCCGCCCCTACGTCCCAATCGATCAACGCAGTTAAGGACTTTACCTCTTAGTCGTGACATTTTTGGATACGGCTGCTTGATGTCCGCTCGACAACTTACGCCCACTCGGTATAGTAGAAGTCAGAGATAGGAATGGCTCAGGCCCATAACGCAACCATGAACCCAGTCGCGCGACGCCGCAGCCAACGGGTATTGATGCAAGTCGCGGTACGTATACGCGGCGAAGATGTACAGGGCCACGGCATCGAGGAAGAAACGGAAACGCTGGCTATTAACGCCCACGGCGCGCTGGTGCTTATGAAAGCGCGGCTCACCAGCGGAAGCAAAGTCCTCCTGCAACACAAGCGTACGCAAGAGGAGCAGGAGTGCCATGTGGCGTTCCTCGGCCCGGTGCGCGCGGGTAAAGCCGAAATCGGGCTGGAATTTTCGTCGCCACGGCCGGCATTCTGGCGCGTGGCATTCCCTCCAGAAGACTGGACTCCACGTAGTCCGGAAGCACGCACGGTGGCTAACCACCGCGGCGATAAGTCCTAGCTAGCTACTGCCTCGCACGATTCTTCAGAACAGGTAGAAGTAGCCATCGCGGCGTGCCAGTTCTACTCTCGTGTTGAATAGCGACGAAAGCTGGTTGCTTGTGAGTACTTGCTCCTTGGCTCCGTCCGCCATCACTCGTCCTTCCCGCAGCAACACGACGCGCTCGATTTCCGGAATGATCTCCGAAACGTGATGTGTCACCAGGAGAATGCCTAACCCGCCTTGCGCAAGCTCGCGCATGGTGTCGCGCAGTTGCATTTGCGCGCCGATGTCCAGCGCGTTGCTAGGCTCGTCGAACAGCAGCGTTTGCGGTTCGTGCACCAACGCGCGAGCAATTAGTGTTCGCTTCGCTTCGCCCGACGACATCTGCGCAACGGGACGTCCGGCAAGATGCGCGATTCCCAGCCGGCCGAGCGCCGTGTCCGTTTTTTCCAGCAGCTCAGGGCTAGGCGCGTGATGTGGAAAAATGCGCGTGCTGCTGAAGAAGCCGGAAAGCACCACGTCGCGGCCGGTCGCATCGGTGGTGCAGGAAGCCAGCAAGTCCGGCGAGACGATCCCCAGGAGTGAACGCAACTCAAAAATGTTCCAGCGTTCGCGTCCGAGAATCGAAACGGACGAGCCTTCGTTCGCTACCGGATAGCACTCCCGCGTGATCGTCTTGATCAGGGTTGACTTGCCGCATCCGTTTGGGCCGAGAATGCAAACGTGCTCGCCAGTGTCGACACGCAGAGTGATATCTTGCAGAGCCGGACACTCCCCCCGCATCACCGTGACGTGGCTCAGGTCAAGAAGGGGACGTGGAAGTGAAATTTGCGCCATTGAATGGACCGATGTCCGCGAAGAGTTTAGTTCGTCGGCGAAGAAAATAAAAAGGGAGGCGAAAACGGGTTGGGTTCTCACCTCCCGGGGTGGTGGGGTGTTGCTGACACTCCCTCAGCGGCAAAGCAGCCTGCCCTGCCAGGCAGGCCTGATGCCTCACTCGCGTGATGTTGCCGCTATGCGGTAAGGGACTTACCACCAGAGGGCAATGCCTGCGCGTTTTGTAGCACCGCAAATTGTGCGTGTCAACGCTAAATGTATGTAATGTGAGCTAGCAAGGAACGGGTGAACCGCGCTAGTCGCCGCTGACGTAGCCTGGCGCTAGGGGAGCGAAGCGGCGGGTCCGTTGGCGTGGGCATTCCAGCCGCGCGCGAACGGGTGCGGTTTCGCTAGACACCGTGAGGCGCAGTGGGTCCTGAAGCTTTTCGCGCAACCGTCGATGCGCCCGAAATAACCGCAAACGGACAGCAACGACGGATATTCCCAAGCGGCTCGCGACTTCCTGCGTCGAATAGTGCAGCACATCCCGCAGCAGGCAAGCTTGTCGCAAGTCCGGCGGAAGTTGCGAAATCGCTCTCGCCAGCAAACGCCCCATTTCGCGCCGCGCGCACCGTTCTTCAGGATCCTGTTGCTCCGAAGCAATGCTATTCCCAAGGGTCTCTTCGCTGTCCCCCTTGTGCTGGTCCAGCGAAGTAATCCTTCCGTCGCGCCGCTGCCGCAATAGGTCGATCGAGGTGTTGGCCGCAATGCGGGAAATCCAGGCCCGGAAATCGTCGATCGATTCGTCTTGCTTGCCTGCAAATTGCTCCAGGCGCGACCATGCCTTCAGCACCGCTTCCTGGCTGACGTCCTGCGCGTCCGCTGCGTTCCCGGTAAGCCCGCGCGCGCGACGGTAGAGTACCGGCAAGTAGGGTGACACCATTTCCGCGAACGCTTCACGATTTCCCTGCCGCGCTTGCGCCAGCAGCCTGGTCCGGCGCGGCGCGGTATTCAGACTAAAAGTAATAGGAGCAGCGCTCATGTCGGCGGTTCAGGTGGCAGTCCGAGCGCCAAGGCCTAATTACGTCTAACTTTAAGAAAACAAGCGTCTTGCTTCTGGGGTATGGCGCGAAAATACAAAGTGCCACCGACCGATTCTGGGACGAGATGTCGCAAAACCGGTCATTCAACTACATGTATCTGCCGATTCGAGGTGTCATGCATTTATTCGCGACCACGCTGTAAGACTGGAGAGTGCAGTTCTCGGTCTACGCGCCTCCGCAGAATCAGCGTCACCCCTCCCGCCATCAACCCGCCTGCGATCACCACGCCTTCCCACACCAGGCCTGCGGCGAGCACAAGGTGTGCCGGCGCCCCAAAAGGCGCCAGCAGCGCAACTAGCGCGGCCTCCCGCACGCCAATGCCGCCCTGCGTCACCGGCAGCACTGCGGCGAGCTTCGCAAGGGGCCAGGCAAACAGCCACGAGCGCAGGGGCAGCCTTAGCCCGCAATACACTGCGAGTCGCGCGGTTAGCATCAGGAACGCCATCTGAATGCACGTGCCGAGCAGCCACCCCAGCACCAATACGCGCGGTTTCTTTGACACTGACCGCAGAGCATGCCGGATCCGCGCCAGGCGCCTGCGAAAACGCACCGAGCGACCACGCAAAATTCTTTTGCGCAGAGCAAACATCAACGCCAGCGATAGAACCACTCCGACGGCAATGGCCAGGAGAACGTCGTCTACCGTGCCTTCCACGTTTTCCGGCACTAAGTCCGACTCTGGGAGCAGCACAAATCCCAGCAGAACAAGACCGGCCTGCGCGACTACGTCCAAAAAGCGGTCCACCAAGTTACCCGTCAAAACCGCCGCTGGCCGTGGGCTGCGCCGCAGTCCCACCGCGAGGCGCACCACGTCACCGCCGACAATCGAAGGGAGAAAGAGGGTTCCAAACAATCCGCCGAAGTAACACTGCGCGCTAGTCGCAAAATCCAGTTCCGCGCCCGCAGCGTTGACCACCATCCGCCATTTCGCCACGCCCGCGCAATGCACCAGCAGGTAGCCCAGTAGCACGGCTACGAAAATGGATATTGGAACCCGCGCGATTGCCGCACGCAGCGGCGCCAGCGGCAGAAAATGCAGCAGCACGCCAAGAATAATCAGCGCCGCCGCCCATCGTAAGACAATGAGCCACCAACCGCGCGAGCTTCGCTGGGAGAGAGCGCCCATCATTCCGCAGTAGAAGTTATCTCACAAAGATGAGGAGCGGAGCACAGGTTCTCAGAAGTGTGCGCAGTGCGCGAAGCTCACCGGTTAACGAGTCTCGTTAGGCGCCAGAAAGGCTATAGACCAAGAGTCCCAACACAATCAGCGTAACCACCACATACGTCCAATCCCGCTGGTACAAGAACGCCACCATCGAAAACGCCACGCGCGCAATCGGCGTCGCAATCAGAATCAGCAAACCAAGCTGAATCAATCCTCTTCCACGAAACGCCAGCGCCTCATGAAAAATCCCCGAAATCGTGCGCATTTCCTCCGGCTCGCCCTGAAACACCCGATAATCCGTTACCGGCTCCGGGTGCCGCGCAAGGTAAACCGCCCCGCCGCCCAGCACAAACGCAGCCGACAAAATCACTCCGGCGCGCAACAGCCGCCCCATAATCTCGTCCATCCGCCGTTCAGCGCTCCCCACGGTCACTTCCTTACTTCATTATTTCCTTACGTCGTTACTTCTTTATCTTAGCCCGCTATAAATCATCTCCACCGCCAAAACCGCAATCACCCCGCTGAATACCAGTCGCAGCACCTTCACTCGCGCCGCTGCAAGCAACCGCGCTCCAAGCAACGATCCCGCCAGCACTCCCAGCATCACCGGCATCGCCAGTCCCGGATCAATGTACCCGCGCCGCAAATAAACTCCCGCTCCCGCCGCCGCCGTCACCCCAATCATGAAATTCGAAGTTGTAGTCGATACCTTAAACGGCAGCTTCATCGCTTTATCCATCGCCAGCACTTTCACCGCACCGGAACCGATTCCGAGCAATCCAGAAAGCATTCCAGCCACAAACATCAATCCAAATCCTTGGGGCACCCCACGCACATGGTAGCTCTGCAGTCCGCTCGCGGTGGGATATGTGCTGTCCATTCTCAGCCGCGTCGCAATGCGATCCGGCCCCGCGTTTGCGCCGGAATCAGCATGCTCCGTCATCGATGCGTACGCCGAATACAGCAGCACCACTCCAAAAATAATCGAAATCACCGAAACATGCAGATGTAAAACAAGCGCCGCTCCCACCAATGCCCCGATCGTCGTGGCAATTTCCAGAAACATCCCCACCCGCACATTGGAATATCCCTCGCGCACATAGGCCGCCGCCGCACCGCTCGAAGTGGCAATCACCGAAACCAGCGCCGCGCCAATCGCATAGTGAATGTCCACATGGAACACCAGCGTCAGCAGCGGCACAATCACCACGCCCCCGCCAAGCCCGGTAAGCGCCCCCAAAAACCCCGCCAGCAGCGCCCCCATCGCAACCAAAGCCGTAAATTCTAGTGTGTTCAATGCGTTTGTTTCCTCGGCGGCTAGCGGACGTTCTCGGCGGGGGCGGGGGCGCTGTCCTTGAACTCGATCAACAGAAAGCTGGAGTGCGTGCCGAGGAAATCGACGACGCGGCGATGCTGGCCTGCCGGTAGCCAGAATACATCGCCGCCGTGCAGGAATTGTGTGTGCTCGCCGGCGAGATTGGCGTCGAGGTTGGAATTAGTAAGCGCGACGAGCAGCGCCTCGAATTTCGGCTTTGCATCCGAGTAGTCATTGCCGCTGGAGACTTTGTGCAAGTCGACGCGAACCTCGTCCGTTTCAAAATAGGGAATATCGTTTGCCGACGGCTCAGGTTCACGCTGGTCCTTTTTCTCTTTGCTGTTTTTTTTGTCTTTACCCTTGGCTTCCGTGGGCGCCTTATTTTCGGGGCAGTTGAGCGCAGCTCCCGCCAACACTTCTCGGCACAGATTTTTCGGCGAGTTCTGCGGGTGGACCAATTCCACCGTGACGTTGCGAAACGGCAGGCCGGAATCGGTGCGCACAATGTGCGCGAAATGTCCCGGCGAATAGTGCGTCTCGTCATCCTGCAAGACCTGGTGTAGATCGGGTTTGCCGACGATGGCGTTGAGGATGTCCGCGGGACCGAGCACGACATACAGATAGGGCAGATCGTGCTGGTGCAGCAGCGTGAAATCCAGCGGCGGAACCATCACGTTGTAGACGTGCACAAAATCATTTTGCAGCACCAAACGGTGATGCGGCTCCTCGGTGATGGGAACCGGCCCGGGCGGCGTCGTGGGATTCTGCGCGGGAAGATACGATGGCGCCCCCGCCTGCGGATTGGACGCGGGCGCTTGCCGAGGAGTAGATGCCGCCTGCGCGTGCACTGCAGAAGAGCACAGCAGCGCGGAGATGAGGACAAGGGCTGATTTCATGGAGTCGGCATCCTACGATGGGGCGAGGCGCATGACAAGTTAAACGCGGCGAACCAGCGAAGCGTTGCAGGCGTGCAGCGCGCCGACCAATCTTGTACGAATTTATGGTTTGCGTCGCGGCTTCACGCGATGCGCTCGAAGATGCCGGCGGCGCCCATACCTCCCCCGATGCACATGGTCACCATGCCGTAGCGGGCATTTTTGCGTTGCAGGTCGCGGATCATGGTGGCGGTGAGTTTCGCTCCGGTGCAGCCGAGCGGATGGCCGAGGGCGATCGCGCCACCGTTAGGGTTCACGCGAGCTGTATCGAGCCCGGCTTGCTGAATTACGGCGAGAGATTGCGCGCCGAAAGCTTCGTTGAGTTCGATTACGGCGATGTCGTTCAGGGAGAGGTTGGCGAGCTTCAACGCTTTGGGAATAGCGAAGACGGGGCCGATGCCGAATTCCTCGGGAGGGCAGCCAGCTGTGGCGTAGGCGACGAAGCGCGCGAGCGGCTTGAGGCCGAGAGCTTTGGCGCGCGCGTCGCTCATTATTACGGTCGCGGCGGCGCCATCACTCATAGGGGAGCTGTTTCCGGCGGTGACGGTGCCTTTGGCGTGAAATGCGGGCTTTAGTTTCGCGAGGACTTCGAGCGAAGTGTCGGCGCGGGGAAGCTCGTCGGTGTCGAAGACAAAAGTTTGTGTTGTGGGCTTCGGTGAGGATTTGGACTTGGACGAAGCGCCGTTACCATTACCGTTCAGCAGAGCCGTGATCTTGACTTCGACGGGGATGGTTTCGTCCTTGAAGTTTCCGGCGGCGATGGCGGCGAGAGCTTTCTTGTGGGAGTTAGCGGAGAACGCGTCGGCTTGTTCGCGGGTGATACCGAATTTGCGGGCGATGTTTTCCGTGCCCAGGCCCATGTTGATGTAGGCGTCGGGATAGTGGTCGACGAGCCAGGGATTGGGAGAGATCTTGTTGCCGCCCATGGGCACGAGGGACATGGATTCGGTGCCGCCGGCGACGATGATTTCCGCGGAGCCGCCGCGAATGCGTTCGGCAGCTAGCGCGATGGCTTGCAGCCCGGAGGAGCAGAAACGGTTGATGGTCATTGCGGAAGTTTCCACCGGGAGACCGGCGCGGAGCGCGGCGATGCGCGCGACGTTCATGCCTTGCTCGCCTTCGGGCATGGCGCAGCCGAGAATGACGTCGTCGATCTGCTTAGGGTCGAGGCCAGGTACGCGCGCGAGCGCCTCCTTGATGGCGAGGGCGGCAAGATCGTCGGGCCGCGTGGCGCGCAGCGAGCCTTTGTAGGCGCGGCCAACGGGAGTGCGAACGGCAGAGACAATTACGGCTTCGGGCATGGTGACCTCGCGGCGGCGTCGAGGGCCGCAAGGATTATTGTTGGCCTCGCGCCGAGAAATTGCAAACTCGTCTCGCTGTTGGACGTCCGCGTAAGGCGTGACGCGGGCTTCCGTGTCCTAGCCCCTCCCCCTTTTTTTTGGATCTGTTCATTGTAAAAGGCTTACAAACCGGCAATTTTGGATCTGTTCATTCTGAACAGGTTGCGGGCGCGTTTTTCGGATCTGCGCATTCTAAAGGAGTTACACGAGATCGAAAGGACTACACTTTCGGTGAAGTTGATTGAGAGACGGGCACGGCTTGTGCTGGAGAGGATGGCGCCGAGGCCGCTGACGCGGATGAAGCTGCTGCGGCCGGGCACGCGGAAGCTGCGGGGGCTGAGGTGCGCGGAGGGGTAGCGGGGGCTGGTTGGCGTTGCGGCATATTGCGAAGGTGGGGGATGGATTCGCGGACCATGCGGTGATAGGCGCCGCCATCGTTGGTGGCCCAGAGGAGTTCGTTTCTCACGTGGGCGATGGATTGAAGAAGAAGCTGGCCGAGGTAGGCGAAGGCGGACGCATGGCGGGGAAAGATGCGGCCGTCGGCCAGGGCCTTGAAGACTTTGGCCAGGACGTGGTTGATGTCCGTGCCATTGTTGAGGTTGCCGGAGAGGGAAGCGAGTTCCTCGCCGAGTTTGTCGGCTTCGAGGAGTTGCTTTTCTTCGCGGACGTGGAAGGGGCAAAGGCTAGGATGGCCTTCCATGCGGAGCATGCGGCAGCGGCGACCGTCGGAGAACTGGCGCTTACAGAGATTGTGGCGTGTTTCGGACGAGCTGGTGTTCATGATTAGACCTCTAGAGATGGATTTGTAGAGATGGATTTGCGACGGAGACACGAAGAGCAGCGAACGGGACAAATCAGGGAAAAAGACGAGAGAGGCTTTTCGAGGCTGGGCGCGCTATTCTACGCGTCAGAGTTTACCAAAAGAGAAGATTCGATGTCAAGAAGTATTCTGAGATGCTTGGGCACGGGGCGCGGTGGACTTATCCAGGCGCTGGTCATGTCTTCGACTAGCTATTTTCTATGGCCTGACCGCTGCCTTTCGTTGCGTCCATCACTTGTCTGGGAGGGAGTCGCAGGTCATCCGATATAGAAACTTGATTGGGAATCCAGCTTGTTCCCCTCGTGTGACCTTGAATTTCCAAGTGCGCACGGTGGCCAGGGCCGCCTCATCGATCGCAGGATCCAAAGAATTTGTCACTCGTACCCCGATTACATCGCCACCGGGAGCCACCGTGATGAACAGCTCCAGGTCTCCCTCTATCCCCGCTTCTCGTGCATGCTCCGGATAAGGAGGCAGCGGGATATTTATATTGCGTACAGCTTTCAATTCGCCCGCGCGACCGGTTTTCATCGGAAGTTTCTCGGCATAGTAAACCATGGCGCCGTCCCCTTTTTTGCCCGGCGGGCACGGTTTGGGCGAAAGCCCGTAAGCCATCTCCAACTCGGTTGTGATAGGTCCGTTTTGCGGCGGCTCGAATTGATACTGCTTCGCCGCTTGAACGGATGGTTGAAACAACTCGGCTGGCCCATTCAAGGCTTTCGCAGCAGCGACCCTTCCGTCCTTGTTCACCACAATCCTAACGACCACAGTTCCTTCGATGTGCTGGTGCGATGCAACCGCAGGATAGGTGGGGACAACGCTTTTTATCAATTTCAAGCTCGACCTACGCTGGGCCTCCTGCATTCGTTTTCCAAGTTCCTGGACCAGATGTTCTCCCACGCTATCAAATCCAGTAAGCAAACCGCCCCACCGTTGCGAATCGCTCCAGAGATTTGCTCCCGTCTCAGCATCGATCAGCTTCAGAAATGCATAGCGTACAGGTGCCAGCTTATTGTATTGAGGTACGGGATCCTCTTCTACATGTCCACCGGAATCGATGCTTCCGGTTTGCCCTCCCGACAAAATCAGATTGCCTGCCCCCTCCGGGTCGGTCGACAGCACTAGGATCAAGTCAGCTGTTTTTCTGTCTGACACAATTTGAAATCTTCCCCACTTGCTCAGCTCAGCTCGGGCCTTCTTACCCACCGCATCTACTCCAGACTGGTCCTCAAAATAGATGGTCTTTGCCGACGCGATCGCCTGGGGATTTGCAATCTCTTTTTGGGCCTGCGCGGGACTCGTCGATAGGAGAAACAGAACGAAGAGGATAGCCAGAAGATGGGGTAAAGACCGCACTTGCGCCACCAATGAAGCTGACCTGAGCGTACACCGTTGGCTTCTGATTTCTCAATGCCCGATTAACCAACTGGCGGGTCGAGTGGTATATGTGCTGACGACCGAAATCGAGTCGTCGGGTCCTCGCGTGAGGTCTACTTCGTAAGTGTTCGTCCCCCGTGGCTTTTACCGCTTTCCTTTGTTTTGCACTGTGGAGAGATGGATGACGACCTTCATCTGCGCGTAACCGGCGGAATCGGCGCCTGCGGGGATTTGTAACGCGAGGATGGAGCCTTCCGGCTTTTTCTTGAGCTGGGCACCGTCGATGTGATCGATTTGGGCCGCGTTCGATACATTCAGTTCGTAGTGCGCGCCAGCCATCCCCGAAACGTCCAGTGTGAGTTGAT
>Ga0210409_10004653_pt1 | contig 14689 bp, 14 predicted proteins | sample IncBWH17MmetaG_FD_161649 | JGI IMG/M metagenome (GOLD analysis project Ga0210409, IMG submission 161649) | Forest soil microbial communities from Barre Woods Harvard Forest LTER site, Petersham, Massachusetts, United States - Inc-BW-H-17-M | ecosystem: Environmental > Terrestrial > Soil >... | reverse complement strand
GTGCGCGAAGCCCACGACACGACCTACGATGTCGGCGTCCTGCGGATATCGAAGGTGCCGGATGGGCACCGGCGATTTTGGAGAAGGGACTAGGAGCAAGTAGTTCCCCTCGAGTTCGCACCAACACACCGCATAGCGGTTGTCGCGCAGTTCCACAAAATAGACCGGGCGTTCGTGTTCGCTCGGCCACATACCTCGAATTACTTTGTTTTGCTCCGGATCGATCTGCACGAAGGCGCCTGGCCGAATGATGGGATCAAGCGTGTAATCATCGGTCCCAACATACCCGTAGAGGACCTCTTGCGCGCCGGCTTGGTGGAGCAGGAAAAAGGGCATCTCGCCCAGGCCCTGGAACAGGCGATGCACGAGATTCGTTTGCTGGAGTGGAAGCTTGAGCGGCAATTGTGGAGCCGCCACGACCCGAGGATCCGATTGCGCTCGCGGTAACCCACTGAGATGGGTATGGGGCCGACTCATATGTCCGCGTTCGCTGCCTAGGTCAGCGATGTTGAGGCCGAACGCAGCCAGGATTTCGTTGATGTCACAATCGTAGATGAGGCTGAGACTGTGAAACCTGGGTAGTAGTCGCGGTTTGGACTTTCCGTTCTCGAGGTCGCTGATCCAGTTATGAGGGACAAAGAAGGCGGGGTCGTTCTTCTCGTGGGCGATCTTCTGGCTCATCTGGGCGACCCGGCGGATAGACAGGTGCAGTCGCTCGCGCTTGGCCCGGAGGCGTGTACCAGCTTCGAAACTGAACGACGAGGCCAACATCGGGAACGGCTCACGTTGGCGTTGCGCAATGTTAGGCCCAAATCAGGAACTTTGTCTACCATGAACGAGTTTTGTTCGGAAAACCGACATACTTGAATCGGGCCCACAATTGGATTGGAACCTGAGTTCCGCTTACTTCAAGCCACCGGTCGGAAGTTCGACCGCTCCCTTCCTTTTGGGTTACTCGTTAGTCCTCCCGAATCCTGATTTTTGCCCTGAAACCTACACCGCTGTCCTGAATTTCGGGCAATGACGAGAAACTTCTGCTAGGCCAAGGCCAAATTGTTTACAACCGGAGGTCTCTGCGAGTGGATCGGCCGGAGAAATCTGTTCAGTCTCTAGCGTGTTCGCTGAACTGTAAATTTTGATCGGCATCGAGGGGGAACTTCTCGCGAGAAAGATGCCACGAGAGGTCAGACGGTGCCCCTGCACAATGAGGCCGGATCAAACCGAGAACTCGCGGATCGCGTCAAATCGATCCTGGCGACCAAGCAACTCACGCTGCACCAAACGTCGCAAACCTCGACAACGCTGTTTGGCCGCCGGTCGCCCTACTACTTACCCCACAATCTCTACTACGATCTCTCGCACGGACACTTCAGCCCAAGCCTGTTTCAACTGGTTGCTTTCAGTCGGATTTCAAATTACCGCCTGAGAGACTGGTTGCGAGTCTTTGGGTTTGATATCCAGGCGATTCCACGACTACAGATTCAATTTCGTTCGAAGCGAACCGCGCTTCTGGAATCGTCCGTGGATGATCCCAACTCCCGTATTCGTTGGTTTCGGAGCTTACACACGGGCGCTCTTCCCACTGACATAGTCCCGCTGGCTCACCTACTTGAGTGGACAGAGCCACGTCGCCTTGCAAGTCTGTCGGCGTTCCATGATGGCGGCTTCTTGTACGCCCAGATCGGCAGTGAGGATGCCCTCGCTTTTCCGGAACTTCTCCCGGGCAGCATTGTGCGCGTGAATGCCGGCCTGACGGGGGAAGCTCTCAAGGAAGGTACAGCAGAAACTTCTGCGCATTTATTCCTGGTTCAGCATGACCGAGGACTGAACTGCTGTCATGTCCGGGTTTCCGGACGTGGGCGGATTGGGACCATCAGCAACCAGTTGCCGTACGCTCGAATGGAATTCAGAGTACCCGACGAAGCCAGAATTCTTGGTGTAGCGGACCTTGAGATCCGCAATCTTCTTGCACCACGGCAACCGACGGTTGCAAAGAGCCTGGCGAAACGGTGGAGCCCGGATCCGCTTTCTGTCCAAACATCTGAATTGGGCCCTCTGCTGCGGCGGGCAAGGATCGAAACGGGGCTTTCATTTCGTGCCGCGGCGGCCAAGAGCCGGGAACTCGCGAATGCACTGGCTGATGAGCGGTACTTCACTGCATCCGGATCGTTGTCTGATTATGAGACGTTCAACACGCCGCCGCGCCACTTTCATAAGGTCATCACATTCTGCGTGATCTATTCGCTGTCTCTGAATCAGATATTTCAGGCCCTCGGGCTCAGTTTGGAGGAGGCTGGCCGTGAACCAATCCCGGATTTGCTGACAGGTAGACCTCTATCAGAGACCGTAGCCTCTGCTGATGCCGATCGGATTGAACCGCCCGGGCTCCTTCCAGAGTTGGCTGGTCGACTCGGTGGCGTGCCGTTTTTCTTGAGGTCGTCGCTGGGTGTGCTGTGCGGGTTACCACGACTCTCGCCGAAAGACTTCTTCTGGATCGGCGCTTCGGCCAACACGGTTCATCCGTATCTGAAGGAAGCGTTTCTTGCAGCAGTGAACCGGCAGAAGAAAAAGCCCAACGACTGTGCCTCGAAACCGCTATGGCAGCAACCGCTTTACATCATCCTGAAGCGCGACGGACCCTACTTATGCGGATGCTGCAGCCAGGAGAATGACACCCTGGTCATTCACACCTACGGGGGCGGAATTCACAAAAGAGAGGAACTTCGAAGCCGGGACGTTGAGATCATTGGCAAGGTCGTGTCAGTTGCCCGCAGGCTCTAGGACACTAAGCCTCGAACCGTAGTCGGGTCAGAACAAGCGCTCTTGTGTCTCAACAACCTCTACTGGTAACGCGCACGCCGCATCATCGTTTGAAACTTGATTAATTCGGTTGCTAACCGGGTAACAACGCATGTTGCCTGCGTCATAGGGTTTCAGCATATGCGAGAGCGCGTCGACGTCTGTGAAGCCCGGATCAAGCCACAACTCGTAATCCGCTTTGTCGAGGATCACAGGCATGCGATCATGAACTTGTGATGTAACTGCGTTCGGCGTGGTGGTGAGAATTGTGCAAGACCTGATCCAGTCACTCGTTGGGTCTCGCCAGCGCTCCCACAATCCAGCGAACGCGAACAACTCGCCATCACACACTTCGAAGCAAAATGGTTGCTTAGCTGTCCCCGTTCGCTTCCATTCGTAAAACCCATCTGCGGGAATCAGACATCTTCGCAACTTCATCGCATCCCGAAACGCCGGCAGGAGTTGTGCAGTCTCCGACCTTGCATTGATCATCTTTGCAGCGCTGGAAACATCTTTGGCCCAGGAAGGGATCAATCCCCAGCGCATCAAGGAGAACACACGGCGGGGTTCTTTCGGATGCTGGCGAATAACGGGAACGGATTGCGTCGGGGCAATGTTGTACCGAGGACTCCAATCGTCTTCGCCGGAAGCGTCGAACTGCTCTTCAATGAGTTGCTTCCGCCGCGAAGCCCTGTACCTTCCGCACATAGAGGGGTCTCATTATCGCAGGTGACGCGCCGGAATGGCGCCAGCTACTGTTTCATGGTATGCCAGACCATCGTTAGGAGGTCACGACCTCTGCCTGAGCGGATGAGGCCGCGCTCCTCAAGCGCTTTGATGGTGTTGCGATTAGCTGAAAGAGGGCGAATTACCTCGTCATCTCTTGCTCGTCACAGGATTGGATTGCCGCCGAGAGAATCAGTCTCAAGCTGGTAATCCTGCTCCATGTGTGTGAGCAGGTCTTGTTCGGCTTCAGTCAGCTTGGGACGTATACTGCGGCCCTTTTTCTTCGGCATCAGTCCGGTACCAGCTCTTTTTAGGTTCCCGCGAGTCTACCATCGCCCTTGATCTGAGACGGTCGGAATCGCGAACGAGTTGATCGGACCTGATGCCAACCAACGCTCTTTATTTTCAGAGGCAGTGGCCAGGGATTGAGCAAAAACCGAACACAAAACGTTTTCGCTGGACGCCCCTACTTGTGAATGCATAAGCTCCATTTTCAAAGTGTCCAGCCGCCGCTGGCTATCTGAGCATGCGAGGTTGTCCTGTCCCTGAAGATCCCCAGCGAATTGCATTGGCTCGCAAAGCAGATTCGACCGTTTGTGCCTTGGCACATTGCCAGTTTCCTATGCATGACCGTGGCCAGCCTGCTGGCGCTTCTCACGCCGCTCGTCCTGAAATGGCTCATCGACCAGATTTTGCCTTACCGAGAAATCGGACTGCTCTTCTGTGCCGCGATCCTGATCTTTCTCAGCTACCAGGGAAGAACCGCGCTCATGAGCCTGGGCAACTACCTCACCCTGAATGCCGTGCAGAGAATGGCGCTGCGGTTGCGCATGGACGTGTTGCGGCACCTGGACCAGCTCTCCGCAGACTACTACGAGGACACCCCACCTGGAGCCGTCATATATTCGCTCAAAGAACCTATCGAAGAGGTCGCCTACTTCGGCTCCGACCTTCTTCCCTCGATCTTGCGCATGTGTCTGACAACCGGATTCACGATCGTGACGATGTTCGTCTTGAGCCCCAAGCTGACGCTCGTGATCCTGCCTCTCATTCCAGTCTTCCTGGTTGCCCGGCAGCATTTCCGCACGAGGCTGTCGGCGGACTCCGATACGGTCCAGCAGAATCTGATCGCTTGGAATGCATTTCTTGAGGAACACATCTCTTCCGTTCTTCCCATCCAACTGCTTGGCCGTGAAAGATACCAAGAAAGAAAAGCATTCCGGCTTCTCGCGCGAACCACTCGTTCCCATCTTGCGCTGTTCACAACGGGTGTTTGGTTGACCCTGTGGACCTCATTCGCGGTGGTGCTCGCCATGTCGGCGGTGATCGGATACGGTGGGTGGGGTGTGCTCGTAGGGAGTCTGAGCCTCGGCAGCCTGGTGGCCTTCTACAGCTTCGTCACCCAACTCTTTGACCCATTGAGCGGTGCGGCGGAGCTTTACGCGCGAGCTCAAAGAACGTTCGCCAGTATCCGGCAATTGCAGGCCGTTTTCGCGTTGCACCCAAGCATAACCAACTCGCTGGTACCCGTTGATCTTCCGACGGAGCACTGGGCACTGGAATTCAAGGCGGTTGAGTTTGGATACGAACATGAAACCATATTGTCTGTGCCCTGCTTGCGGATCGCCGCGGGCGAGAAGATGGCGATCATCGGCGAAAATGCCGCCGGCAAGAGCACGTTGGCGAGGCTCATCCCACGCGTGTATGACGTGAGAAGCGGAGCGATCTATCTCGGTGGCCAGGACATTCGAAACATTCCCCTCAAGAGCTTGCGCCAGGCGATCTGCTATATTCCGCGGGATCCGGTACTGTTCGACGGCACGATTTCATCCAATCTGCGCTTTGTCAGGCCCGGAGCATCAGATCGCGAATTGCGCGAAGCGCTATGTCTGACTGAATTGGGCGATGTGGTGGCAGCACTTCCAGGCGGCCTCCATCATCGCATTGGACCGGATGGTTGCCAGCTGTCGGGAGGTCAGCGACAGCGGTTAGCGATCGCCCGAACTCTCTTGCAACGGCCGCAGATTCTGATTTTGGACGAAGCTACATCCTGCCTTGATCCTGCCTCCGAAGCTGTCATCCTCAGCAACGTCTTGAATCACCTTTCTACTTCAACATTGATCGTCGTCTCGCATCGAGCCTCCACCGTGGCGACGTTCAGGAGGATATTAGTTCTTTCCGCTGGCCGGATTGTGGAGGGTTCGGCCGGCACCCTTGAAGACTTTGGCCGCAAGAATCGGATAGAACAGATTGGTAGCCGCTTCTAGGATCTCTTTCGGTTAAGTAACTCAAAACATCTTCCGGAGGACAACTTGAAGATTTTTATTTCACTGATTCTTGCTTTTGCCGGTTCGCTGGCCTTTGGACAATCCCCAGCGGTACAGACCTGGAACGCTGACAACGTCGTTTGGCAGAGAACGGATTCAGACGGCACCAAGTGGGCGGTCTTAGAAGGCGACAAAGATGCACCGGGCAAGGCGTTCACCTACGCGTTCTTCCTACCCGCTGGCCATTGGGAGCACCACTTTCACAACCAGGACGCACGAGTTGCGGTAGTTTCCGGCGCCCTCAAAGTTGCGGTCGGATCGGAGTTCGATAAAGCGGGAGCGAAGACGTATCCGGTTGGGAGCTTCTTGTATGTGCCCGCGAACGTCCAGCACACCATGGGGGCAGATGTTGACACCATCTGCATCGGCACAGCGATAGGCCCCTGGAAAACTCATTACGAACATGAAATGCATCATCACTGATTCGTACGAATCAGGTTTTCACGTGACAACATGCATCAGTTCCCTCATTTTCCCGCAAGACAGGAGTAGGAAGTGAGCCGCCTGCGGTTAAAGGCTTGGCCGCAGGCGCACACTCTCCGGCTGTTGACCCGGCACGCTTCAATCTCAGCAACCATATTCGTGGCACCGAGCAGGATTGCGACGGAATAGGGTGACTTACCTCGGTTGCGTGATACGCGGCAAAACAGAGGGGTAGGTTACCTTGTGGCACTCGCAGAGGCTCGCGACCTCAAAAATGTCCGGCGCGCTCCTACCGACCTCCAGGTCGGCGAGGCGTCCCCGCCGGATGCGATAGCGCTCGTTCGCAGCTTTCCTTGCCGACTCACTCGTAAGGCGCTCAACGCCACTGCGCGTAAGGTGGAGTTCCTCCCGACGCTCTGAGCCAACTCCCCGGATTCGACATCACTACTACTCCCGTCGTGACGGATTTGACGGTGTCCCGGCGAACCAATGGGAACAAAAAAACGCGCACGTCGCTGAGCACTCCACGAACTACGCTTACCTGATTCTGCCTGTACCTCCCCAAGGATCCCGATCTCGCCAATGGACACTGTGAGTAAGTGACCGCACTTTATCGACGAAAATCATAGAGTGAAGGCCCTTGACGCTGCGATAGCGCCACTTTCCGCCTCCAGACATAGCAACTACGTGTCTAGAAGGGAATTGAGGCGTTACATTCTGAGAGTTCCATTTTTTTACAGGGAACAGTCGATCGAGCCGGTCAATCGGCAGTGTGCCCGGACATTAAAGAGTTCAGATCTCAGTTTTCCGCGGCGCAAAGCTGTAGTGCGCCTGGGGTAGATGCTCTGTGCAGCTGCCAAGGCAGCGAGAAGCAAGGCTTTGTAGGATTCGACAGTTTGAGCCGGGTACGGACATCGATCCCGCCGCCGAATTGTGCTGTTGCGACGTTTCGATGTATCTCCTTATTAGTAACTCCGTTTTGCAATACGCTACTACCTTCGTAAAGTCCGTATCCGAGGCCGGCGGATAGCCATGGCGATGCGAGCGCGTAACTTACAAACTTGGCGCGCCAACGAAGGCGTCACAAATAACGTTGCTAGGCTGTCATGAGATTGAGTTGTAGCGCTCTCCACTTTGTGACTCGGCGCGGCAGCGAACGGGAACTCCAGGAGCAAAGCGGTGTTCCTGGTTAGAGAGACGGCGCGCATAGTCGACAGAATACGCGATGCTTTTGCCGAAACTAAGGTTCTGGTTAAGAGTGGTCGTGGCTTGGGGGACGAATTCTGCGCCCAGCAGTAAGCCCAGCTCATTATTCTCTGTCTTGAGCAAAGCTAAGACAGCACATCCACAACATCAACATTAGTACACGTTGAATCACTGCGCACCTCGCAAAGAGATGGCGAATAACTGGAGGATTGCTGCTCGGGCCAGTTAGTTACAGATCGCCGAAGCGCAAGTGCCTCCGAAACTTTTCGCCCTGTCCTGAATCATTCCGTCACGCCCTTAGTGGGCAAATCCTTTTGCGTAAAGAGAGGTTGAATGAACAGGAAACTGACAATGCTACTGGCTCCGTGTGTTCTGGCGAGCTCGATCAGCGTTTTCGCTCAGGACGCCGCGAAGCAAGACGGCACTCAAAAAGAGGAAACGAAACAAAACGCAATGAAGCAGGACTCCATGGGGAAGGACGAAATGAAACAAGATTCCATGGGGAGCGACAGCATGAAGCACGATGAGATGACCGAAGGCAAGAAACAGAAAAAAGCCCACAAGTCCGAGAAAGAGAGCAAGAAGGACGCAATGGGCAAAGATGAGATGAAACACGGCGACAACATGAAGCAGGGCGACAGTATGCAGAAAGACGAAATGCAGCACTGAGCTAAATCGTGCTTAGTGCAACGCGATCCCAACATAACCCAAATCAAAACCAAACACGAGCCTAAGAATCTCGGAGTCTCAGACCACACAACTATCAAAGGAGAAGTGAAGTCATGCAGGTAACGCGAGAAGAACACCAGGGACGCTCTGGTGCAAATGTTTTCACCAATAGCGAGGTCGCAATAAACAACCATAAAAACGAAAGGAAGAAGGTAAGCATGAGCAGATTGTCGAAATCGGCAAACCCAGTACTGATTGCCGCAACCGCGGCAGCAATCATGTTCTCTTCAGCTGCGACATTAGCGGCAGCGCAGGAACAGGGCGGACTCTTACGTGCAGGGAATGGTCCCGGACCCGCAGCCAATGCCCCGGGTCCCGGATGCAACATCATTCCTCCCGTGGCCTCGATAGGAACGAAAGTCAATATTAAACAGTTTCCGCCGGCCGACTCGCTCACCGATCCAGAACTGGCAGGTCCTGTCGAGCTGCTGAAATCAGGCAAGTTCGACCTACCGATCGAAAGGTTCACGAAGCTGAATGTTCCTCCCGTTCCTCCTGGTACCCACCGAGGAACAGTCACGCTGCCCTTATTCAAGGGTGCGGTGAAGACTTCTTCTGGTCTGAAGCCCGCATGGTACATCATCCTCGATGCAGGCAACAAAGAAGAAGCGGAGCGCCTGGGCGTGAACTTCTCGAAGAAACTGCATAATGCTGGCGATGCCGCACGGCCCGCCACGCTTCGCGACGATGGGACGTTCCTCTTCGAGTCCGGTCTCGTCGACTTCAGTCCAAACCGGCAGGTCCAAGCCGGCTCCAAGGAAAAACCGTTTCCCCCCAGCATCGCGAATCCCGGGTCGGTCGGCGATGCCGATTACAGCCCGCTGGTAAGGGCCAACGGCATTGTCTATGACGCGCCCGTCATCGCCGCTGCGGTGGATGATGCACAAATCAACTTCCCAAACGGAGACCCGAACTACGGTCTCATACATGATCAGGTGATCGCCATTGATCCGGAGCATCGGACAGTCACGCTTTCCCTGATTAACGGCTATAGCTTTGGCAAGCCGGTATTCTACATCTCGACTGAGTCAAGCGATCCCACTGTGTCTGCGATCGAGGGCAACACCTTCGCTCCACGTTTGAAAAAAATCGAGGTCGGGGTCGACGACATCAAGCGTAGCGCCGTCGAGCGGATCTTCATCGCCACCAACGGCGCGACAGATGGCGGCTGCCAAAATCCGCAGCGTCAGGGTCTGGGCGCCGCGCTTTTGGATGGGCATCGGCCAAACAACACGTTTGGTGGTATTCCCACGATTGCCAGCGATTACAGCCCAGTCTGGGACGCCAACGTCTACGAGTGGACCGCTGACGCCATCAGCAAGGGCTATCGCGGTCTCCTGACCGAGGAGTTCCGCATTTTGAAAATGGCGAGAGACGGATACATCACCGGACCAAACGGGGCGCCGTACGGCAGTTTCGGCCCCGTGATCGTGTGCGGTGTCGCCGCTCGACTTAACTAAACGAAACTGGCGGAGCGCCAGTTTCACAGCAGCGGGGCGGCGGATTCCAACCGCTCGCTCCGCTTCCTTAATAGTGCACGCGGGCCGCTCCATATTCTCGAGAAGTACGGTTCGCGAAAACCTATGAACCATCGGACCGCTCCGCTTCGCACTCGAAATTCAGGCTGTCAGCAGACCTCGATGATAGCTTCAGGCCCAACAATATTCTGAGTCGAATACCAATCATTGTTGTCGCTACAGCCCGAACTGGGATGCGCCGTCTGTTCGATGGGCAACAGAACGCAATCGATCAAGGATTCCGGGGCCAAGTTCGTGAAGAGTTTCAGATTCTCAACTTCGTTCTGGACGGGTTGCTCACTGGGCCTGGCGGAGCAAAGTGTCTCTCGCGGGGACGCGTAACTTTTTTGCCTTTGTGGAATCTATCTGGTGCGAGATCACCCCAAGTTTGGCCACAGGAGTTCAGCATGCGTCATGAAGTGTGGAAGTCGCTAAAGCTGTTGAGTCTTGCCCTCATAAGAAAGTTTTCCCCCACGCAAACAACCCGCCGGGTGCTGCTGTTGCCCGTGTTGCTTGCAGGCGCTGCCTCATTGGTAGCGCAAAGCGCACCAGCAGCCGGCACCTGGAAGGTTATGCCCAGCCCCAATGGCGGCAATCAACCCGCAGGAAATGCCCTTCTTGCCACAGCTGCGCTATCGCCAACCAATGCGTGGGCGGTCGGAGCCGAGCCCAACCCGAATCAATACCTAACGGCTCCCCTGGCTGAACACTGGGACGGTACCCGATGGTCGATTGTTCCAACTCCGGCGATCTCCGCACCTACCGTCCAACTCAATTCCATTGCCGCTGTGAACAGTGGCAACGTCTGGGCTGCCGGATATTCCGAAGACCCTAACTGCCTTTGCGGAAAAACCGTGGTCGAGCACTGGAACGGCAGTCGCTGGACAAGGCTTACCACTCCAAATCCAGGCGTAGCAGACTACTTGACCGGCATCGCCGCAACCTCTGCAACCGACGTATGGGCCGTAGGCTACGAGTGGATATCCAACTTTGTCGAACTCCCTCTGCTTCTACACTATAACGGCACGACGTGGAAGCAATTCAACACCTCGCAATTTCAATTCGGCCAGGTCTCGTCCGTCTTCGCCCGCGCCGCTGACGACGTGTGGGCCGTCGGCTGGACAGGCCAGGTACCCAACGTAAATGCCCTGGCCCTGCACTGGAATGGTACGTCCTGGAAAAGGGCGGCATTTCCCACCGAAGCCGGCGGCTGGATAGTCCTCAAAAGCGTTTCCGGCGTGGCTGGCAATGACGTCTGGGCTGTCGGCAGTTACCAGTTCTCCGACATCAACGGTCTCTCTCTAAGTGCTAGCAGCTATCACTGGGATGGCTTGCACTGGAAACCCGTGAGGGTAGGGTTGGCTTTTTACTCGTATTTAAGTAGCGTAACGGCCAAAGCGACCGATGATGTTTGGGCGGTCGGGGAAGGAGTAGTCCTCCCAAAACTAAATGAATTAGATGTGACTTACCACTGGGACGGCAGCACATGGCGCAACGTTCCCAATCCCGACAAGGGTGTTCTCTACGGGGTGTCCGCCTCGTCGAGTACCGATGTGTGGGCAGTAGGAACTGGTTTCGTCACGCCAGGAACTTATACGCTTCATTATGTTGTGCCCTAGTTGGGATGCTGACGGTCTCACTGAGGACATCGGCTTCAACGGCATCGCAGCATTCTAACGATGTACAACCCGTAAGTTGCGGCGGCTAATTCCGCAAGGAGCGATATGGCAGTGAAGTTAATAGTAATGTACCCTCGCCCAAAAGATATCAAAGCCTTTGAACACGTCCATAACAACGAACATGTGCCCATGGCTGTCAATAAACTGGTGGGTAAGACCAAGATTGTCGCAACCAAGGTGTTGGGCTCTCCGCTCGGAACGCCGGCCTTCCACCGCATCGCGGAAGTTTACTTTCCTTCGAGGCAAGCTTTGGAGGCGTGTGCTGCTTCCGAGGAAGGCAAACTGACTATCGCCCACGCGCTGTCCATCTCCTCTGGAGGCGCTCCAACCATTCTTGTGGCCGACGAGGAGACATTCGTGTTTCCGGAGGTGGCGAACGCTGCAGCTGTGAGCGCGGAATGATGGCATTCGGCCTGAAGACCTTTTGCTGAAGTGCGGTTCGCACAGAATCTTGCCTCTCCATAGAGTTCGGCAGCGGGAATATTTGGTGCGAACGTCAGTTCTATTCGCTAGAGGTCCTCACGCTGATGTCGATGATGCTGGTTCGGCGGAACCCGTTTGATCTGAAAACGGTGGTGCTGGCCAAGCACGCGCAGCATGTCGTGCTGATCCATTTTCCGATAGCGCTGTTCATTACGGGAGTGGCTTTTGACGTTATCGCGCACTGGAGCAATCGCCCTTAGCTTGGCGGACGCGGCCTACTACAACCTACTCGTAGCAGCGAAGTGGCCTCCAACGCGAATTCGGACAATAGGGGCTTGCTCCGAGGAATACGCGGAAAGCCGCGCTGGCAGCCGATTTTGCAACTTTTGACGAATTCGTGACTTAGTCGTGACAAGCAGAAAAGTGCAGTTTTGGTAAGTTACCGCTTCGCTCGGAGGACGAATGAAAGTAATCAAACTATATTTTAATTTGCTTGCCTGCCTACTCGTCTTGGCAGCTGGGAAAACGGTGCGCGCACAGGAAATAGGGAGTCCAAACCCTGCCTCTGGTTGTGACACGGTCAACGGAACTCGCTTCAATCTTGAGAGTCGGGTGAACGCGGTACCCCAGCATTCCGAGAGCGTCGATTTCATGCTTAGCCGTGTAAGCTCTGGAGTGGATCTGGTGGTGGGCGCCGCCGACGATAATCGGGGCGACTTCCATGGGTTCAAGGGATTCCCCCTTCTAGGGCGCGACAGTTATTTTGTCCACCGTTCAGGAAGCAACTGCGCCGCGGACTTCGAAGGATCGCTCTCGACAAATTCCTTGGGTACTCCCACCGTGGTGGCTGATCGCGCCCGGGATGCATTCTTCCTTTCCGATTTGCTCAGCTCTTCCGGTTCGCTGCTGGTAGAGGTAGGACATACCACAGCGGCGAATCTTCTCAGTCCAGCTGCTTGCCCTAACGGCACTCAGGATGCGGGACAGACGGCGAGGTGCTGGCCTATCCTGGGCATTGCGAACTTCACTCCCAACGCTGGAATCCAGGCCGCTCTGGTGCATCCCCATATCGCGGTAGACCCGCGCACATCCGGAATCGGCGCCGGCGATGTGTACGTGGCAGGCCAATTTATTAACTCGACCAATTTTCCGGCCATCGCCAACGTCCAAATCATCGCCTGTACCAATTTGAGTGTGAACTGCGGTTCGCCAGTCGTGGCCAGCGGCACGGACACTTTCGGCTCGTTCCCTTACATTCAGGTTCGTTCCGACGGGACCATCACCGTTTCTTACTGGACCTTCACTCAACCGAACGACGGCCACCAACCCAACCCGATTGATATCAAGTTCGTGACTTGCACTCCGCAAGGGGCTCCGAAGCCTCCGGTGTGTTCCACGCCGGCCCGGGTCGCGACCAGTAAAGTGCCAGCTGGGTTTGCTCCCGCAGGAAACGGATTCCTGGACACTCTCTTCCCCAAACATACCAATCGCCTCGAGTCCGACGGAAAGACCGTAACTACATTTCTGATTTATGACCGTTGCCGGTCGATCATCGGCAAGTCAAGTTCCGCTGAACCCTGTTCGAAAGTCGACGTAGTTCTCGCCACCTCGACCGACAATGGCGCCACCTGGACAATGCCCCGCCTAGTGAGTACAGCGGCAGGCCATCAGTACATGGGAGCGATACACACCGATGCGTCCACCAATATCACCAGCATCGCGTACTACTCCACCCAGCATGACCAATTCGAGCAGCGGGTTCAGCTTGTCCTGAACCAGATCCAGGCAAATTCGACAACCGTAGGCCCCGGCAGCATTCTTACCTCAGCCGCCAACGATCCGAGTTCTGGAATTGCGGACTTGACGGAGCCCGGCGCCCAAGGAGTCGTGGATTTTGGCGATCGCATCGGCATCGCCGCTGCGGGCACCGGAACCAACGGTCAGAGCCGACTCTATGTGCACTACACGTGGAACAATGTCGCGGGCATCTCCAACGGTGTTCCTCAACCTGACCCAAATAACACTCTGCTGGTTTTTCCCTACTAGAACCACCGGCTGCAAGAGGAATTCATACAAGGAGCAATGGGCAATGAAGGCGCTAATAACAGGGATTCTGACGATGTTCGCAGTGATGGCATTGGGGACCGGGCTGTACGCCACCCCAGTGGTGGAATGTGGAGCGGCGTTTGGCACCAAGTTCAACCTTGAGCCAGCGGCCAATGCGGTCCCCCAGCAACAGGAGAACCTGGATTTTATTCCCAACCGGGTTGGGGTCGATGAGGACTTGGTGGTCGCGGGCGCCTTCGATGCCCGCGGATTCGCTACCGGCAGCGCCACGTGGGATGGGAGTTTAAGTGGCTACTACGTGCACCGGTCCACAATTCCAGATTGCAACCCGCAGTTCGAAGGAGGGTTGCCGCCTATCGTAGCCCAGGGCAAGACCTTTCCTGGCGATGGCGGCACGGTGGTAGCGGCGGATTCCGTGCGCGACGCTTTCTTTGCAGCGGATCTACGGCTCGACCTCATTGACTCACTGTCAGCCATTGGCCTGTTTCGCGCCTCATCTGCCACCTTGCTGAACCCGACCCTGTGCCCGAACGGAACGCACACGGCGGCTCAGGCCGCAGCCTGCTGGGGAACAACCGCTCCGGTACTCATCGGTGTACAGGGGTCGGCCGGGGCCAACGCATCGCAAGACTATCCCAGCTTGGCAGCGGATGAGCGCCCCAGCAAGGCCGGTGTTGGTGCAGGTGATATCTACGTCGCATTCGGTTCGGGGATTGTGATGACGCTGACGGCTTGCAACGGCAGCACGCTGGCCTGCAGCCCTCCACTGACGGTCAGCGACACTTCGGACCCG
>Ga0210409_10004652_pt1 | contig 14691 bp, 10 predicted proteins | sample IncBWH17MmetaG_FD_161649 | JGI IMG/M metagenome (GOLD analysis project Ga0210409, IMG submission 161649) | Forest soil microbial communities from Barre Woods Harvard Forest LTER site, Petersham, Massachusetts, United States - Inc-BW-H-17-M | ecosystem: Environmental > Terrestrial > Soil >... | reverse complement strand
TATGAGCATGGGGCACATCCTGGTAGTGGACGATGAGCCGCAGATTCGCCGCGTGATGCGCACGACGCTCGTCGCACAGGGTTACGAAGTTTCCGACGCCCGCACGGGAAACGACGCGCTAGACCTACTCCGTTCCGAAAAGTACGATCTGGTGCTTCTGGATGTCAACATGCCCGGCCTTTCGGGCGTACAAACCTGCCGTGAGATCCGCCTGGGGTCCGACCTGCCCATCATCATGGTTACGGTGCGCGGCGCGGAAAGAGACAAAGTCCAGGCGCTCGACGCCGGCGCCGATGGTTATTTGACCAAGCCATTCAGCGTGTCCGAATTGCTGGCGCGGATTCGCGCCGTCCTCAGGCGAACGAGCTTCCCAGCAGGAATGGAAGGGAAGCAATTAAAATTGGGTAATGTCGAAATCGATTTTGAAGCGCGGAGAATTATTGCGGAAGGCAAGCAAATCCGGCTGACTACAAAAGAGTTCGATCTGCTTTTCTATCTTGCCGCACATGCCAACCAAACAATCACGCACCGCCAACTGCTGCAAGAGGTCTGGGGGCCCGACTACGGGGGCGAACAGGAATATCTGCGCGTGTTCGTGAACCGCTTGCGAAAAAAAATCGAAGCGTCTCCAGGTTCCCCCAAGTATTTGCTGACGGAACCTTGGGTCGGGTACCGATTGGAATTGGCGGAATAGCGGGGCGCCGGCGCAAATAGTTTGCTGTTCAGCAAGACCTGCATGAATCGGGGACCGCTTCACGGCATAGCGTTCGTCCCGCCCTCCATCGGCAGGGTGAAAGTGAAGACCGAACCCCGCCCCACTTCGCTGGCGACTTCAATGGTTCCTCCATGCGCTTCCACAATGGCCTTCGCGACTGCAAGCCCCATCCCGGTCCCCGGGACACGGTGCCGCTGGCCTTTTCCCCGATAAAATTTGGCAAAAATCTGATCCATTTCCGCTTTCACTATTCCAGGCCCCACGTCCGCTACGTGAAAAGCGATAAAGCCATCTTTTTTTTCTGTGCGGATGGTGATCGCTTCTCCGGGAGAGGAGTAGAGGTCAGCGTTTCGGATGAGATGGCCGAGGACCTTTCTTGCCCAAAATAAATCGCAATGGACACGCACGTCCTGCTGCTGCACTTCGGTCCGGATCGGGCGCGCGTTCTGCACGGTTCCGCAATCTTCCAGGGCCGTAGTGATCAATTCGCTCACGAAATGCGGCGCAGGCTGAAGCTTGGCCTCGCCGGCGTCCAGCTGAGCCATTTCGATTGCCTGGCCAATCACCCGATTGATACGGTCGCACTCCTCGTCAATGACAACTAGAAGTTCTCCTCGTTGGCGCTTGTTGAATTCCAGATCCTCAAGAAGGCTGGTGGCTGCCGCCTTGATCGACGTGAGCGGAGTCTTGAAATCATGCGCAATTGCGTCCAACAAGACCGACTTGAGCCGTTCGCTCTCTCGTGCTGCTTCGGTCTTGCCCAGAAGCTCAATCGCATGCATACGGTCAATCGCAGCCGCGATCAATGTGGCAATCGCTTCCAGAGTTTGCCTCGAAACCTTCGAGCCCGAGACTCCGAAGCTCCCGATCGTTTGCGCGCCGAGCCGCACGGGGCAGAAGGAAAGTCCCTGCACGATATCTGATTCGAGGTTGCCGCGGGGTTGAACTGCTTTCAGCCGGGCAGCGTCGATTTCCGGGGATTCGATTCCCGAGCGATAGACGGTCTCCTTTCCCATAAGATTCAGCGCCGCGGACCTGACACGAAACAACTCTACGATTTGCGAGGGAATTGCGATCAACAAATCTGTCGGGTTCCGCGCGCGCATTAGCCGCTGGCTGAATTCGTACAGTTGGCTTACCTCATTGCGCTGCCGATTGGCTTCCTCTGCCTGGCGGCGCGCCCGCGCGGACAACTCGCTCCCGATTACCGCGGTAACGAGAAATGAGAATAGTGTCACCCAATCTTCGGGGTCATTAATATTGAGCGTGCCGATGGGCGGCAAAAAGAAGTAATCGACACACATCATGGCGGCCACCGACATAAAGACGGAAACTCCAAGTCCCCAGACCGCAGAGGCAATGAGAACCGCGAGCAGGAAGGTTAAGACGACCGTCGTCGTCTTAACCGCCAATATGTGACGATAATAGATCAGCGTAATCAGACAGACTGCTGCGAGGCCTGCAAAATAACCGCTGATCTGAAAAGTTAAGCGTTCCCTCACGATCGCATTCTAGCCCAGACAAATACGGTCGGGATAGATTTAGAGGGTTGAGATGACGTCAATTTCTGTTTATGGCGCCAAGATCGTTTATTTATGCCATGTTTACCAATTGTTTGAGACAGTACGCCAGAAAGCCATGTATTGCCGAGGAGCGAAGTTTGGAGGAATCGCTGCTACGTTTCAAGAGCGGTTCCTCCCTTTGCTCGCTCTGAATCTTAGAAGTCCCCCCTCCGCTGGATTAAGCGCGATTGGACCGACGAAATGCCGTGATCGAAAAATGCAATGCTATGCTTCCCAGACCGCAAAATAGGGGTGGGATTGAACCTTTCGTATTAGTGAGCGCCTTTGTGCCAAAAGGCCCGTTTAAAGCTGCTTCCGGAGGTATTTCCCGCCGGCTTGTATAAATAATTTCTCTCCATTGCATATATGCCCGTTAACTTCGCCCGTATGGTTTGTTTATGTGTTGTTAACTTCGCGCGTCTTATCCTAGGGGCGTAATGTTCCAGTTACGCACGAATGAGTTGTTTATGTCCTGGTTACGGTGAATCTGGAGTGCAACCGGACGGTCCAGAAGGATTTCTCCGACCGGCTGGTTCGCGAAGTAAAAAGTACTGAGAATGTCTCTGAGCGCTGACACAGAGATAAGTTGGCGAACGGAGGCGGAGGTAAAGTGGCTTCGACTCTCCCCTACACGCGCTTCGTTCCGAGAATGGGAATGAAACCAAACGAAGGCCGTGTCTTAGTAGTTGATGACGACCCGCAAATTCGCCGCGTGATGCACACGACGCTGGACGCAAAAGGATACGAGGTCGACGAAGCCGGATCGGGGGAACAAGCCCTGGAGCTTGCCCGTTCCGAAAAATACGATTTAATAATCCTTGATATTAATCTCCCCGGAAAAACAGGCATGGAGACTTGCCGGGAACTCCATACGACGTCCACTACGCCCGTCATCATGCTTACGGTCCGTGACGCAGGCGAGGACAAGATCGAAGCACTCGATGCAGGGGCGTGCGATTATGTTACCAAGCCGTTTGCTATGGGAGAGCTCCTGGCCCGTATTCGCGCTGTATTGAGGAGAACGCCGTCCTTGGCAATCTCCGGAGTGACCCACCTGAAGTTGGACGATGTTGAAATCAATTTTGAATCGCGGCGAGTAATCGTCGCGGGCAGGCCGATTCGGCTGACTTCAAAAGAATTCGATCTGCTCCTTTATCTTGCGACCCACCGCAACAGGACGATCCCTCACCGGGAACTCCTGCGGGAGGTGTGGGGCTCCGAACATGTGGAAGAAAGGAAATATTTGCGTGTTTTCATTAATCGGCTGAGGAAGAAGATTGAGGCTTCACCCCGGGAGCCTAAATTCCTATTGACCGAGCCATTTGTGGGATATCGCCTCCAAACGCCTGAGTAATTCCTTTCGCGTGCGTTTATCCTTCGCTAGCCTCTCTTACTCATCCCCACGCAATCCTAAAGTCCGGGGGACGATTTGACTCAAAAGCCGATTTTGACTACAGCCTTCAACCCTGTGCAAATTCCCTCGCCCCTCTCTTCGAAGCCTGATTACTAGACCTTGCCCTCTCGCAGTGCGAGTTCCATATCGCAAGATTGGATGCATCGCATTCGCTTTTCTGTTTATTCCCGTTTATGTGATTTGTGCGAATCGTTTATGCATCCCTTATTGCCCGAATTTTAATCTGGAGCCGTGAGTGCGAAGCTACGAGGTGACCGCCGAATTCGGAAGGATAGCGCGGTGCGCAGACCATTTTAGGTGCCGCGGCAGCGGGTTTCCGAGAGATTTCGCTTCGAACCGCTTCAATGGCATTGGAATTCAATTCGGAGGGTGTTGCAAACGTTTACAAAATTCGACGGGGCCAAGACGAAATGTGCCGCGTAAATTCAAGTGCCAAACGAAATTATTCGATGGATATCAATTCGTTTATGTCTGGCAATCAAAGTTTCAATCAATTCCTTTATGCGCCGTTGACGCCCAACCCCCTAGGTTGCTGGCCAGCAGTTTACTTTATGAGGAAGGTGTATATGAGACGAAGACCGATTTTGAGGTGGATATTATCGGCCGGGGTGGTAGTCCAGTTGGCTCTGCTCGTTTGTACTGCGCCATTACATGCCCAATCTGGATTGGCTCCAGGCATGGAAGATCCGATGAGTGGCCATGATCCAGGTGCCACTTTCACGGATAGGACGCCGAAACCGGAGCAACATGTACTTACGGCAGACCACGCTCCGGGTGAACTACACGGGGTCGCGCGATACCCGAGTGGATTACCCATGGCCGGTGCGCAGGTTGTCATTCTGAACGCGGAAGTCGATGTGGAACGGTCTACCGTCACCGCCGAAGACGGCACCTATACGTTTAAGAATCTCAAACCAGCCCATTATCAGCTAAGCGCTAAAATTGACGGGTACGCTTCCCCAGGAACACTGGACGTCTTCGTCGTTCCGGGAAAGAGCGTTAATTCTGATATTTCGCTCAAACCAAATCGAAGCGCGGCCCTACTCAAAGCCTCGGCAAGCGGGTACCGCAGCTATGGTGGGGAGTATCGCGCCGAGCCGGCCAGCTTGCGCGTGGCAGACCCTCAACCAGCAGGTGAATCCTCTGCGGAAGGAACTGTTCGGACTGCAGATGCGACAACCCTTGCAGCCGCCAGTGATCCGCCGAAGGCTGCCGATGCGCCCCCAAGCCAGCCTATTCCCACTGCTGTTGCGGACGAATTGGCCGCCATGCGAAGGCGCATTGACGAGCTTGAGGCTGAATTAAAGGGTCGCCCGGTGACGGACCAACCGGCAGCGGAAACGCCGGCAGTGGTTGCCGCACCACAAGACGCTGCGGCATCTCAGGCCCCAGCAACTCCTAAGCCTGGCCCGGGACAATATCTTTCAACGGCGAATACAGTTACCAATTACTACGGCGATACGGATATCCCATCGCACCCGGCTGGTTGGGAGCCATTTTCGTATGCGGATTGGTCGTGGATGAACGCCAACGGCCGGAACGAAGACAGCCCATGGTCCACCAAATATTTCACCCCCGAATTCAGGGCTGATGTTAACTACATGGATAGCTTCAACCATCCCCGAGACGCCACGTTGGGCGGCTCAACTGAAAGCTTCCGATCCAACGAATGGCAATTGGAACAGTTGAGCCTCGGCGGCAATATCAACATCGGCCACGTTCGCGGCAGGATTTTGACCATGTTCGGACTGTTTGCCACCACGACGCCGCGCAATGACGGCAGCACAAGCCGCGGCCAATGGGAACTTCGCAACGCCTACCGGTACATTTCGGAAGGGTGGGGAGGGTACCATTTCGACAACATAGGTCATGGGTTGAATGTCGATGCGGGAATCTTCGTGTCTTACATCGGCCTGTTCAGCTACTATAACTTTGACAACTGGACCTATCAACCTTCATACGTTTCTTCCAACACCCCGTGGTTCTTCAACGGCTTGCGTATACAGTATTTTCCTACCGCCAAGCTGAAGATCGAGCCTTGGATCATCAACGGCTGGCAGTCCTACGCCAGATTTAATAGTAAGCCCGGACTTGGAGGCCAGATCCTGTGGCGCCCGAAGCCGTGGCTTTCGTTCGTGTTCAACAACTACGGCATGGGGACGGATGTGCTCGGATCTCCCGCAACGTCCCGTATCCACACCGACGACAGCCTGGAAATCAGGGAATATAACAATCCAAGTGGATTCCTGGACATGGCCGCCATGTCACTCACGGGTGACGCTGGATGCCAGTATGGTGGAACGGCCAACCTGAACAAGCAAAATTGCTACAATGACAAAAACGGTGGCGTCAAGACCATGTTCCTCGGCTGGATGGCCTATGAGCGCCTTCAATTTGCCAAGGATCATTACGGCATAACTCTTGGCGGCGGCCAAATGACCAACCCGGGACGTTATCTGACCCTTCTTCCACCGATCAACGGCGCGGACGCGATTTCCGGTTCGCCCTACTTCACCGGTAATCTCGGCGATAAAGCCCATATGTATGATGCCACTGCCACGTTCGACTACATGCCCTCCCAATGGCTGACGTTCAGAGCGGAGATGGGCTATCGCCACTCGGATGTACCGTACTGGTCGGGCCGAGGTGGGATTACACCCCCTCAAGGGAATAACGTTTTCGGTAATACGGGCTCACCGGGCAGCTACGTCTGCACCAACAGTTTTACGAATCTGTCCGTCGCTTCCACTTTCACACCGACGGGGGCCGGCTTCTTCAACAGTTCGTCGGTCACCCCCTTGGGTGATAACGGGCAAGCCGCAGGCACCGGAGGGGTTGTCGACCAGGCCTGCGATAAGCAATTTGGCGGGAATGGAAACGGCGCCACCGGCTGGCACGCCTGGGCGCCGGACCTTCGCAAGAGCCAGATTGTAGCTACGTTCGCGATCATGACGAGGTTCTAATGCAACCTACCGCGGCCCTACAGAGGATCGAGATGATGCGATGCGACGCAGGGCCAGAGAGCAACCAACTTACGGCGCTCGGGAACCGGATGTGCGGTTTTCTTGCAGAGGATTCTCGGGGAGTTGAGGCCGCTGTGGCGGCCTCAACTCACGCCGGCCACGAAGTGGCAGAGGGAGAAAGGTCGAGCAGTCATCGCGGCAAGCCGCACAAGCGCATATTGCGCAGGAAAATCACACTGCAGTCGGGCTTAGTCGACCAGTTGAAATTTGAATTTACTCGAAACAAAAATTCAATGACTGTTTTTATGATTCGCTTACGACGTGTTTATCGAAATTGAACTATGAATGAAGCGATGCCCTTCGCACTCGCAGTCGGGGCCCTTCGTCTAGCGCCATGGATGATCTGCGAGGCAAAGAGTCAAGCGGGTGGGCGACCTCCGCGGTCGGAAATAGGTGACGCGCGGGTTCCAGCGGCTCAACAAATTCGATGAAGCTGATTAAAAAACCCGAATTCATACGCACCCTAGAAGCTGCGTGGGTTGCGGGCCTGTTTCTAATATTGGCCTTGTCCGTTGCCGGGGTGGATCGCGCTCCGCTACGGAGACTTAGTTCCGGCCGGTCGGACGCACGTGCCAGGCTCTCCGCCACTGACGAAAACGCAATTCCAGCCGTGAACAATCGTTCCGAAGTCAAAAATTACTTCATGGACTTCGACGGTGATCACAGCCTGGATGTTGCGACCGTGATCGAGCAACCCTCCGTTGGATACACGAAGTACACCGTTCAATTGCATCTCGCCTCCGGCGCCGAGCAGTCCGTTGTAGTGGCGGCTCCTCCCGGGGGACTTCAGATCGAAATGCACGACATGACGGGAGATAAAATTCCCAACGACTTAGTGTTAAGACCGGCGATGGTTCGATGGCTCCCCACGGTTCTCGTCAATGACGGGCACGAACATTTCGACGTCGCTGTATCGGGAGCGGAACCAAGTTCCTTTTCGTCCAGCGAGGACCTGGGCTCGCGAAGGCGCGACTCTCAAACGTACGCATATTTGATGTCTTCGGGTTTCAAAGCTATCCACCTTCCAAATACACGCAGGCCTTTCGATCCGCAGCTTCGGGAATGTCTGCTTTCTTCCTTCATTCAGCCGGTTTCAAATCGTTTGGGCCACGCATCGAGTTCCGGAAGAGCTCCACCTCTCACAACAGTGATTTAGCGCACGAAATTAATTTGTGCGCCAGGAACGTGTTTGGAGCAGGCGTGAGGTTTCGCGCCAGTAAGGATACTTGTGCGCAGATTTCTGAAGAGGGATCGAAAGTGTGACGCGGAGGAGTAGACATTATGTTGATGAAAACAAAAGACTGGCAGTCTGCGCTCCTCGCCATCTTCCTGGCGTCCCTGCTTGCTTTGAGCGGCTGCGGAAAAGGGCAAGGAGATGTCGCGGCGCAAGAGGCGCCACCGCCTCAACAGGTGATTCAGGGCGTGGACGTTACGTTGTTCTCGGTGGAGCATCCTGAACAATATCCGCCCGTAACTGCCACGCGATACGAAGCTCCGTCGCAGCTTGTCGCCACGGGGGTTGTTCTCCCAGACATCTCGCGAAGCGTGCCGGTGATTACGCTGGCCTCCGGCCGCGTCGTCGACATCCGCGCACGCCTCGGCGACACCGTACAAAAAGACCAAGTCCTGCTTCGCGTGCGCAGCGATGACGTCGCAGTAGGTTTCGACGCCTATCGCAAGGCAGTCGCCGACGAACTCCTCGCGCGAAAGCAGTTGGAACGAACCAAGGACCTGTACGCACACGGCGCCATGGCGCAGCAAGACCTTGAAGTGGCGCAAGACAATGAAGACGATGCCAAGACCACTCTCGATACCGCCACCGAGCATCTCCGGCTCCTGGGCAACGATCCCGACAAGCCCAATGGCATCGTGGACATCGTCGCGCCCGTCTCGGGAGTGATCACCGATCAGGAAGTGACGATCGCAGCGAGCGTGCAGGCCTATTCATCGCCGAACCCGTTCACGATTTCGGATCTGACCGCAGTATGGGTCGTTTGCGACGTCTACGAAAACGATATGGCCAATGTACGTATTGGCGAAACGGCTGACATCAAGCTGAACGCATATCCAAACAGGATGATCAAAGGCAAGGTAAGCAACATCGGAGCGATTCTCGATCCGAACATTCGCACGGCCAAGGTTCGCCTGGAAGTGCCCAACCCCGGCGATTTCATGCGGCCGGGCATGTTCGCCACAGCCACGTTCTACAGCCTCGACAAGAAGACTTACACTGTCGTGCCATCGTCCGCGATCCTGCACTTGCACGATCGTGATTGGGTCTTTATTCCCACGCAGGGGAAATTCCGCCGAACCCAAGTCACGAGCGGCTCGCAATTGCCGAATAACATGCAAGAAATTTTGAGTGGCCTGCAGCCGGGCCAGCAGGTCGTGTCCAACGCCGGCACGATCCAAAATGCGATCGACAATGAGTGACGAAGGTCTCGGAGGCCAAAGGAACAAGCGATGATTCGCAAACTCGTAGATTTCGCGCTCAATAATCGGTTCGTGGTGATCACCGCAGCGATACTGGTCTTTATCGCTGGCGGTCTGGCTTTCCACGACATGCCCGTCGAGGCCTATCCGGATATTGCAGACAATTACGTAACGATTATCAGTATGTGGCCAGGTCGTTCAGCCGAAGAAGTCGAGCAGCAAGTCAGCATTCCAATTGAAATTCAGATGGGCGGGCTGGCACACCTGGCAACAATGCGATCCGAATCCCTCTTTGGTCTGTCGTATATGACGCTCGTCTTTGACGATTCCTCCATCAACGACTGGAACCGCGCGAAGGTCCTCGAAAGACTGACTCTGGTTTCAATGCCTCCGGGCGTTCAGCCACAAATTGGAACCGACTGGAGTCTGACAGGCCAGATTTACTGGTACACGATCCGAAGCACGAATCCAAGTTACGACCTGATGGAACAAAGGTCCATCGAAGACTGGGTCCTGTACAAGCAATTCAAAACGGTTCCCAACGTTGTCGACGTCAGCGATTTCGGGGGCACCGCACGCGAATACCAGGTGCGGCTTGACCCGACCAAGCTTATCTCGTATGGACTAAGCATCGCCCAGGTGGAACAACAACTCGAGATCAACAACGTCAACGCCGGCGGCAGCTTCATCGAAATCGGCTTGCAGCAAATGAACGTCCGAGCGCTCGGCCTCTACCGTACGTTGCAGGACATCGAAAATACTGTCTTGGTTACAAAAAGTGGGACGGCAATCCGGGTCAAGGACATTGGTGTCGTAGAGATGGGTCCCAGAATTCGATTGGGACACATGGCGCGAGCGACCCATCGCCCCGACGGCGTGATCGTCGACGAACCTGACGTCATCCAGGGTAGCGTGCTGATGCTGAAAGGCGCGGAGGAAGGGCCCACGCTCGACGGCATTCACAAGAAAGTGGACGAGCTCAATAACCGCATCCTGCCAGAAGGCGTGAAGATCATTCCCATGTTGGACCGCAGTGACCTGCTTCACTACACCCTGGATACGGTGCTGCACAACCTTGGCGAGGGAATGATCCTGGTTACGATCATCCTCTTGCTGTTCCTTGGCAACATTCGCGCCGCCATCATTGTGGCATTAACGATCCCATTTTCCTTGATGTTCGCCTCGATATGGCTCGATTTGAGCAAGATTCCCGCCAATCTTCTTTCGCTCGGCGCACTCGATTTCGGAATGATGGTGGACGGCGCCGTGGTCATGGTCGAGAACATCGTCCGGCACTTAAACCGGAGGAACAAACCGGTCGAGTCCGCAGGCAATGGCACCCCTCCCGGCCGGATTACGATGATCATTAAATCGCCGGCTGAAGCGATACGCGAAGCCTGCCACGAGGTTCAACGGCCGGTTTTCTTCGCCATCGCCATCATCATCACAGCTTACATGCCCATCTTCACGCTGCAACGCGTGGAAGGGAAATTATTCAAGCCAATGGCGTGGACGGTTGCGTTCGCTTTGCTCGGCGCCATGACCTACTCGATTCTCGTTGCGCCGGTTCTGAGCGGCTGGTTGTTCAGCAAGGGGGTCAAGGAATGGCACAACCCAGTCATTTCCTGGCTGACAAATTGGTATCGTGGCGCAGTCCGGAAAGCCATCGAATTTCGTTGGCTGACTATCGGGGTGGGCTTGGCTGGATTTGCGGTGGCCATGTTCCTGACGTTTAGCGGCATCATCGGTGCGGAGTTCTTGCCCCACCTGAACGAAGGCGCGATTTGGGCTCGCGGTGCAATGGCGAACAGCACAAGTCTCACGGAAGGGGAGCGCTTCGCCACCCAATGTCGATATGTCTTTGCTTCTTTCCCTGAAGTCACCACCGTCGTATCACAAGCCGGAGCGCCCGACGACGGCACCGACACGGGAGGCTTCGGTAATACCGAGTATTTCGTGGACTTGAAGCCCAAGGAGAAATGGCGGCCCATTTTTCATCAAGATAAAGATGAGCTGATCGCTGCGATGAATCGCGAGCTTTCCAAATTTCCCGGCGCTTTTTGGAATTTCTCTCAGCCCATTGAAGACAACGTGGATGAGACGCTGACCGGCACGAAAGGCGGACTGGCGGCCAAGCTGTACGGGCCGGACTTGGACGTTCTCGAAGCAAAGGGCGAAGAGATCAAGGAAGTGATGTCCCACATTCAGGGAATCCATGATCTTGGGCTTCAACGCGATACGGGCGAGCCGAATCTCAATGTTACTGTCGATCGTCAAGCGGCAGCGCGGTTTGGCATCAATGTGGCGGATGTGCAAGACGCCATCCAGACGGCCGTCGGCGGTTTTCCCATCGGACAAGTCCTCCAGGGAGAGGCTGTCTACAATCTTACGGTGCGTTATCAGAAACCATATCGCGACACAAAGGAGGCGATTCAGGATATTCGCATTCTTAGCCCCACGGGCGAGAGGGTGTCTCTGGCGCAAGTGGCGAAAGTGGAGGTCAAAGACGGCGCCTACGACATCTACCGCGAAAACGGGTCACGCTATGTCGCCATCCGTTTCGAGGTGCGCGACCGGGACCTTGGGTCCACTGTGCAGGACGCTATAACCCAGATCGAAAAGAATGTGAAGTTGCCACGAGGTTACGAACTCGAGTGGGCGGGGGAATATGAAAGCGAGAAGCGGGCGGAAGCCAGACTCCTTATCATCATTCCCATCACCATCCTGATTATCTTCGTCATTCTCTACATCATGTTTCAGTCGGCCAAATGGGCCACGCTGATCCTGATTACCGTAGCCATGGCGCGCGTCGGCGGTCTGGTGGCTCTCCTGGTTACGCATACGTTCTTTAGTGTGGCCTCGGGCGTCGGCTTTCTGGCCCTTTTCGGTGTTTCGGTGCAGACGGGCGTCATCATGCTGGAATACATTAACCAACTCCGCGCCCACGGCCACACAGTGATAGACGCTGCGGTCGAAGGCGCGGTTCTCCGGTTGCGTCCAATCATGATCACCATGCTCGTTGCGACATTCGGACTCTTGCCGGCGGCTTTCTCACATGCCATAGGGTCAGACTCGCAGCGGCCCTTTGCAATCGTAATCGTTGGAGGATTGATTGCCGACCTGGTCATGAGTATTTTCATCCTGCCCACGCTCTATGTTTGGTTTGCGAGCGATGGCGACACGTTGCCGGAACCGGAGGCGAACTTTGAAGTCTAATCGAACAACTCGCAAACTTTGGAGATTTTACGCCGTCCTGGCCGCTTGCACGGTGTTCAGTTGCATTCTGAGCACGCCCTCGGCCTTCGGCCAGGCCTCCACCGGGCCCGTGAGAATCACGCTGGACGAAGCCATCCAGATGGCGCTCCAACACAACCACAGCATGATTGCCGCTCGGACCGCGATCGACCAGAGCTTGGCGATGGAAGTGACGGCCAACCTGCGCCCCAATCCAACGTTGTTTACCGACTGGGAATATTTGCCGCTCTGGTCCCCGGCCAAGCAAAATCCGGACTTATATTCCGGCGTATCCACGCCAGATTACCTGAAGAATAATACTGAAGGCGATATCGGCCTCAGCTACTTGATCGAGCGCGGCCACAAGCGCGAGGCCCGCTATCAGGCCGCCAAGGACGTCACGGCCCAAACGCGCTCGCTGGTTGCGGACAACGAGCGCGGCCTGACCTATCAGGTTGCCACTCTGTTCACCAATGTGCAGCTGGCCGAATCCACCATCGATCTCGCGCAGCAGGACTTGAAAAGCTTTCAACAGACCGTGGATATTGGCGAAATCCAGTTTAAAGCCGGCGGTATAAGCGAGGATGACTACCTGAAAATCGAATTGCAACTTTTGCAATTCGAGGCTGATCTGGAACAGGCGCAACTCGCTCGCCAGCAAGGGCTCTCCGACCTTCGCCAACTGCTCGGTTACGAATCCGTGTTCGCCGATTACGACGTGGTAGATGCGTTCGATTATCTGCCGCTTAAAGCCAATCTTGAGGACTTGCAAATGAAGGCCATCCAGAATCGGCCGGATCTCCGCGCAGCGGTGCAAGGCGTTACCGCGGCGAATAGCGGATACGCCCTGGCCAAGGCGGATGCAAAACAGGACGTCACCGTGACAGGGAACTACTCCCACGTCAACGGAATCAATGCCGCCACAGTTTACGCAAGCATCCCGCTCGCCATTTTTAACCGCAATCAAGGCGAAATTGCGCGGACCCGTTCCGTAATCACGCAGATGCAAGAGCAGCAAGCATTCACCAATGGCCAGGTGTTGACCGACGTGAAGGACGCCTACGAAGGCCTGAAATCCAACGACAGATTGGTCCTGATGTATCGGGACAAGTACCGGGACGTAGCGAAGAAGTCCCGGGACATTGCCGATTACGCCTACCACCGCGGCGGCATCGCCTTGCTCGATTTCCTGGACGCGGAACGCAGTTATCGCGCCGAAGAACTCGCCTATCGCCAGACCCTTGCTTCCTACCTTCTGGCCCTCGAGCAGCTTCGCGAAGCCGTCGGCGCAAGGAATTTACCGTGACTTAAAGCGCGGCCGTTCCGAGTTGGGGGATTTGGATTCGATATTCAGGACCTGGTTTTTGACGCTTGGCCAGATGAGTCACGCGACGCCGGCATTGAGGAGCGAAATTAATGACTAAACAAGAAGTTCGCGCCTGGATCGAGGAAACCGGCGTGATCGCCGCGGTTCGCGAACGCTCCAGGGAGTATGCCCTTTTTGCTGCCGAGGCTGTGACTCAGGGAGGTATTCCCGTTGTGGAAATTGCCCTAACTGTGCCTCAAGCCACGATGGTCATCTCGCAGCTGACGAAGAGTGTTCCCGGCATCGTCGTGGGAGCGGGCAGCGTGACCAATCCAGAAGCCGCCCGCCAGTGCCTTGACGCGGGAGCGCAATTCCTAACCAGCGACGGATTCCATCCTGCGGTGGTCGAGTTCGCGGCAAAACTGGGCGTGGTCGTGATTCCGGGTGCACTGACGCCCACGGAAGTCATCAGCGCTTGGGAGACGAATGCCGATTTCGTCAAGGTCGTCCCCTGTGCCCAGCTTGGTGGCCCTGCCTACATTGGATCTCTCCATGCAATGTTCCCTCACATTCCACTAATTGCCTCGGGCGGTGTGGATCAGCAGACCGCTTCCAAATTGGTCATCGCTGGAGCTATTGCGCTCGGCGTAGGCCGCGAACTGATCCCAAGAGAAGCGATCCAGATGCGCCAGTCAGCTCGCATCGGTGAGCTGGCACGAAGATTCTTGGACTTCGTGAAAAGTGGCAAGGCTCACCTGGCTGCATATACGAGACGGTCCTCGCAAGGGAATTGAAGGCATTACCAGCAATGGGGCGGAAGGCGGAAGACGTCGGCGTCACAATTTACAGATAGGATCGATCGTCAAGAACGAGGTCTTGCTGTCCAAGTATTTTCATAATCTCGTGAGTCTGGCCGGCGGGGGCCAGAGTCGCGGGAACGTCAGTGCAGAAAGCAGATGTGGTCCAATTCAGTTTCGTCAGGCGGAATAAATCCCTGGCTACTT
>Ga0210409_10004651_pt1 | contig 14691 bp, 13 predicted proteins | sample IncBWH17MmetaG_FD_161649 | JGI IMG/M metagenome (GOLD analysis project Ga0210409, IMG submission 161649) | Forest soil microbial communities from Barre Woods Harvard Forest LTER site, Petersham, Massachusetts, United States - Inc-BW-H-17-M | ecosystem: Environmental > Terrestrial > Soil >... | reverse complement strand
CGAAAGAAAATTCTCGACACCAAGAAGCGCCCCAAGCGCTGGCAGCTAATCCGCGCCAACGCCGAAGCTCCGCAATAAAGTGGCGCATGCTTCAGCTTGCGGGGTGGGGCCTTGCGAGGGCTAAAACCCGCAAGCTGAAGCATGCGTCACTTACCCCGTCGCCGTGCGCGCAACGAACGCCGGCAGCACTGACTTACTCGCCTGCCGCATGCGCCTTGGCAATTGGTTTCTGTTCCTGGCCCCATCCCAATTCCGCGACGCTCCGCTCGAGCACTCGCGCGAACTCCTGCGCGTCGGATCCCTCCGGGAATTCCAAGGGTTTGCCGATGTGCACGCGAATGCGGCCGGGGCGGTTGATCATGCTGTGCGCTTCGCGGATTTCATACCCGCCGTCGACGCGCATCGGTACGACAGGAATTTTCAAATTGCTCGCCAGCAGGCCGATGCCGGCGCGGAAGGGCTGCAATTTTCCGTCCGGCGTCAGATCGCCTTCGGGAAATACAAGAATGCTCCAGCCGCGATCCGCCAAATCGCCCGCAAAACGGAAACTCTCGCGGAAGCCCGATTTTTTCGGCAATGGGAAAACATTGAATAGCGAGACGACCAAGAAATAATTCATGCGCTGCAGCCAGCGCCGCGGAAAAGACATTTCACTCGGCGGCCGTCGCAATTCCGCGAGGCGCTCGCCGCCCATGGCTACCGCGAGGCGATGGCGCAACCGCACCGGCAGTGCCGCCAGTACAAACCCCACGTCCAGATAGATCACGTGATTTGCAATCACGAGCACAGGACCCTTCACGCCGCGCAGATTCTCACGCCCGAATACGCGCGGGTGAGCCATCAAGTGTGTCGCAGGCCACGTCAGCAGGTAATAAGAGAAAGTGCGAATCCAAGTCACTGGCCAGCGCTGTGCCCAGCGGGGAAACACAGACTCGGATCGAACGGGCGACGACCCGCGCACCAGGCTCTCGAGTTCGCCGACGGTCCTGGCCGAAGCGAAACGCGTTTCATTCAGGTCCACCTGGTAGCGGTCTTCGAGCGCGCTCAATAGCTCGACGCGATCGAGCGAAGTCAAATGCAGATCGCTCTCGAGATTTGCGTTCTGGTCGACTTTGTTGTTCCCGCCGCGCATCCGCGCGACCAGTTCTCCGATTCCGCCGGTGGAAGCCGGCCAATTCCGGGCGCCATCTCCGGTGCCCCATTGCGCTTCGACAGACGCGCGAATCTCGGCGAGCTTGGGTTTTCCGGTGGACGTGCGCGGAAAATCCGCCTCGGGCCACAGAAACCACGAGCGCATTCTCTGATATTCCGCCAGGGATTCGTTCACGCGAGCGACAATCCCGGCGGCGTGGCGCGGCTGCTTCACCCTCTTCTCGTCACGGAGGAGCAAAACGCAGCAGGGCTCGGCGTTTCCCCCGCGTTCGAGTCCCACCACCACGCAATCCTTCACTTCCGGTTCGCGCCGCAATAAAACTTCGAGGTCTTCGGGAAAAATGTTCATTCCCGCCGCCGTGACGATGACGTTTTTCTTTCGCCCCTTAAAATACAAATTCCCTTCGGCGTCCAGCGCTCCGAGGTCGCCGGTGCGAAACCACCCCGCGTCCTCGCCCTTCCTGGCGACGTCCAGTGTTGCGCCGTCTTCCCAATATCCCACCGAGATATTTTCTCCGCGCACCAGGATTTCGCCATTGGCATCCAATTTCACTTCGCGGCCCTGCAGCACTTTCCCGATCGAGCCGCGTCCGATGCGAAACGGGTGATTTACGCTGACGAGCGAAGTCGTTTCCGTCAGTCCGTAGCCCTGAATTGCGGCGAATCCGGTGCGGCCCCAGAATCGCTCCGTCTCCGGGTCCAGCGTCGCGCCTCCGGAAATGACGGCCCAGAATTTCCAGCCGAACCGGCGATGAATCCTCCTGAAGCGCCACATGCGGCGAAGGACTCTTTCATTTTCGGCGGCCTCAAAATCCTTGTGAAACGCTTCCAGCGCCCCTTCCGCCTCCAGATCGCGCTCGATCTTGCCCTGCAAGGCTTCGAGTACGCGCGGCACCCCGATCAAAACCGACACGCGCTCGCGCCGGATCGTCGAAATGATTTCCGAGGGATTCAGCGAATCCTGAAAGTAGACGCAGCCTCCCAGCAGCGGCGGGATCCAAACGCCCATGAATTGGCCGAAGACGTGGCTCACGGGAACAAGATCGAGAAACCGCAGCGGGTGGACGAAGCGTTCCCACTTGAGGTAAGGCTGCATGCCCGCTTCGAGCGGTTCGAGATTGGCGAGAATGTTGCCGTGCGAAATCACCACGCCTTTCGGTTCGGCCGTGGCCCCCGAAGTAAAAATGATCTGCGCGATGGAGCTGCGGCTCAGGGGAGGAGAAGCATAAGGTTCGCTGGAGTGCCCGGCCACCGCTTCCCGGAGGGAATCGAGCGCCAGCGCGCTTCTGTTATTATCATTCAGTAAATGTTCGCGGCCCGCGACCAGGAGCTTGGACTCCACCTGCTGCGCCACCCGCCGCGCGAAGTCCGCTGTGGCTCCCTGATCCATGGGCACAGCCACCGCCCCGCGCAATAGGCACCCGAAAAACGCGGCCACCCATTCCGTGGAGTTCCGTCCCCACAGCTGGATTCGGTCCCCGGGCGCAATTCCTAACCGCTCAAATTCCCGGGCGCATTGCGCCGCCAAGCCCGCCACTTCCACATAGGACGACCGCAAAATCCGGTACCCGGAGCGCTGCACAAATGCGCCGCTGCGGCCATGTTTCCGGTATTCATGAAAGTATTCGATCAGAGACTGGCGAGGCATGGCTGCGGTCCTGCTTCTCCCAGGTTGGCGGCGTCTCCAGGTAAGATTAACCCCAAATCGCTTCCTCCGGTAAGGCGCGCGCAAAATCAGCACGCGGAGCGGTAAACAGGGAGCCTATAGCGGGCATGATGTATAGATGTTAAACCGCGCTCAAAATCTCGTAACATACTGAAAATACAGCAACTTAGAAGGTCATACACTTTTGGAAAGCCCTTTATTTTCTTGCTACGATCCATCTAGACAATAAATGCATTTTTTTGGTAAAATTGGTTTGCGTTTGTTGCTCTTGTGATTCCTTTTGACTCGTCCAACGGGGCTGCAAGCTTAAAACCTTGCAGCCGTTTGTTTGTACGGGCTAGAGGCAGTCGAGGCCCCCGCACCCCGCCCTGCGAGGCGCGCCGGTCAGTACGAGAAGCGCAAATAGCTTAAAGCGAGGTAGTAGCAGTGAAAGAACAAGGAACAGTGAAGTGGTTCAATGCCAGCAAAGGCTACGGATTCATCCAGCGCCAGTCCGGCGAGGATGTCTTCGTCCATTTTTCCGCAATTCAGATGGACGGATACAAATCTCTCAACGAAGGGCAAGCGGTTGAATTCGAGGTCCGCAAAGGCCCTAAGGGCCTGCAGGCGGAGAACGTTACCGGCCTCTAGTCTGACAAACGTGGGTCCGTCCCGGCACTGCCGGGACGGACTCGCTCCCTCGCAGCAAGTGCTCCGCAGGTGCCAGGATCAAACAAGGAGGCGTTGTGCAGGTTCTTTCCGAAGGGCAGTGCATCAAGCATGAGCAATACGGGTACGGAATTGTGGCGGAGTCCGACGCCGAGCGAACCACGATTGATTTCGACAGCGTGGGTATGAAGAAGTTCGTCACCGGCCTCATGGCCATGGAGCTTGTGGGCGAAGCGCCCGAACGGCCCACCAAGCCCCGCCGGCGCAGCAAGAAAGCCGGCGCGACCGCCGCCGCAAAAGTTGCTGCAGCCAGCAAGTAGATCAGGGACACGCGGATTTTCCCAGCCCAGCGTTATGAGCAGAAGGCCGATAGGAAACCGGTGCGCATCTGCTCGGTCGAATCAAATTTCTACACATTCGCTGCTGAAAACGGAAGCTGGGTAATTGCCTATGCCCCGGCGGCTTTTCTGCGGAAGGCGGGAGCGAATATTTCGGCGGCAAACGTCTCCACGGGCGTAGCCGTCGTGTTCCGGGCCGAGCGGGGTTCCTGCGATTTCATGTGGCCGGTGTTCAACGCCTCGGACATTTCCAGCAGCAGATCCACCATGTTGGAAGACATTCCCATCTGCATCATAGCCGGCTTCAGGACGGAAGCTGGAACCTGCCGATAGGTCAGGTCGGGTTTAGCGATCGCCGCGCCGATGATCTTTGCCGCTTCCGTGTACGTCACATGCCGGGTGCCCAGCAGTTCCCGTGTTTGCATTCCGACAAAATCCGGTTTCAAGAGCGATTCGGCCGCCACCGCGCCAATGTCCCTCGTATCGATCATCGGCAACGGCACGTCCGGGCGGACTGGACCGGCCATGAACCCCATCGATTGAATGACGCCGACTTGCGGCAGCAAATTCTCCATGAAATATCCGCAGCGGAGAGAAAGTACGTTAAGGCCCTGAATCGATCCGAGTTTCTTCTCGAGGCTGTGTACGCCCATAACCGGCCCGGTTCCATACGATTTGTCCGCCCCGGTGCTGCTGAGGGCCACCGCGTAAGTGATTCCGTTGTTTCGGATAGCCGCGGCAATCGAGTCGGTCACACGCTCCTGGTACGCGCGAACATCCGCCGCGGTGATGTTCGGCGGCATGACGGCGTAGACCGCGTTCGCTCCGGACAATGCTTTTTCCAGGGCCGCCGCGTTCGTCATGTCAGCAACCACTGCTTCCGCGCCCTTCTGCGAGAATCGTTCCAGCCGCTTGGCGTCCCGCCCAATGACGCGCACTTTCGCTCCAGAAGCGAGCAGCTTTTCAGCCGCAACGCTACCCGTATGTCCCGTCGCCCCTGTTACGACGATCATCGTGCCTCCTCACCGTCGCAGGCTTTGCCTGCTCATGACGTACCAATTACTTAGATTACAGCCGCATCCGGCGGTTTCAAAATGCGTTCTTTTTACGACGGAAGGCCGCGCACAGTAGCCGCTCGCGCGGACGGCCCCACCGGTACCGGTAGGTTTCGCGGGAGGCTCGGTGCTATACTTTGTTGCGATAACCGCAGTCCCCGCACCGCATATTCGGCCAACGATTCCGCGGAGAGGTGCTGGAGTGGCCGAACAGGGCTGACTGCTAATCAGTTTCACCCCAAAAGGGTGACGGGGGTTCGAATCCCCCCCTCTCCGCCAGAATTTCCCCTCACGCTGTAAATACAGTCGTTCCCTGGGTATTTGATTGCGCGGTGACGCAAGCGGTTACGCCTGAATCGCTTTTCCTTGAGAGACGCCTCTCGCCTGCGGCACAAGGCTTCAGCATCCCAGAGTACCAAGGGCTTGAAGAGCCTTCCTCTTCGCAAATCTTTTTTGGGAAGAACACTCAAGGGACGCAGCTTCGTTAGATTTTTCCTCTTACTTACTTGGTGATGCAGGGGCGGTGGGATCGCCCATTATTTTCAAGTACTCAGACTCTTCCGAAGGCACGCAAATCTGCTCCTCGAATTCCTGCTGGGGAATCCACCTGTAATTGGACTTGGTCATTACAAAAGGCTTCGTATAGGTCTTGGGATCGTCAATCGTGATGGTAACTTCCAGGGTGTTATGATCCACGCGCGTGTAGCGTTCCTGAACGCGCATATCGACGCTATGCGGGTGGCCGTAGTTATCCAGCCAGCTTCTCTCATCACTCCCCACCGTATCCACGACGAATGTGTAATCCCCCTCCCAGCGTCCCACTGAATAACCGTACCACCTCGGATCCGGCGCGTCGGCGGAATTGCCGCCCACATTTTTGGGAAGTTGTCGCCCGTCCGTCCAGACTTCGCGCCATACCTTGTTGTACAGAAACAGCTCGAGCAGCCTGCCAGGCATCTGGGCGAATGCAATCCCTCTGGTCATGAAAAGCATGTTGCGCGGGAACCCGAGTGGATCGCAACCGCTGCTGGGATCATTGGATTCCGCAACGGAGGAATTCCAGGTGCTCTTGTGGAGGCGGAACTGCTCCTGCCCCCAGGGCGTCATGGGAGGCACCTCGTTGAGTTTGGGTTCCACCAACCCTGCCCAGAATCCAGTCAGATCCCGCCGTGGCGCGGCGCCCCCACTCCCAGTGTTGGCTAACCTGTCGTACAAAGTCTCGCTAACGCCCCGTTTGGGCGGGGGAGTAGTTTGGGCAAACGCAGGCGACGAAACCAGCAGCGCTCCCGCTAAAATAACAATGCAGCCTTTATGCAGATTTCGCATTTCGCACCCCTCGCTGCTCCAAATTCGTTTGGATGAAGCTTTCACTCCCCAAGCAAGGCCAATAGCATGATCGGCTTATTTCTCAATCGGAACGTCCTGAACTGGAATTAGCGGGTTGAAGAAAACGATACAACGCGCGCCCATCCCACTCGCCGCTCGAAAATTGCATGCTTCTACGCCTTGCATGATTACCGCAACGATTTCCCTACTGCGTCTCGGGGTTGTCTCCCCGCTGCTGGGTATCCCGCAACGTCTTGCCATCGGCAAGGACGATCTTATTGAGACGGCCGAGAGGGTTGCCGGATTTGGCGGGGTATAGGTAAACAGTGATTATGTCCCCGGGCTGCAGCGAATTCCTGTTCCAGCCAAGAAGTGCAACCGCCCCCGGGTTGCCCGTTTCGATCGCCCAGTGCGTGACGTTGCCTTTGTCATCTTTCACGTCGAACATGACAATGGTATGGGGATTGGCCCACAGGAATTTCGTTACCGTGGCTTCTTTGAAGACCACTACGGTGTTTTCAAACGCCGCTGCTCCGTGATGCGCGAACATGGCGCCGCCGGCGCTAAAAACGCCCACGAGCAAACCAAAGGACAACAGCAGCCTGATTTTCATTCGGCACCTCACAAGCTGGAATTTGTCGTTTGACCCTGAGGATATGACAGGAGGCCTCTCGCGTCAATCGAGTCTGACCTGCCTGCCCCTGTTTTTGGTCCAGTCCAAGGTTTGTACTCAGGATTTGCTTCTGAAATTGCTTGGCGGCGCGGTTGTTGATCCCGTCGTCGCAACCTTTTTCCCCGCCCAGTTCGGCCGCAAGTTCCTCCCAGGCGCCGATTCTCTCGCCGCTGCGCCAAACCGCTCGGCGAAGGCATACCTGCGGCGGAAGCTAACGGCGCTTGAGGGCCTCAAGTTCTTCGAGCGTCCGCGGCCAGTCCGACCGCAGAAGCCGGGACAAACCGCGATCGGCAAGGACTTTTCCGCCGGTCTGGCATCGGGCGCAGTAATTCGTTTCGTTGTCCGCATAGCGAATCCGAAGAATTTTCTCTCCGCACCTAGGACAAGGCTCTCCGTAGCGGCCGTGAACCGCCATGCCTTTGCGAAACGCGGTCACCTTTTCGGGAAAGGCGGCTTCCGCCTCCGCGCGCAGCCGGTCGATCCAGAGCCGCAGGGTTTGGCGCGTCGCCGCGAACAATCGTTCCGATTCTTGAGGCTGCAGCTTATGCGTGAGCGTGACGGGCGAAAGTTGGGCCGCGTGCAGGATCTCATCGGAATACGCGTTGCCGATGCCGCTCAGCAGGCGCGGATCGGTAAGAGCTCTCTTCAGCGTGCGATTTTCGACCGTGAGCGCGGCGCGGAACGAGGGGAGATCACTCGCGAAGATGTCAATTCCCCCGGGATCGACGGCGCGCAAGCCTTCCTCGCCGCTGAGGACATGCAACGATGCGCGGCGCTTGGTGCCGGCTTCGGTAAGCACGAGAGAACCGCTGGGAAAATCGAAGGCCACAAGATTCTGCCGGCCCGCAAGCTTGGCCCCAGGCGGCCTCCAGTGCAACCGGCCGGCGATCATTAGGTGCAGCACCACCCAGAGATCGCCATCCACGCCAATGGCGATGCGCTTGCCGATTCTCCGCAGTTCGCGCACAACGCGGCCCTCCGCATCTGTAACCGGCGGTTGTACGGTGCGCAGGAGAAATACGCCCGTCAACCGCACCCGCTCAATCGGTTGGCCCACGATTCTTGATTCGAGCGCACTGATGTAGGCGGCGATATCCGGCAGTTCGGGCATGCTTATTAGCATGCGGGTCGCGCCCGCGCTTTTGCAACTGCGCTCTTTCTTATCCGGAGAGATCGGCAGCGGCCATGTGAAACGAACCACGAATGGCCAAAGGCTGAACGAGGAGATAGTGCATCATCCTAAGTAAAGCGGACCTGGGAATTTTCTTCCGTCCTCGTCAGTGGGCCGCGGCTGAAACACCCTTGGGTGGCCGTTTCATCAGGAAGACAAATGGAATCATCACCAGAGCCGACAAACCCAGGAGCCAGAAATTGTCGAGGTACGCGATCATGGACGATTGCCGCAAAATGAATTCATAAAGTTGCCCGTACGTTTGCTGTTGTGCGGCAAGGTGGCCGCTCGCGGTGAAGCTTTGACTCATGCCCTGCACTGTGTTGTTGAATTGATTGCTGTATGCCGAAGCGTGAGCTGTCAGCGCCGTCTGGTGAAACTGCGCGCGCCGCGTCAGCATCGTGGTGACGAAGGAAATGCCCACGCTTGCGCCGATGTTGCGCGACAAATTAATCAGCCCGGAAGCGGCGTTATTTTTTTCTCGAGGCAAGTAGGAATATGCCGCGGTGTTGATTGGGATGAAAAGGAACGCCAGCCCCGCGGTCTGAAATACGCGCGCCCACATCATGGTTCTGAAATCCACGTCGAGGCTGAATTGGTGCGCCATAAAAAGCATGGCGAGCCCGAGCGCCAGAAGTCCGAATGCGATCATCAGGCGCGCGTCGTATTTTGATAAGAGAAAGCCCGCCACAGGCATCATCAGCATGAGGGCGAATCCTCCGGGCATGATCATGAGGCCGGCCAGTTCCGCGGTGTATCCCATCAGCGTCTGCGCGAGTTGGGGAAGCAACAACGTTGTGGCATAGAGAACAAATCCGACCATGAAGAGCATTACGCAGGCCATCAGGAATGTGCGGTCGCTGAAGAGGCGGACTTCAATAATCGGATGTTCGTGGTAGCGCTCCCAGAAGTAGACCGAAATCAAGCAAATCACGGCGATGACTGTCAGGATCAAGATGTAGTGCGTCTCAAACCAATCTTCGCGTTCCCCTTTGTCGAGAACTACTTGCAGAGCGCCCAGCCCGATCGCCAGCAGGCCGAAGCCGATGTAGTCCACCTTGATGCCGCCGGATTTTTTGGCCCGAATCCACGGCGGATCCGAAACCAGCAGCGAAGTCAGCGCCACGGATAAAATTCCGACAGGGATGTTCATGAAAAAAATCCATCGCCAGCTGTAGTTGTCGGTAATCCAACCTCCGATCGTTGGTCCGAGGGCAGGAGCAACCACAACAGCCATTCCGTAAATTGCAAAGGCCATGCCTCTCTTTGCGGCCGGAAAAGTATCCGCAAGGATGGCCTGCTCGCTGGGCTGCAAACCCCCTCCTCCCGCGCCTTGCAACACACGGAAAAAGATAAGAAGTGGGAGGCTGGGAGCGATTCCGCAGAGGAAAGAACTCGCCGTGAACAGGACGACGCAACTCATGTAAAAGCGTTTTCTGCCAAATATGGAGGAAAGCCAGCCGCTCAGCGGCAGAACGATGGCGTTGGAAACGAGATACGACGTCAGCACCCAACTGCTCTCGTCTTGCCCCGCAGCTAAACCTCCGGCAATGTGAGGAAGAGCGACGTTGGCCACGCTCGTATCCAGAACCTCCATGAAGGTCGCGAGCGTCACCGTGAGCGCGATGATCCAGAGATTGTGCCCGGGATTCCAGTCCTGCACGAGGCTCGCATTGTTCGATGTCGCCAGATCACTCATTGCGCCGCTCCCTGCGCTTTCGGAGACTGCTCCTTCACGTAGACGTCAGGCACCACGGACATGCCCGGCCTGAGCCGACGATCGGGATCCTGTCCCTTATCTAATCGCAGCCTGACCGGCAGACGCTGAACCACCTTCACGTAATTGCCGGTTGCATTTTCGGGAGGCAGCAAGCTGAAAACGGCTCCGGTTCCTCCCGCGATGCTTTCGACATGCCCTGAATATGTGCGTCCATACGCATCCACATGGATTTTCACGAGATTGCCGGGCCGCATGTTTTGGAGTTGCGTTTCTTTGAAATTCGCGGTCACCCAGAGGTCATCCAAAGGCACGACGGCCATCAGTTGCTGTCCCGGCGCAATGTATTGGCCGGGTTGCGCCGAACGCTTGGCGACCACACCGTCGACGGGCGCGACGATGCGTGTGTAACCCAGGTTCAGTTGGGCCTGCTCCAGGGCGGCCTTGGATTTTTGCGCAGCGGCGGAAGCGGCGACCGCGCGGGAGCGCTGAATCCGAATCTGCTGCGGACCCGTTTGAGCAGACTGGACCGAAGCGGAAGCCTGCGCCAGCCTGGACTGGGCCTGGCGCACCGCGTCTTGCGCAGCCTGCACATTCGCCGTTGCGGCCTGTACTGCCGCGGTCGCGCCGTTGGCAGTCTGGAAGGCCTGCACGTACACTTGCTCGGAAATTTCCTGCTTGTCGACCAACTGCTTGTAGCGTTTCACGTCGTCCTGAGCCTTGGTGCTGTTGGCTTCCGCTTGCAAGACCGCCGCCCGCGCCGCGGCAAGCTGTTGCTCGGCGGCGGAAATCCCGGCGCGGGCATTGGCCACGTCGGCCTCGGCCGACGCGAGCTGGCTCGACGTATTCACGGAGATGACCGGAACATTTACCTGACTCGCGTCGGCGGTAGCCTGATCGTTGGCCAAAGTAGCCTGGGCGCTGGCGACGGCGACCTCGTAGTCCTTGGGGTCGATCTTCGCGAGGAGCGTCCCGGCCTTCACGTGCTGGTTGTCATCGACATATACATTCGTGATGTAGCCCGCCACGCGCGAGCTGATGGGATTGATGTAGCCGTCAATTTGCGCGTCGTCAGTGGACTCCCAGCCCGCGTAATAGTGGTACGTGACCGCCGCCACGGCAGCCAGGAGCAACGCGGCGATCGGCGCAATAATTTTTGCGCGCGCCATTCTCTTCCCGTTAGCGGATGGGCCGGAATCGGGCTTCTGGGGATCCTTCGCTGCCTTCCTTGAAGCCGCCGTGCCGTCCGCAACCTCCGGCCGCTCATCCAAAACGATTCTTTCGTCGAAATCCACCACTCTGTCTTGAGCCATTTCATTTTCCTCCGAGATATCCCTTGACGGCTTGCTCCGCGATGCCTACGGCTCGCGCCAGCTGAACTTTCGCGATGTTGAAGGCGTACAGGCTCGATATGTAGGACTGATCCGCCGAAGCCACGGATTCCTGCGCCTGCACGACTTCGATGTTGTCGGTCACTCCGGCGCCGAAGCGGTCCTGCGCCTGGGCTAACGTTTCTCGTGCCAGATCCGTGTTACTCCTGGCGACATTCACGAGCTCGTTCGCGGAGTCCAAGTCAAAAAATGCGTCGCGCACATCCTGATCAATGCGCCCCTTCAGATTTTCAAGCTCCGCTTTCTTCTGCTGCAGCGTGGCGTCCGCCTGGAGAACATCCGCCTTCACGCGTGTGCCCTGGAAGATTGGGATATTCACGCCGGCGGATGCTGTGAATGTTCCATGTGAATTGCCAAAATTGGGGCCGATGGCGCCATAGTCGGCCGCGGAAGTGACGGTAGGAAAGTTCTCGGCAACGGCTGCTTTCCTCGACAGGACGGCGGCTCGCAATTCCTGTTGGGCGCTCAAATAATCGGGACGCTCCGTGTATGCGTCTTGCAACGCCTTATCCAGCGAAACTCCCTCGAGCGGCGTGTAGGGGACATTGTCGGTCAGCGTGAATTCCTGCCCGGCTGGCAGACCGATGGCGCGCGCCAGACTCAGCATGTCCTTGGACCGCTGATCCCTGGCGGCAATGAGGCGCTGTTGCTGCGTCTGTAGCTCGACCTGGGCGCGCAGCTCGTCGATGCGCGCCGCCACTCCCGCAGTTCTCTGGTCGCGAGCCCGCTGGTACAGAGCCTGAGAAGTGGTAAGTTGCGCTTGCTGCGATTCGATGGTTGAGGTATCGGCAATCACTTGCAGGTAAGCATTGGCCACCGCAAGCACGACAAAGTCGCGGCTGCTCTTGTAAGAGTTCTGGGAAGCTTTCACGCGTTCGTTGGACGCTCTCAGCTGTTCTACGGAACTCCAATTGAAAAGAGTCTGGGAGACGCTTCCCCGCGCGTCTTGAATGCCGAATGGCCCCACGATCACCGGAAAGCCGGCGACCGGGATCTTGAGTCCGAGCGCCCTGAGATTTACTTGCTCAGCGGTCTGAGAGATGGTTGCATTGACATTCGGCAGAAGCTCGTTCAGGCTCCTGAGCCGCTCGGCGTGAGTGGTGCGCGTAATCACGTCGCTTTCGATCTGGCCCAGGTTGTACTTCAACCCGCGATCCAGGGCGTCGCTCAGCGAAAGCTGCAAGACAGTTCCCGTCGGCGCCCCTGTGGGAACGCTTCCGAGGAAGGGGCTCTCGGAACCGAGAGCGCTTGAAACGGAAGACGCTGGCGAAACCAGTTGGCCCTGTGCCGCGGCAGTTTGCGCGGGCAGTGATTGCGCTGCCATGCAAGCAAGAACGAGTATCGAGGCCGGCAGCATTCGCCGGAATCTTGCGTCTAGTTGTTGAGTCCGAAACATTCCTGGCAATTCCTTTCTTGATCCCGCGGAAACGGTTCTGTGCGCGCCGTTTCTTCAAGCTGGACGCGGTCTGGTCGATTTTTTCCGATCAATTCCCGTTCGGCTTGCTGCCAATCTTCACGGTCGTATCCAAACAGCCCGCCGCGAGCGCGGTGGATTTCGTGCGCTAGATTCAGAACCTCTTCGATCTGTAGCGCCTCGCCCAACGCATCTCCGTTAAAGATCGCGTCTTGCTCTTCAATTTGTCCTGCGACTTTGTTCTGCAAATTCCTCATCGAGAAGCCTCCCTGCCTGCGCACACACTCATTGCTATTTTTTAAATACCGTCTATCAGCAATAGCTGGAGTTGCGGTTCCGCGGCCGGCGCCACCGGTTCTTGCCGGCGGCGCCGGCCACGATCCCGGCGTTAGTGATTAGAAATGGAGCACGAGTCCGGCAGATGGCTGCGCGGTGTGAGCGAGCACGCTCGAGCTCAGAGTGGCGATCCCGAAGTCCGGGCGGTCGTAGACATATCCGCGGTACTCCACGCGAAGCGCGACGTGCCGCATGAGTCTGTAATCCACTCCGCCGCCGTATACAAATGCCCCGCGCGCTTGGCTCTGCGCCGCGGAAACGAGTCCAGCGTTGTTGCCCGTGGGATCGAACACCAGCGCTCCAGCTCCCGCAAGAACGTAGGGCCTCATCCTGGCAAAAGTAACGGGAATGTCGGCGACCAGCGCTCCGGTTGCCTCATGCACGTTGGCCTGCACGCCGAAGTTTCCGCTGGGAGTAAAATTCTGCTGCGTGTTTCGGTCGTAGCCGTAGCTGGCCTCAGCGGCGAGCCAGCCGTTGATGTGAAAGCGGTAGTTCAGCAGAAAGCCGCCGGTATTTGTGGAATGTTGCAGCGTTCCGCTCTGGTGCGAATCCTTGGTGAAAAATCCGGTCCCTTGCACGTCGATCTCGTGACGCATGAATCCGTCTTCCTGCGCCTTGGCCGATGACGCCAGAAGAAGAACCGCTCCAAGAAGCCCCGAAACCAACATCTTCGCTCTTATCATTGCTGCGTCTCCTTTGGTTTGCATTTACAAATGACTACTAAAAATTATTGGCGGTCCTGCCTGCCCGGCAATCTCATCGTCGCGATTGTTTTGTTCCATCTCCGAGAACGACGAGAAAAAAATCGATCGCCAGGACCACCATGAGTACGTAAACCACCATGACCGGACATCCCCGCTTTCTTTGCGTGATCGATAACATCCTCTTGGGGCAACGCCCGCGAAAACAGCACGGTCAAGAACACCCTATGAATTTGCGAATCCAGCGCTGGCGACGCTTTTCCAGCGTCTCTAGTACATGCTTCGTGTACACGCCGGAGGCGATGAATTCGGCGCCATCCCTCATCATCGTGGCGAGCACGCGTTCTCCGTCCAGATCCACAAACGTCACGCCGCTCACGTCCACCACGCATTTCCGATTTCCGTTCTGGCCGTGCGACTTTTCCCAATTCGATTTGAGCTGCGCAACCCACGGCCCGGAGAGGCGCCCCTGCAGATTCCATCGCTGCTCCGTGCGCTCGTCGAGGATCGAGATTCGCAACACTGCTTTCTCCGTTCGCGGATTGAAATTGCACACGGCGTGCCATTCTCGGATTCAGAATTGAAATTCTTGAAAGTCGATGAAGATTCGGGAGATAGAACGAAAAGGAAAATCGGCTTACAGGAAGCATGTCTTGGTGCCACTGCCAGATTGGTGGCAGCCTGCCGGATTCATGGCATTGAGAAAAATTGTGAATCCGGTTGTGGGGAATCGAATCTAAATGAGATACGAAATTAAGACACAGGCTGGGCGTTTTCCCGGGAGAGTCCCAGTTTGCGCATGCGCAATTGCAGCGTGGAGCGTTTCATTCCCAGGCGGACTGCGGCACCGTTGGGGCCGGCGACCACCCAGTTCGTCTGCGACAACACACTCAGAATATGTTTCCGCTCGGTTTCTTCCAGGACGTTGCGAATATCCTTGCCAACGGAAGCCTCGCCCTTCTTATCGCGGTTCTCACTGCCATCGCCGGCCGCCGGCAAGGGGTGTGACTGAATTTCGCTCAGCGGCACATTCAAGACCGGCCCTGCCGAGAGAATCACAGCGCGCTCAATCACGTTCTGAAGCTCACGAATGTTTCCCGGCC
>Ga0210409_10004650_pt1 | contig 14696 bp, 5 predicted proteins | sample IncBWH17MmetaG_FD_161649 | JGI IMG/M metagenome (GOLD analysis project Ga0210409, IMG submission 161649) | Forest soil microbial communities from Barre Woods Harvard Forest LTER site, Petersham, Massachusetts, United States - Inc-BW-H-17-M | ecosystem: Environmental > Terrestrial > Soil >... | reverse complement strand
CGAGAGCCAGGGGAACCGCCGCTTCTTCGCCTTCCTCCACTTGTACGAGCCCCACGCACCTTGCGCTCCGCCCGACCGTTACCGCGCCCTGGCCCAGCCGTACGACGGCGCCGTGGCCTACGCCGACGAGCTGGTCGGCAGGTTCCTGGATCGCCTCCAAGGGCAGGGACGGCTGCAGCAGACGGTTCTCGCCGTGGTCTCCGACCACGGCGAGGGACTCAAGGACCACGGTGAGGACGAGCATGGCTTGCTTCTCTATCGTGAAGCCCTGCACGTCCCCCTGATTCTCCGGCTGCCGGGGGGGATCCACGGGGGGACGCGGGTCGCCGGCACCGTGGGAACGGTGGACCTGGCGGCTACGCTCCTCGACCTCGCCGGCCTGCCCGCCGACGGCTTGGACGGAGTGTCCTTGCGTCCGGCCCTCGGCCGAGGGGCCGTGGAGGCGCGGCCGGTCTATTCGGAGACGCTCTACCCCCGCTACCACCTTGGGTGGAGCGATCTCTACGCGGTGACGGAGGGCCGGCATCGCTACATCCGGGCCCCCCATCCCGAGCTGTTCGATCTCGAAACCGACCCCGGCGAGAGGCATAACCTCGCCGATTCGAAGACGTCGACGGGAAGCACCCTGGCCCAATGGCTGGAGCGCCGGATCGGTGACGTGTCGGCTCCGGAGGAGGCCACGGCCGAGGTCCGGGAGAAGCTGCAGGCGCTGGGTTACCTGGGGGGAGGCGCGGTCGCCCCCCCCGTGGGTAGCTTGCCCGACCCCAAGGACCGGATCGGGGCTCACGAGGACCTCAAGCGCGCCCTTGCCCTGCGGCAGGCCGGCAAGGATCAGGAGGCGATTGCACTATTTCGCCGCGTGCTCAGGGAGAACCCTCGGATGCTCGACGCCTGGGAGATGCTCGGATTCACCCTGGTGCGGGCGGGCCGCACGCGGGAAGGGCTGGCCGCTCTCCGCGAAGGACTCGTCATCGATTCCCTGAACCCCCAGATCCATCTCATGCTGGCCAAGATCTACGGCCTCGAGCGCAGCCTGAATCTCGCTTCGAAGCACGCGGAGCTGGCCGCACAGCGGGACCCGGGGGAAGGCTACGAGGTGGCCGCCCAGCTCATGATGGACCGCGGCGACCCGGCCCGAGCCGGGGCCCTCGCCCGGCAGAGCCTGGCCGCGGACCCCCAACGGCTGATGAGTCACTTCATCTTGGGGGTGCTGGCTCAGAAGGCGGGGCGCTATGACGAGGCCCTGGGCTCCTTTCGAAAGGCGGAGGAGATCCAGAGGCGGCAAAAGGGAACGGTCGTGCGTAGCCTGCACGCGAATATCGGGGACTGCCTGGCTCGTCTCGGCAACGAGGCCGAGGCGGAGCAGGAGTTTCGGACCGAGATCAAGGTCCTCCCCGCCACCCGCGAGGGGCGGGTGGGCCTCGCCACACTCTACCGGTCGCAGAGACGTGACGACGAGGCCCGGGCCGTCCTAGCCGGCCTCGTCACCGCGGAGTCACGGCCGAGCGCCGAAACCTACTGGACGGTGGTGCACGCCCTGAGCGTCCTTGGCGACATGGAAGGAGCGCGGCTGTTTGCGGGTCGCGCCCAGGCGCGTTTTCCATCCGATCCGCGTTTTCGCTTCTGAGGGGAGCGACCCGCGCTCCCCTGCTGCCCCCGCCCGACTAGCCGTGGATGATGGCGGCCGCCCGCCGGTCGCATTCCGCAGCCTTACCGGTGTCCCCCGCGGCGGCGAAGGCGCGGGCGAGGTCGTGCCAGGCGCGGGCCCGGCGCGGGCCCGCCATGAACGCGCGCGTCAGGGCCGCGAGCCCCTCTGCTCGCTTCCCCTCCAGGATCAGGCAGTGACCGATCACGACCTGGGCCCAGGGGTGTCCCGGATTTTGGCGAAGCGTCTGGGCCGCCGCCTCCCGGGCCTTGTCGGGCTGACCGAGGAGAAGGTACGCGCTCGCCAGCTCGAGCCAGGACTCTTCGTCTCCCTCCGAGCACGCCTGCTTCAAATAGGAGATCGCCTCCTCCCTTCGGCCGAGGGCGAGGAGGAGCCTCCCCTTGGCCCCGAGCGCGTCCAGATGTCGGGGAGCCCGCTTGAGGACATCTTCCAGAAGTCGGCCCGCCTCCTCCGTCTTCTTGAGCGCGATCAGCGTCTCCGCTAGGCTGATGCGCGTCTTGAGGTCGTCCTCGGTCGTCTGCTCAAGAGCGATCCGATGCTGGTTCTCCGACTCCTCCAGCCGTTCGCGGTCCCGCAAGAGCCGGCCGTAGTACTGGCGGATGCTCGGCCGGTCGGGGTCCAGCTCGAGGGTGCGTGCAAAAGCGTGATCAGCACGGGCCAGCTGACCGGCGTGGTAGGCAAGGGAGGCGAGGGCGAACTGGGCGAAGGGATTGCCGGGGTCCTGGCCGGCCAGAGCGGCCACCTCGTCGGCGGCCTGGGGGGCGGCAGAAGGGGGAGAGGCGAGCAGTCCCTGGAGGCGCTCGTAGAGATGAACGCGGGCCCGCGGGTCGGGCAGCCCCGGCTCGTCGAGGGATCCCGAACCACCGGACCCTCCCCCCGCGTAGCCCAGACTCCGCAGACGCTCCTGCTGCTCCGGGGACAGCGCCACCGCGTGGGCGTTGTCTCCTGCCGGAGCCATCCGGGCCAAGGCCGCGCCCAGCGCCTGGCGCATTCTGTCCACCCGCACCCGCTCCTCGGCCGCGCGGTCCTGAGTCTCGTCCGGATCGCGCCCGATGTCGTAGAGCTCCGGCTTGGCTCCGTTGATGAGCTTCCAGTCGCCCTCGGTCCAGCTCCGCAGGCTCGACCACCGGCAGTTCAAGCGTCCGAACAGGCTCTCGCCATAGAGGGCCTCCACGTGTAGGCGTTCCCCGGCCAGGGCGGGTCGGAGATCCCGCCCGGCAAGGCCGGGAGGAGGCGGGAACCCCAGAAGGCTCATGGCGGTAGGGACGATGTCCACGGTGGCCACCCGTTCGTGGACCACCCGGGACCCGGCCACCCCCGGACCCGCCATGATCAGCGGGATGCGCAGCGTGGCCTCGTAGATGAGCACGGCGTGGGTGCCTTCGCCGTGTTCTCCGAGGGACTCGCCATGGTCGGCCACGGCGATGACGAGCGTGTTCTTGTCTCGGCCATCCGAGAGGAGGGCCTGAAGGACCCGGCCGATCTGGGCATCGGCGAAGGCGATTTCGCCATCGTAGGGCCGCTCTCGGAATCTCTCGCTGTAGGGGGGAGGGGGCTTGTAAGGCGCATGGGGGTCGTAAAGGTGCATCCAGACAAAGAAGGGCCGCGCCCGGTTGCTCTTGGCCAGCCAGGCTATGACCGAGTCCGCCACCTCGTTGCCGGGGCGTTCCGCCCCCTCGCCGGGGACCGGGCTCACGTGAAAGCCCTCCTCGAATTCGTCGAAGCCCTGCGCAAACCCGAGGGATGCCGCCACGGGGTACGCGCCCACGAATGCGGCCGTGCCGTAGCCCAGCCCCTTGAGACGGGTAGCGAGGGTAGGGTGCCGGGGCTCCAGCACGAAGTTGACGTTGTCGCGCACACCGTGAGCGGGCGGGTAGAGACCGGTGAGAATCGTGGAGTGGGAGGGGCCGGTCAGAGGCACCGCGCTCTCCGCATGTTCGAAGCGCGCTCCCCGCCGGGCCAGGCCGTCCAGAACGGGGGTGGAGGCGAGACCATAGCCGTACGCTCCCACGTGATCGGCGCGGAGCGTGTCGATCGTAACCAGAAGGAGGTTGGGATGGGGAGACGCGAGCGGCCGCAGAAACCAAGCCCCGGCGGCGGCCGCTAAGACCACCGCGAGCAGGCCGAGGGAGCGGGCCGGAACCGCCCGCCTGGCTTTTGGAGTCGGAGGAGGGTTCCGCTCCCGCCGACTCCCTTGTCTCTTTCCCACAATCGGCATTGTAAGGGCGACACCGACGGCCCGCTTCAGGCAGGGCCGGGGTCGGGCGGTCAACCACTGCCCCCCCTGGTGTGGGTGCGGCTCTCGAGCCGCGGTTCGTTGGGAGGCCTCTGGCCTGGCCGTCCCGATGATCGACGACTTTTCTGTAGTTGCGGTCCGCTCTCAGGGTTATGGCCGCCGTTGCCATCGCCGAGGGCGGGGCCAAATAAAACGGCCCCGGAGCCGAGCCCCGGGGCCGTTCACGAACGACGGGTTTTCAGAAGCCCAGACGGAAGCCGAAACGCAAGACGCGGGGGTTGAGAATCTCGAGCGGCTGTTGGAACGCCGTGGATGCCGCGTTGCGAGTCTCCTGGAGGATCGGGCCCGTGTTGAGGGCGTTGAACAGGTCCACGGTGATGCCCAACCTCGCGGTTCCCCCCAATTTGATGTTGTTGGCCACCCGCAAGTCCAAGTCCCAGACGGTGGCGTAGCGCTGGAGATCCAAGGGGCCGACCGGGACCCGGGGCGTGCCGTCGGCACCGGCACTGGCGGGAATCTCTATGACCTTCGGGTTCCCCTGCCGGCCCAAGAAAGACGCTCCCACCTCGAATCCCGCGGGGAGCTGGTAGAGCCCGCTCGCGGTAACCTGCCACGTCGAGTTGATGAACGAGTTGGTCTTTGCTCCGTAAGACTTGGGCGCCACGATGCCACCGTCAATCAGAGCGCCGTTCCCAATGAGGTTCTGAGTGCCTCCGAAATTCTCCACGTCGGTGGGGGTCGGGCTCTGGAAGGCCCCGGGCCCGGTAAGGTGCTCCTTCCAATCGTTGTAGGAGACGGCGGCACGGAGCATCCACTTGTTGGACAGGCGCTTCAGGGCCGTGAGCTCGATTCCGTTGTAGGTCTGGTTGAAGTCGTTTCGGTTGGTCAGCATCCGGGCGTTGTTGCCAATGCTGTTCGGATTTGGCGAGTAGGTCAGGACGGTGTAGCCGTTCGACGATACCGGAGCGTTCGCGGTGTAGTCGGCCGGGGTGAGGAGGTTTCCGTTCGCATCGACTCGCGGGAACCAATCGGGATAGCCTTGTCCCTTGCGCCAGGTGTAGGCGACGCCCACGGAGAAGTTGGGGATCACCTCGCGCTCGAGGCCAACGACAATCTCATCGTCATGGTTCGCGTGGTAGTTGGGATCGAGCAAGTTCAGAGCCTTGAGCGACGTGGTGTTGTTCGGATTCACGTTGCCGGCATAGAGCACACCCTGGTTGGTGAGGATCTCGTCTTTCTGTGCAAACCCATCCCCGTTGCGGTCCACCCACTTGTAGGCGAGGTACGTGTAACCATAGGTGATCGGGCTGTTGAACGTGGCGTCGGGGGAAGCCAGGGAGCCGGCGTAGTGGGCGTAAGAGGCACGGACCACGGTCTTGCGTGCGTCGTCGAGCGCCAGGGTGACCCCGACCCGGGGTGAGAAGTCGTTCCACGAGATCCCAGGGACGTTGCCGTCGAAGTTGAGCGTCGGCAGGAGGTCGGGGAAGAGCGTGTTGCCGGGGGCCACGCTCGGTCCGTTGCTAGCCTTCTGCAGGTCCCAGCGCACGCCGCCGTTCACCGTGAGTCGGCCGCTTGAGTAGGTGTCTCCCAGGTAGCCACTCAGGTTGTCCCCCTTGAACGTGGCCACGAAGGGGCGGGTGACCCAGGCCACTCGGGACGTTGGATCATCGGGGTTGTCGTTGTTGTGGTAGGCCACAATCCCGTTCCCGCTGAAGGCGATGGAGGAGGAGTTCGGCCAATGTCTGTAGCCGAAGCCGAACTTCATTTCGTGCCTTCCGTTGAGGCCGTTAAAGAAATAGCTTCCGTCCAGGTTCGCGGTGTGCCAGGCCTTCAAGAACCGTGTCCTGACCCACGAACCGGCGGCCGTGTCGGCGACCTTGTCCACGCTCGCGTCCTGGCCCGTACCACCGACGGGATCGAACCCGTAGCCCCAGTTGTAGTAAGCGTACTTGGCGTTTATGAACAGGTTGGGACCGAAGGTGTGGTTGATCTCCGCCTTCCAAAGGCCGTGGATGCCGCAAGGGAGCCCACAGTCCTGCGTCTGGAAGAAGGTCCCCTGGTTCCAGAGGAAGGAGGCCGCCTCGTTACCGGCCTGGCCGGGGTCCCGGTTGAACTTGCTCTTCTCCCCGCCGTTGAAATAGAAAAGGGAGACCATGGTGTTCGAGTCCGCCTGCCAGTTGAGCTTGCCGTTGATGCTCTTGATGAGGGTTCTGTCATCGGTTTGCCCCAGCAAGCGGTACAGGCGGATGTCCTGCTTCCCGTAGGATCCCCAGAACCAAAGCTTGTCCTTGATGATCGGGCCACCCAGATCGCCGCCGTAGTCGGCGATCTGCCGGATCTGGTCCGCCCGCCCGTCTCGCAGGCTAGAGCTCGGAATGCTGCTCGGCACGTTCGTGCCTTCGCCGAACTTGTGGTTCGTGCCGAACAGGTGCACGTTACCGTGGAAGGCGTTGGTCCCGCGCTTGGTGACGAAGTTGAGCCCGATTCCTCCGGACTGGACCTGCAAGTCGCCGCCGCCGGTGGTGACGTTGATCTCGTCGAAGGAATCGAAGTCGAAGTAGGCCGAGCTGGCCCCGAACGAGGTCGGGTCGGTGATCGCGACGCCGTCCAGGTTCCACATCGTGTCGTTTCCCGAGGCGCCCTTGCCCACGAAGAGGGACTGTTGTCCGGCCTCGCTCCCGGCGATGCTCACCCGATCCACGACCACGCCGGGCACGTTCTTCAGGATGGCCCAGGGGTCGCGTCCCTGCGGGACCTCGGACAGTTCATCCTTGGTGAGCGTGGTGGACGTTCCGACCTTCTTAGCGTCCACCACCGGGGTCTCGGCCGTTACCGCGACCGTCTCCTGGAGCCCAGCGACCTTCATGTTGAAGTTGAGCTCGACATTGACGCCCGTGTTGACGATGACGTCCCGGGTCACGGTGGCAAAGCCCTGAACGGCGACGGTCAGCTTGTAGGAGCCGTGATCCAGGTTCAGGAAGCGGAACTCACCGACGCTCCCCGTCACCGAGGAGCGCGTACCCCCGAGCTCGCTGGACCCGATCGTGACCGTGGCCCCGGGCAGCGGGGCACCCGATTGGTCGACGACCGTTCCGTACACGTTGCCACCCGTGGATTGTGCCCAAACGGCAGGCGCCAGGCCCAGAGCGAGAGCCAGGAACCAGCCAAAGCCTTTTCTCATTACTAACCCTCCCTATTTGAGAGTGCGGTCTCAATTTTCAATGAAGGTCAACGAATGACTCCTTCAACAGCAAGGATCGAGCCAGGGAGCAAGGAGCGATAGTCTGCTCTGGAGGTCTAAAGGTCTCAATTGGTTACAGCTACAGCCACCCCGAACCGGCCACGTTCAAAAGTCCACGAAGTTGAATCGCTACGAGATTTCGTATCGCGGAGGAGGATCTCCAAGCGTGCGGTGAGCCACGCGCCAGATCCATTGGATACGGTCCCTGGGCGCCCAGCGTGGCGCCTCTAGAGAAACAGCTTCGAGCGAGGCCGAACCCCCAACTTGGCTTTCACCGGCGGAAGTCCCGTTCCTCGGCAAAGCCTATTCGCTGTATCCTTGGCGCCGGCGTCCCTCACGATGCGGCGAGAGCCGAAACCGAGGGCCGCGCTTCACCCTCTTATCAGGCAGGAGGATGGTCTATGGATAGCGATCGGCGTCGCTGGATCAAAGGTGGCGGTCTAGCGCTCCTGGGCTCGGGCTTTCTCTCCCGCGTGGACCACGTCGCGGCGATGCAGACGGGGGGGGCGTCGTCCCTCACGCGGATGCTCGGGGATCAGGCCAAGGCCGGGAAAAGCGAGGCGCTCCTCCTCAAGCCGCGCCCCGGCGAGGAAGGCCCCCCCGCCCCCGCGAAGGCCGACCGGCTGGCCCTGGACTGGAACAAGGCCACCGTCGCGCGCCTCAAGGCCAAGCTGGCCGACCGGGACATCCAAGCCTTCCTCATCCGTGACCACTTGAACATCATCTACCTCACCGGATACTGGCACATCGAGACGGAGCGGCCCCAGGCGGCCTTCATGAACAAGGACGACGCCGCTCCCTGGTACCTCTATCCGGGTCTGGACCGCGACCTCGTCACGGGCTGGTGGTTCGGTGGAGGCTGGACGTACTTCGACTTCCTCCACGCCGAGGGCGCCTACCCCTACAAAGGGACGATCGATCAGGGAGACACCGTCGACCTCTTCGAGTTCCTGCTTCGGGGCATCAAGGAACACGGCGTCCAGGGGAATAAGATCGGGATCGATGGCGAGCTCTACCCCTCGGAGCTCGAGAAAGCCAAGAAGATCCTGGGCGGCGTCGACTTCGTCAACATCTCAGACGTCCTTATGAAGATGCGCGAGGTGAAGACGGCGGAGGAACTAGCCCTCTGGCGCCGGGCCTACGTCTACTTCGACCGGGCGCATTGTTTTGCGCGCGACTACATCCTCAGCCACGGGACGGACGTCACGGACTGGGAGGTGGCCAAGGCCACAGAGCTCTGGATCAACGACCAGGTCTACTCCGACCTCGATCTGGCGGGGGGGACACCCCACCACGGCGTGGGAACTACGATCGGGATCGAGGTCCGGGTAGGGCCGGTCACCGCCTACCCGCATCCGAACCAGCCCTACTTCAACCGGATCGGCCGCAACATGGCCCTCCAGGTCTCGGGGGGTGCCTCCATCGGGGGCTACGGGGGGGAGAACTACCGGGCCTTTATCCTGGCCGACCCCGCGGGCGGATTCGACGCCCACATGCGCAAGCTGTGGGAGGTGAGCCAGCGAAGCTGCGACATGCAGGTCGAGTTGTCCGTGGAGGGTTCCACCTGCTCCCACGTGGCCCACGAGATCCTGAGGTTCCAGCTCGAGCAAGGAGTCCAGAAGTACATCTACCACCGACCCGGGCACGGCGAGGGAGTGGAGGGCCACCAACCCCCGTATCTGGCCCTCGGCGACTACACGATGCTTCGTCGAAACATGTGCTTCTCCGAAGAACCCGGGCTCTATGACACGGAGCACGGCTGCGGCTTCAACTGGAGCGACACCGTCGTGGTCGGCGTGAAGTCCGGCTACCGAATGAGCCGCGTCCCCTACACCAAGGAGTGGTGCTGGCTGAAGCTCTAAACCAACCGCGTCAACAGATTCCGCCCCCTCGAGGGCCGATGACCATCGCCACCGGCGGGGGAACGAGGCCCGAAACCTAGCGACATGGCCTCTGCGCGCGGCCGAACTCGCTCCTCCCCTTAGCGCCCTTCCAGGCCTCGCACGGAGGCGGCGTGAGGATCGGTGGCCCGCTCTATGAAGACATGCTCGAGAACGTCCCGCACGGCCGGGTATGACTGGAGGATCGAGCGGAGGGCGGGCCCGTCCAACTCAAGCAATGTGCACGCGGAGGCGGCGGTGACGGTGGCGGCCCGTGACCGGCTCGATATGGCCGCCATTTCCCCGAAGAACGCTCCTTCCCCGAGCTCGTCTATAGCCACGTCCTGTCCCGAGCGGTTCCGCACGAAGACCTTCACCCGCCCCGTGGCCAGGATGTAGACGCTCCCCCCCGCTTCACCCTCGGTGAGGACGATGTCCCCCGGCTCGAAGGTCGAGAGTCGCAGGCCCTGGATGACGGCGAGGAGCTCCTCCTCGGAGAGACCCTTGAAGAGGCGGCTCGCCAGCAGGCCGCGGCCGTAGGCCCGGAGAGCCTCCGTGTCCAGGAGGCGGGGCGCTACCGGCGCCGGCGGCCCGCCGGGCCGGCGCTGGACCGTAGCCCGGACGAGGTCGAGCAGCCAATCCTGGAAGCGGTCGCTGACCGCGGGGTCGCCGCCCCCGGAGGGGAGTTCAGGCGGGGCGGGTGGCGTTCGGCCGGAGGGGGGGGCGGCGTGCGCCGCCTCCCCGAGAGGCGCCGCCGCTCGGCGTCGCTGGATCTCCTCCACCTTCTTCAGCAGGGCCACCGCCTTCTCGATGAAGTCGTTTTGCACCAAGTCGTCGGCAAGGGCGACCAGTATCTGGACCGCCTGCCGGTCCTCCCCCGCCTTGAGGAAGGCGTCCGCCAGCCGCAGCCGCAAGCGTGGCTCGAGTCTCTTGCCCCCGAAATGAACGTCCAGATCGGGAACCAAGTTGGCCTGCGCGCGCTCCGGAGGCCGCGCCCCCGCCCGGACGGCGGCCGCCTCTCGGTCATCACTCCTTTCGCGCGAGAAAGCGTCGATCTTCGCCATGACCCGGGGGTGATCCCGAGCCAGACGGGCCAGGGCGTCTTGGTCCAGCTCGAGCAGCTCCCCGCGCGCAGCGGCGGTGATGGTGGCCGTGCGCGGACGGCCCTGGAGCACCGATATCTCCCCGAAGACGTCGCCTTCCTTGAGGGCACCGATACGGACGTTGTGCCCGCTAGGATCCCTTGCGAAGACCTTGACCTCACCGGTGGTCAGCAGGAATAGGCTCTGGCCGGACTCGCCCTCCGTGAGGAGGATGTCGCCCGCCTCGACGCCGCGGAGGCGCAGCCCCTGGAGGACCGAGAGCCGCTCTTCCTCGGTAAGGTCCTCCAGGAAGGGCCCGGCCAGGAGCGAGAGAGGCGACGGGGGGCGCGGAGTCTCGTGGGTGCCCTCCCCCGTCCGGGTCCCCCCCTCCGCGGGATGGAGAAGTTCCCCGATCAGATCGGTGACCCGGTCCTGGAAGGCCTCGTCCGGCATGGTGAAGAAGTCGTCTTTGGGGGCTCCCGTCACCGCCCCGTCGATGCTCGGTCCGGAGGGGGCGGCCGCGACATCGACCCTTGTGGCTGCCTCCACGGGCGCCGGCTCGGGCGGATGCTCGACGAGGGGCGGGGCAGGGAGCGGAGCGGCCTCCCCGACAACGTCCTCTTCGATCTCCAACGGGGGCAGACCTTCGTCCTCGGCACCGCCGGGCGAGACAACGATGCCGCTCTCCGGCTCCGCCACGTCGATTTCGAGGGCCGGGAGCTCCTCTTCGGCGGACGCACCGTCCGCGGGCGGCAACTCAAGGAAGAGCTCGGGCGGCTCCGCCTCCCTCCTTCGCGGCGGCGGCTCGAGGGTCATGACGGGAGGGGGCTTCGGTCCGCTCGGGGCCTCCGCCGAGGCAGGCGGGCCGGCGGCCTCGAGGGCTGTTCCCGTCCCGACGCTGGAGGCTTCGGACGGTCCAGGCGGAGCCGGGACCATTCCTGTCTCTGGAACCGGGGCCGCCCCCTCCGGCAGGGGCGGCGCTTCCGGCGCCGGCCCGGTGGCAGCGCCGGCCGGAACCGGAAGCAAAGCGAGGAAGCGGCGGAAGGCGCCCCGAATGCGAGAGGTGAGGGCGGGCGACGTCCCCTGGGGGGCTCCGCTTGCCTGGACGAGCGGCGCTTCGTCAGCAACGCCTTCTCCTTCGCCGACCGGCCCCAAGGGTGGTGCCTGCGTCGGTCCCCCCGGAGGGGCCTCCGAAGCCAAGGCCGGCACGGCGCGCTCGGGAGTCAGCCTCGGGACGAGGGCCTCGGCCGGGACCGCTTTCGAGCCCGCTTCGACTGCGGAAGGGGCGTTTTGGGCCGCCTCGCCGCTGGACCGCCGTCCCGGCCCCTTTAGCCGCTCCAGCGTCGCGGACCCCACCTCCTCCATCCCAATCTCCGTATCCCGCGATGGGGTCACGGCCCGCGGGCTCGGGCTCGGTCGCGCAGTAGGGGCCGTCGGTCGACGGGTAAGACCCTTCAGTCGGGCCTCCACGTCGGGCCGACCGGGCTCGATCTTCTCGACACGCTTGAGGGCCGCCACCGCCTTCGCCATGAACCCGTCGGCGGCGAACTCGTCCGCGAGCCCGAGGAAAATCGGCACCGCCTCCCCGCTTCGGCCAGCCATGACCAGGGTGTCGGCAAGCTGCAACCGCACCACCGGGCTCCGCCCCCGCCTCTGAAGATGAAGCCTCAGCAGCTCGATGGCCCGGGCATACTTCTTCCGGACGATCAGGTCGTTGATCGACTCCTCGTGCGATCCCCCACGCCAGTCGAGCGGCATTGACTCTCCCCGAGAAGGGAAGCCTGGGTGTGCGGGCACGGCCCAGCCCGGCTGGGGCCCCGACGGAAGCGTAAGGCGCACATCGCGATGGGGTCAAGCGGACGGGAGCCGGCCGGGCGGCCCCGACTCCCCCCGGCCCCCCCTCGACCCGGGGCCGGCGATCCGGGTGCGGTCCCCGGAGCCAAGTGTCACCCGAGCTCCCGAGAGACGTTCCGCACATCGCCTAGCATCCAATTCATTGGATCGCGCGCGAACACTCACTTCGGTAGACTCAGAACATAAAGATGAGGACCGAAGAGAGCGCACGTCCGCTGAACGGCGAGAGGGCGGTGCAGGCCCTGCGCTTCGGGCCCTTCGAACTCGACCTTCGGAGCGGTGAACTTCGGCGTTCCGGCGTGCTCGTTCATCTGCAGCCACAGCCCTCCAAGGTGCTCGAGCTTCTTGCCCTGCGGGCGGGAGAGCTAGTGACCCGCGAGGAGATCCAGAAGGAGCTTTGGCCGGCGGGCACGTTTGTGGACTTCGAGCAGTCGCTCAATTTCTGCGTTCGCCAGATCCGCAGCGCGCTCGGAGACTCCGCGCTCTCGCCCCGTTACCTAGAGACCCTCCCCCGACGCGGCTATCGCTGGATCGGCCCATCGGAGTCGATTGTCGGGGGGCAGCGCGTCGCGCCCGTGACTCCGATCGGGACCGTGGCCGGGGGGGCCGAGCGGACGGGCCTGTTTGCACCCCGGGTGACCGCTCCCGAAACAGCGACCTACGCGCATCGGCGGTGGCTCCTGGCCGCGGCCGCGGCCCTGGCGTTGATCGGTCTTGGCGTGCTCGCTTACTTGATCGTCCAACGTGGGCCGAGTCCGGTTCCCCGTTTCCGGCGCCTGACCTTCAGCCGCGGCTTCGTGGAATCGGCCCGTTTCGCTTCCGATGGGAACGTGGTCTACGCAGCGTCCTGGGAGGGCCAGCCATCCGCTCTCTTCACGGTCCAGATCGAGAACCGCAACGTTCGGCGCTTGGACGGTCCGGGCGGTCGGCTCGTGGGCATATCCCGGAGCGGTGAGGCGGCCTTCCTGAGGGACGCCACGCTGGCCCGGGCCCCGCTGGCCGGGGGCCCCGCGAAGGAGATCTTGGACAATGTGGTCCAGGCCGATTGGCTGCCGGACGGTTCCGATTTCGCAGTCGTTCGCTATCACGCCGGGCGCAGCCGCATCGAATTCCCGATCGGGACGGTCCTCTGCGAAGCGCTCTCCCCAACCCACCTCCGGATAGCGCCGAAGGGCGACCGCGTGGCTTTTCTCGAGCACCCGATATTCTGGGACGACCGCGGGTACGTGACCGTCGTGGACCGCGCGGGAAAGGCGACCCGGCTCTCCGGCCCTTGGGGCAGCATCGAGGGCCTGGCCTGGTCTCCCCGCGGCAACGAGGTCTGGTTCACGGCGGCGCGGTCGGGGAGCGACTCCGCCCTCTACGCCGTCGACTTGGGTGGGCACGAGCGCCCGCTCGCGCCCGCCATGGGTCGTCTCATTCTGCACGACGTGTCACGGGACGGCCGGGCCCTGATCGAGCGGGCGACCGTGCGCATGGAGACCCGCTTCCGCTCCGAGGAGGACACGCAAGAGCGGGATCTCTCCTGGCTGGACTTCACCAGCGCAAGCGATCTCTCCCCCGACGGCCGGCTGCTGCTGTTCGGGGAGAGCGGGGAGGGCGGCGGGCCGGACTACACGGTCTTTGTTCGGAGGACGGACGGCTCTCCCCCCGTCCGGATCGGCCCCGGGCGCCCGATGGGCCTGAGCGCCGATGGGAAGTGGGTGCTCACCATCCCGTTGAAGGACCCGAGCCACATCGACCTCCTGCCCACGGGACCGGGTGAAGCGCGCACCGTCAAGGACGAGGGCATCGCGGAGTACGAGACGGCCGGGTGGCACCCCGATGGGCGCTCGTTTTTCTTCACCGGCCGGGAGAAGGCAAGCGGCCAGCGACGCACTTTCCTGCGGGGTCTAGAGGAGGCGAAGCCTCGACCCGTGACCGCCCCGGGGGTGGGTCTCGGGAAGTACGTCCTCACGCCCGATGGGCGCTCCCTCGTGGGCGGCTGCGAGGCGGGGCTCTGTCTCTACCCGCTCGAGGGCGGAGAGCCCCAGCCCCTGCCCAACATCGAGAAGGGGTCGTCGCCCGTCGCGGTGGACAGCCATGGGCGCCTCTACATACGAAGGGTCTCGAAGGAGAAGGGTGTGGCGACGATTCTTCGAGTGGACCTGGCCACGGGAAAGAGCACGCCCTGGAAGGTGCTCGGACCCGCGGATCGGACCGGCTTCGTCAGTGTGGGCAACGTCACGATTTCCCGAGACGGACGTTCCTACGCCTACAGCTGCGCGCGGATGCTTTCCGACCTGTATGTGGCCGAGGATGTCCGGTAGCGAGTGTCCGGGCCCGGTTGACGGACTCCCCATCCGCAGCGGCGAGCGAGAAACCTCGAACCAGGGCTGCTCACACCTGCCGGAAAGCGCCGCTCCGACAGCCGGTTAGCGGCTCAGCTTCAACTCAGCGGAAACCTCGCTCCAACACATTGCTTAAACTCTCCCAGGGCCCACCTTACCCTTGAGGCCGGCTGGCCTGATGGCTTTCTCCCAGCCGTCCAGGAAGGGGCAGACCATGGCGGCGCCGCAGGCGAGGGGCCGGATCTTGGTGAAGCGTTCCCCCATGCCCATTGAGCCGGCACTGCGATGATCCAGACCCGGACGACGCTTCAGATAGCAGACGACGCACCGCTCGAGGGCGGTCTCGACCTTCCCCGAGGAGCCGCTCCCCCGACCCTGGCCCCGCCGGAAGACCTGGCAGCGGGTGT
>Ga0210409_10004649_pt1 | contig 14697 bp, 11 predicted proteins | sample IncBWH17MmetaG_FD_161649 | JGI IMG/M metagenome (GOLD analysis project Ga0210409, IMG submission 161649) | Forest soil microbial communities from Barre Woods Harvard Forest LTER site, Petersham, Massachusetts, United States - Inc-BW-H-17-M | ecosystem: Environmental > Terrestrial > Soil >... | reverse complement strand
CCTGAATGAGCTGTTCCGTTCCGCCTCGGCGTCGATTCGCAAATACTTTGCAAATGACTTCACCGGTTTCTGGCTCATCGATAAACAGTCCAACCAGCTGCAGTGCGCAATCCTCGATTTTCCCGGCGGCAAGGGCTTTCTTGCGGACATTCCCGCCCGTGCAGTGACCGACCGGGAAGCTGAAAAGATGCGTACCCGAACCCCTGAGATCTGGTCGCAGCAGGATATCGACAAGCTGCGGCCGGAGGTTCTCGAACGACTGAAGGCTGAATCGATCGCTGCGATGGCGGTTGCCCCCCTGGGCACCCCGAATGGACCGCTTGGGCTTATGTCCATGGGGAGCAAGCGGCCCAACAACTTTGGACAAGAAGATCTCGACATCCTGTCCCAAATCAGCACGCAGATTTCCCTCGCGCTGGACAATGCGCTCGCGTATGGACGACTCAGCGCCTCGAGAAATCGGCTGGAAGACGAGCGCTTGTATCTCGAATCCGAAATCCGCGCGGAATACAACTTCGAGGATATCGTGGGCAAGAGCGCCGCTCTGCGCAAAGTCCTTGAGCAGATCGAGATTGTCGCCCCCACGGGCTCTACTGTCTTGCTACACGGCGAGACAGGCACCGGCAAAGAACTGGTTGCGCGCGCAGTCCATAGCCTGAGTCCAAGACGAGACCGAACGTTTGTCCGGCTCAATTGTGCTGCCATTCCGTCCGGGCTGGTCGAAAGCGAGCTCTTCGGACACGAGAAAGGTGCATTCACCGGCGCTTTGATGCAGAAGCGCGGACGTTTGGAGCTGGCCGATCGCGGCACTTTGTTCCTGGATGAAATCGGCGACATTAGTATGGAATTGCAGCCGAAGCTGCTGCGCGCGTTGCAGGAACAGGAGTTTGAGCGGCTGGGCAGCAACAAGACCATTCACGTGGACGTCCGCCTCATCGCGGCGACGCATAGAGATCTGTCGTTGATGATCCGCAACAATCAATTCCGTGAGGATCTGTTTTATCGGCTCAATGTTTTTCCGATTGAGATACCGCCACTTCGCCAGCGATGCGAAGACATCCCACTGCTCGTTCACTATTTTGTTTCGCGGTTGTCGCGCCGGATGCAGAAGCGCATCAAGTCAATCCCCAAGCCCGCAATGGATGCACTGAGCAACGCGGCATGGCCCGGTAACGTCCGAGAATTGGAGAACTTCATTGAGCGCGCCGTCATCCTGACACATGGTGATGAGCTGAATGTTCCCCTCGCTGAACTCAAGAAGTCATCCCTCCGCAATGCCGCTCCCGTATCGACGTTCCAACAAGCGGAGCGCCAAGCGATCATTGAGGCGCTGAAAGCGGTATCGGGAAGAATCTCGGGTGCAGGAGCGGCCGCGGAACGTCTTGGCCTGAAGCGCACAACCCTGCAAAACAAAATGCGGCGACTCAACATCACAAAGGCCGACTACTGAGACCGACCCGCTCCCAACCGTCTACGGCCCGAGACGGGGACCGGTCCTTGCTCTCGGACTAGTCTCCAACCCTGCCCTCATTCGGGCACTGCCCGCAATAGGGCATGACGTTGAGCAGCGTCACGTTTTGCCCCCCTAGCACTCGCAACAGCTTACGTCCAACTTTTATTGGCACGCTGCCTGCACAGTGTTATGCGGCGGAACCACGAAGGCCTAGCCGATGGAGGCCGTATCCCCGCAACGGAAGACGGACATGATAGAGGGCTATCGGTGTTTGCGTATTCTCTCGCGTATCCTCTTACTGATCGCCGTGGTTCCGCTTGGCGGTTGTTTGTCCCGATCCCGTCCAGTCGCTCTTCACATGAGCACAGCCGTGTTTCAAACAGCGACTACTAAGGACTTAATTGAGCGCATCAACGCCGAGGCCACCGAGATCCAGACGTTAAAGGCCACTGTAGGCATTACAGCTGCCGTCGGCGGCAGTAAGCTGGGAAAGATTACGGAATATCAGGAGATCCGTGGCTACATCCTGGCGCGGAAGCCGTCTTCGCTGCTGATGATCGGACGCGATCCGATCTTGCAGAACCATGTGTTCGATATGGTGAGCATTGGTCAGGATTTCAAGTTGTGGATTCCGTCCAAGAATCAGTTCGTTGTTGGCAACAGCGACGTAGCGAGACCATCTACGCAGCCCTTGGGAAACCTGCAACCGCAGGTGATTTATGACGCTCTACTGCTCCAAGCTGTGGACCTGCAGAACGAACTGGCTGTGCTGGAAGACCGCGACCGGGAGGTGATCGATCCCGGCACACACAAGCTGACGCTGCAGCCGGAGTATACGCTCCACATCATTAAACAGGATGGCAACGAGTGGTATTTATCGCGCAAGATCGTATTCGACCGAACTGATTTGCGACGGCACCAGGAGCTCTTTTATGACGAGCACGGGTTTATCGTCACCGACGTTCGCTACGACGATTATCGGGAATTCAATGGGCTGTTCTTTCCCACGAATATACAGATTCGGCGACCGCTGGAGGAATGTTCTATCCAGCTTGAAGTAAGGGAACTAACTATTAATGATCCCATTGTGGACAGTCCATTCGTCCTCGAAGTCCCATCGGGCGCAGGCTTCGCGTCGCGGTAGGTTTCGCTCTAAAACCGGAGCGCTGCCAATTGGAGGACATCATGGAATACGCAACGCTCGGCAATTACGGGTCTCCTGGTTTCGAAACTCTGTTTCGGAATCATGACGTTCAGGGATGGCAGAGGACTCTTCAGGGGCATCCGGCACCGTTGACCAGGCCGTTGCCGATGAACTAGTCAAGACCTCGATTGACGGCGGCATCAGCTTCTTTGATACGGCGGACAATTACACCCAGCGATCATGTCAGCGGCACATCGTACGAAAACTCGTCACATCTGCAAGGAGAAACCCATGCCTGAGCTGTCGCACATTGATCCCAGGAGCACCGCGCTGCTGGTGATGGATTATCAGGTCGATACCCTCACGAGATTCATGACGGCTGCGCAGTCCGCCGATGCGATCGCGAGCGTGCCTGATCTGATCGCCATGGCACGAGACGCGGGCATGAGGGTGGTTCATGTCGTTGTCGCATTCCGGCCCGGTCATCCCGAGGTCAGCGCCCGTAACCTTTTGTTCAGCTGGGTGAAGGCAAACGGATTGGCGGTGGCCGGGACCGAAGGCGCCGCGATCCATCCAGCGGCAGCGGCACGAGAGGGGGAACCGATCGTGGTCAAGCACCGCCTCAGCCCGTTCGTTGGCACCGACCTGGAGACGCTGCTCCGCGCCAACGGCATCGACACGCTGGTGCTCGCCGGTGTCTACACCAGCGGTGTCGTGCTGTCGACCGTTCGCCACGCCGGCGATCTGGATTATCGTTTGGTCGTCGTCCGCGATTGCTGCGCCGACCCAGATGCAGAGGTGCATGCGATGCTGCTCGACATCGTCATCCCGAAGCTGGCGGTCGTCGTCACCACGGCGGAACTCGCCGGCGCCCTGACTGGCAGGTCTTCATGAACGAACGCGAGCGCTAGACTCGGAGAAGCATCGCCACTTCGTCACCAATCCCTTTGCTCGGCTGTTTGATCCTCGCGCTCTGCGTCCGCTTCATATCCAGCGGCGATCGGCTCCAACACCACCCACGTCCAAGTATTCACTCGATATGATGTCCAGGAGCGCCGCTTCCCGCAAATCGCATGCTGGCCCTGTTCGGAGTCGGTTGAGCCTGACGAAGTAGCACAACGCTGTCGAGGTTGAACTAGGCCGTATCTGGTGGCGCTCCCCGCTTCGGCTCTGCCCACATTCAGGCACCGCCCGCACTAGGGCATGACACCGACTCCGCTCACGCCAAAAGATCCTGCGCCTCCAACAAGTTAGCACACCAACTGCGATGGCATTACAGCTGCACTATCCCAAGTCGTCGATCGCGAAAGCTCGCCGATGGGGATTATCGATGTTGCGTGTCGAATGCCACGATATTGGGGACACTGTGACCTTGCGACTGGAAGGCCGCTTCGTCGGGGAATTCGCAAAGGATGCAAGGGATCCGGTGACGCGCTGCAAGATTCCGCTGCGACTTGTTGTGAATTTATCAGAGGTGACATTCGTCGATCTGATGGGTGAGGAAGTGCTGTTGTGGTTAGCGCGAATTGGAGGGGAGTTTGTTGCTGAGAACTGTTATCCCCTTCATGTCTGCGAACGCCTGCATTTGCCGATGGCGCCGAAATGCGCTGGGGCTCTCCCCCGGCCGATGTAACGCGTTCGCAGATGTTTTTGGACCTTCGTGATCTGGCGATGCAGACCCGCAACGAAAGGGAGCGAAGTGCCATGCGAACACAGGGAAACCAAAAAGCAACTCGAAAGGACCGGTGTTTGGGCGGGGTGGGCAGTAGGCTGAGAGCCACCGGGTTATCGGAACAATCGCCATCGAAACGATCCGCAATGGCCGGAAACCACGACCCTCTGTACTTGTTTGCTTGCCATCTGCAGTGGCACCACTGGAGAAAACTTGGAGCTTATCAGGCACTCGTTGCCGCATTGGACGATTCCGATCAGAGGATCCGCGTGATCGCAGAGGTGTTGCTTCACCGTAGTTCGCCCCGTCCGCGGAGGAAAAGCCGTGGCGTTTTTTCACAGTAGGAGGCCGGTCATGAAATGGTTTCATTCGACTGAGCGAAAACAACCGGACCAGCCCAAGGGCGGCCTAGCCTCGAGCCATGAGGTCCAATCGGCGTTCGCTGAGCAACGCAATTACCTGTACTGGATCGCGCTGCTCATTACCGAAGACCACGCGCTCGCGGACCTGGCGGTTGTAAACGCGAGCGCTCTGTCCGCGAACTACATCGGTGTATTTCGCGACTGGCTCATCAGGTGGGCGACCTATGCAACTGTCGGGGCGGCGGTGAGAGAAGTCCGCGATCTCATTTCCGCGTTGGCGAGCCACTATGTAGATTCATCTTCGGAACACTCTGACGATGAAGTGCTTTCCGACGATCAGATCATGTCGCCTCGCAATGTCGATCCACGAGAAATCATTGCGGCGCTCGATCCCCTTGCCCGCTGCGCATTGGTGGTGCGGGGAATACAACACGCCTCGCTCGCCGATTGCGCACTCTTGCTGGACGTGTCCCGCGGAATTGTAGCCGGGGCCTTCTCCCACGCACTGCGATGGAACGGTGAACACATAGGTGCTCATGCGGCGCCGAACGAAGATCAGATCGATTGCCGAGTTTGATTACGCACGGGCAAAGAGAAGGTAGCGCACTCGAAAAAAAGAGAAAACGATGCAGCGGATGACAAAAAGAATGCAGCACGGAAACAAACTAATGTTAGCGAGACCTAGTTCTGAGAGTGTCGGCTTCTCCAGCCGAAGAGCCCTCGGCATGGACAGATTGTGCCTGTTGATGCTGCTAGTCCTCGCGACGACTGCATCCTGGGCACAGGTGGTCTCACCGAATCTTGGAAGCGTTCCCGGCGGCCCCGCCACCAGCGAAGTTTTACGGCTGACGCTCAGCGAAGCCATCAGCCGGGCTATGCGCTATAACTTGGGCGTAATCGAAAGTGACGAGAACATCAGGTTCGCCCGCGGTCAACGACTGATCGCCTTAAGCAGTCTCCTTCCGCAAGTGAGTGCGGGGATCAATGAGAACGTCGCCCAGGTTAATTTCACAGCCCTGGGCCTCGGCGCGGTCAAGATACCCGGCATCCCTGCGGTTGCCGGCCCATTCAGTTACAGTACGGCGAGTGCAAGCCTTAATCAGACGCTTTTCAGCTACGAATCGATTCAGCGCTTTCGTTCCGCGCGCACCGCCGAACAGGCCGCCCAGCTCAGTTACAAAGACACGCTGGATGTGATTACGCTGACCGTGGGCAATGCCTATCTGCAAGTCATCGAAGCCCGCTCCCGCATTGAAGCCGAAGAAGCGCAAGTGCAGAATGCAAAGGCTCTCTATGATCAGGCGGTGGACGAATTCCAGGCTGGCACCAGTCCACGAATCGACGTGACTCGGACGGAAGTCCAGCTTCATACCGAACAGTACAATCTGAGCGTTGCACGCAACAATTTCGAGGTTGCGAAACTCTCCCTCGGTCGCGCCATCGGCTTGCCTCTTGGCCAACCCTTCGAGATTGCCGACCAACTTCCGTATGCGGATCTCAACCCGTCCACCGTCGAAGACGCACTCAAGACGGCCTACAATTCGCGCAGCGATTTCCGCTCGGCTCTAGGCTCGGCGAAATCAGCCGAGAAGGCACTGTCGGCGGCCAAAGGCCAGCGCTATCCCGTGGTGGCGGTGATTGGCGATTACGGCGACCAAGGACCAACGTTCGGTCAGTCCCACGGAATTTTCAGTTTCCAGGCAGGAGTCAACCTACCAATCTTCACCGGCGGCCGCATCAAGGGCGACATCACCCAAGCGGAAGCGGCTCTGCGTCAGAGGAGGGCAGAAGCAGAAAACATGCGCGGGCAGATTGATTACGACGTTCGTACTGCATTTCTCAATCTGAATGCCGCCAAAGAGCAAGTTGACGTCGCTCATCAGAATGTGGACTTGGCCAACGACAACGTAGCTCGTTCCAGGGAGCGCTTTGTTGCAGGCGTCACTGATAGCGTCGAGGTAGTGCAGTCCGAACAATCCCTGGCCAGCGCAAATGACCAATACATCACCAGCCTGTATAGCCACAATTTCGCAAAACTGGCGCTCGCTCGTGCGCTTGGTGTTGCACGAACCAACTTCAGCCAATACCTCGGAGGACGCTAGATGTCTGGACAAGAGACGGAGTTGGACGAAGCGTCCACTCCGGTTGCAAAAGTGAAGCTAGAACTGCCCGACGACAACCAAACGAAGCAGGGCCTGCGCCGTATTTTTCGCGAGCATCCACGGGGGGGAGGCGCGGCGGCGATGCTGCTACTCGCCGTCGTGATCGTAGGCGGCGGCCTCTTCGTGAGGAATAGCCTCGCGTGGGAGTCGACGGACGACGCACAAGTGAATGGCCACATCATGCCCTTGAGCGCACGAATCAACGGATACGTGCTCGAAGCCCCGGTCATCGAAGGACAACTTGTCCACGGTGGTGATGTGCTCGTGACCATCGATCCTAGGGATTACAAGATTGCGGTGGAACGGGCCCAGGCAACGTTCGCAGACTCGCAGGCCAGTGCCGTTAGTTCTCGCTTCAACGTACCCATCACCTCCGTTACCACGCAGAGCAACCTCGATTCCGCGGGCACCGCAGTGCTGAACGCACAGGCAGGCCTCAGTGCCGCCGAGCAAAAGTTCGAGTCCGCGAAAGCGCTTTTGGAACAGGCCGACGCCAATGCGGTGAGAAGCGACGCGGACCTGGTGCGCTATGGACAACTCGTCGCGAAGGAAGATATTTCGCATCAGCAATACGATCAGGCAGTTGCCGCCGCCAAAGCAAATCGATCGGGCGTCGTGTCGGCGAGGGCGAGCGTACAAGCGGCTGAGCAGGCAGTGCGCCAGGCACAAGGGAAGCTCTTGCAGGCGAGAGCCGATCTACGGAGCGCTCAGACCGCGCCGCAGCAGGTTTTGATGACCCGCGCCAAGGCGGACGCAGCCGATGCCCAGGCACGAGAACGCAGGGCGCAGCTTGATCAAGCGGAACTGAACCTCAGCTATACCGTCGTTCGTTCTCCAGTCACAGGAATTGTCGGCAAGAAGACAGTCGAGGTGGGCCAGAACGTCGGCATCGGACAGGAACTGGTGGAAGTAGTTCCGCTTGACGATGTCTGGATTACGGCCAATTTTAAGGAAACGCAACTGGCCCACATGCGTCCCGGGCAGCCGGTCGAAGTCAAGGTGGACGCCTATGGCCGCACGTGGAAAGCGCATGTAACCAATCTCGGCGCCGGCGCGGGCTCGGTGTTCAGTCTGTTGCCTCCTGAGAACGCGACCGGAAACTACGTAAAAGTTGTGCAACGGGTGCCGGTGCGCATTGATTTTGATCGCACTTCTGATCGCAACCTGGGATCGGACTTCAATGCGGAAGGTCTGCTGAAGCCGGGCTTGTCCGTCGAGCCCGAGGTGAGGGTGCGATGACCGCCATCGGATCTGATGCAGCTACGGAAGAACTGTGGCAGCCCAGCGTCAATCCTTGGCTGATTGCGGGTGCGGTTTCTCTGGCCGCGTTCATGGAGGTCCTCGATACCAGCATCGCCAATGTGGCTCTGCCCCACATCGCTGGCGGGCTGGCGGCTAGCAATGACGAGAGCACGTGGGTACTGACCAGCTATTTGGTCTCCAATGCAATCGTACTGCCGCTAAGCGGATGGCTGGTCGCATCGCTCGGTCGGAAACGCTTCTTTTTGATCTGCATTACGTTTTTTACAATCAGTTCCTTTCTCTGCGGGATCGCACCGAGCCTTGGGTTTCTGCTGTTGTTTCGAGTCATGCAAGGCGCGTTCGGAGGAGGCCTGCAGCCGATGGCACAGTCCATCCTGGGTGATAGCTTTGCTCCCGAGAAGCGAGGGCTGGCCTTTTCCTTGTACGGGATCACAACCATCTGCGCTCCTGCCATCGGTCCAACCCTGGGAGGCTGGATCACGGATAACTACTCGTGGCGATGGATTTTCTACATCAACGTTCCCGTGGGAATTGTGGCCCTCCTGCTGGTCTCTCAGCTTGTCGAAGATCCCCCGTACATAGCCCGTCTGAAGGCCCGTCTCTCGGGCTTCGACTTCATCGGATTTTCTCTCCTGACCGTAGGCGTAGGCGCGCTACAGATCGTCCTCGACAAGGGACAGGAAGATGATTGGTTCGGATCTCATTTCATTACGACACTGGTCGTGATTGCTGTCGCTGGCCTGGTTTCGCTTGTCATTTGGGAATGGTTTCAGAAAGAGCCAATCGTGGATGTGCGTTTGTTCAAAAACTTCAACGTCGCGACCACCAACCTAATGTTCCTGATGCTCGGAGCGGCACTATTCAGTTCAACGGTGCTCATGCCGCAACTTCTCCAGACTCTGATGGGATACACGGCACAAAAGGCAGGGATGGTACTTTCCGCCGGAGCCCTGGTCGTGCTGGTCGTGCTCCCCCTGGTGGGCAGACTCACTACCCGATTTCAGGCGCGTCACATCATTGCTTTCGGCTGGATAGGTCTGGCCGTCGCGATGTACATATCGAGCAAGCAGGTGGATCTGCTGATGAGTTTCCGCTCAGCCACCTTATTACGTGTGTGGCAGTACATCCCCGTGGCCTTTCTATTTGTCCCCCTCACGCTTGCCGGCTATGTCGGGCTGGCGCCGGAAAAAACCAATGCTGCCGCCGGGCTCATGAATTTCTTCCGCAACATGGGGCAGAGCGTTGGGACGTCCGCAGTCACGACCCTGATTGCTCGACGCAGTCAGTATCACCAATCGGTTTTGGCGGAATACACAGCTTCTGGCCGATTTCACAGCTCTATCACAGCTCTTACCATGCGCCTGACGCGCGCCGGGGTAAGTGCGCATACTGCTCAACAACAGGCAGTGGGGCGACTGTATGCTCTCGTTCAGTCCCAGGCTGCTGTTCTCTCATACGTCGATATTTACTGGCTGCTGGCAATGGGCTCAATGATTATGTTTGTCGCTTCATTTCTGCTGAAAAGAAATGAACTAGGCAAAGGTGCGAAGGTCTCGGTTCACTAAAGGCTGTACAAGCATGCTCAGCTTAGACTCTGAATCAACCCATGGAATTTGGCGAAAAAGGTGCGACCGTCCATCGCCATTCGTCATCTTCCTTCTTGTTGAAGAAAGCTCGTGACAAAGTTCCGAGAATCGCACGCCTAGGAAGTTTATGAACTCAGGAACGCAGTTCGCGCCAGCAAAGGATGCTCAGCGACTTGGAACGCTGTTTCGCATCTTCGAGGCGTTCTCCGCTTGTGGAGAGCCTGATGAGTTGGCACGAGTTCTTGCTGACCAGTTGCACGATCTCATCAGTTTCGACCATCTCGACGCGCTCATCTTTAAGGAAAATTCCAACGAAATCGAATGGCAAGGGTGGGGAACGGAGGCGATCGCCTTACCCGATCTCCCAGTCGAGGAGACATCAAATTGGCACGTTTTCAGTACCCAGGAACCCCTGCACGTCGCTGACTGGAATGCGGATGGCAACTTCCCGCAGTTGAAACGGCTTCTGGAAAATGGCGGTTACAAGATCGGTTCTGTCATTCGCGTGCCATTGACCACACCGCACCGGCGGTTAGGTACGTTGGGTATCGCCAGCCGTGATCGCAATGCCTACGGTCCGGAGGACGTCTGCTTCTTGCAGTTGGTTTCGCGTGGTGTTGCCCTGGCCATCGATGATGTTCTTAATTTGCGGAAATCTCAAGCGGCGCGATTGAAACTGGAACGCCAAAATACTCGGCTCAAACTGCTCCTTAATATGACGAACCGGATTACCTCCAACCTCGATCTAATCGACCTATTGCGTACAGTCTCAGGGAGCGTTCGACACGTCATGGAGTCCGATCTTGTCGCCATTAGTTTGCTGGATTCGGAGAGCGGACAATTTCGGATTTACGCGCTTGATTTCCCGAACGGTAAGGGGTTCGTGCATGAGGAACTGGTCACTTCTCACGACGGAGTTACTAGAAGAGCTTTTGAAACGCTCAAGCCGGTGATTGTGAATCAATTCGACCCGGTGGAGTTTGGCCCCGAGGCGTCTGAGATCGTCATCGGTGAAGGACTGAAGACTTTCTGCATTATTCCTCTGGTCAATCGCGGACGTGCTCTTGGTGTACTCTGTCTCGCTCGGAGGAAAGAAAACTCTTTTAGCGAGCACGATGCGGATTTTCTTACTGAGGTAACAGGCCAAGTCACAATCGCCATTGAAAATGCCCTTGCCTACCGCGAGATCTCCGAACTGAAAGACAAACTTGCCCACGAAAAGCTGTATCTCGAAGAAGAGATTCGCAGCGAACTGAATTTTGAGCACATCATTGGAAGCAGCCCAGCCCTGAAGAAGGTCTTAGAATTGGTGGAGACGGTCGCATCCAGCGATTCTACTGTGCTGCTGCTGGGCGATACGGGTACGGGAAAGGAGTTGATCGCCCGCGCTATTCACGACCACAGCCGGCGTAAGGACCGCACCTTTGTCAAACTCAATTGCGCTGCCATTCCGACGGGTCTGCTCGAAAGCGAATTGTTTGGGCATGAAAAGGGGGCGTTCACCGGCGCCATCAGCCAGAAGATCGGACGGCTGGAACTCGCCCATGAGGGCACACTATTTCTGGATGAAGTGGGCGACATCCCGATTGAGATCCAGCCAAAGCTACTGCGTGCTCTGCAGGAGCGGGAATTCGAGCGCTTGGGTAGCACTCAAACCAGGAAAGTAAACGTGCGGCTGGTTGCTGCTACCAACCGCGACTTGGAAAAGATGATTGCGGCGCGCGAATTTCGGAGCGATCTCTACTACCGCTTAAACGTATTCCCCATTCGCATCCCGCCGTTGCGGGAACGGAAAGAAGATATCCCCTTACTGGTTCGCTTCTTTGTCCATAAGCTCGCGGGGCGAATGCAAAAACACATCGAAAGGATTCCGGCCGCCGCGATGAAAACCTTGACGAATTGGGAGTGGCCAGGAAACATTCGGGAACTGGAGAATTTCATCGAGCGTGCCGTAATCCTGACGCGTGGGAAGACGCTCGATGTACCGATCCCCGAATTGCGCGAATCGGTCGTGGAAGCCCAGGCGCCGAACCACAACGGCACCCTGGACGAGATTTCCCGGATCATAAGGCAAACGTTCAGCGAAATCTGCAAGGAAAACTCGAAAAGTGAAGTCAAAGCGCATAACGAGTCGGAGCGGCAGGAAATTATCCGTGTTCTGCGGGAGACAAAGGGTCGGGTTGCAGGCGCAAACGGCGCTGCGGTGCGGATGGCAATCAATCGGACGACACTGATTTCTCGTATCAAAAAGCTCGGCATCAATCCGAGACTGTTTTTCTGACTGCACGTTTACCACCGGTTCGGCCTATTCCTTGAACGTATCCGTCGATCTTGCATTTCTCCCTCACATGAGCGAGGCAAGATTTATCCGGAGTGTTCACCGACTCACCCGCGTTGAACCCCTGCCACCGCGTTCTGACCAAGACCGCTTGACCTGCAAATCTCGCTGTTGAGAGCCGCTTCGTCAGTTTTGACACCGCAACACCCAGGTTTCCCGCACAGCTTTGGAAGTAGGGAGCTTACCGCTCCCAAAGTTTGGTATACGAATTGCCTTTCCATGAGGGGCAAAAGAGGAGCGGCATGTTGAAGATTTCTGTCATTGATAGCCGGACGGAGCTCCGGTTGGTTCTTGAAGGAAAGCTAATCGCCCCCTGGGTTGCGGAGCTGAGGACCGCATGGAAGACCGTCAACGAGGAGATCGAGGGGCGCGTTTTAGTGATTGACATGGGAAATGTAGCCATCATCAGCCAGGAGGGAGAGAATGCCCTCTTGGAATTGATGAATGCAGGAGCAAAGTTTCGTTGCAGTGGCGTGGTCACCAAACACATGATCAAAGAGCTCAGGCGGAGGAGCAAGAGGGACGCGAGCAAACCGGTCCGCGAAGAACATTCCTGTGTGCTAGACGACCAAGGACAAAAATGAAATTGCTATGCACAAATCGGAGACTTTCTGGTTTGACAGGTAGCCTCGTTTGTCCTTCGTCAGGCTCTACACTTATGCCAGCCGCTGGTTTGGCCCGCGCCTTGCGTTCTCAGGTCCGCACGGAGAGGAAACCAGCGAACGGAGTGAGTCGAAGTCTTCGAGCTGTATTTTTTGTCCCTGTGCGGGTTTCTCCTCCGGATCCTCGCGATGTGGCGTTATGCCGAGCACTGTCGAAGCTAAATCGACAGCTACAACATTTGTCATGCACCGATAATTTCATCTTTGAAATCCTCCTTGCATTTCAACCACTTGTGTAGATCAGATTCTCCGTGAGCTTTGGCCCGAGGCTTGCACTTCCGCTCGTAGGTGGGAAGCCCTACCCCTTCCACCGGAGATACAGACCGCATGCACAAGCTCAACGGACCTATTTCGACCAAGGTCTTGTCATTCACACTTCTCGCTGTGTTTTCCTCAGCGATGGTGGGGTGCGGGAGAACCCAAGCAGCACCTCCCGAAGTAAGGGTTACCCCGTCGTCCAACAAGATGTCCCCGTGTACAGCGAATGGGTCGCGACATTGGACGGTTACGTCAATGCCCAAGTGCGACCCCAGGTTTCAAGCTACGTAATCAGGTAAAACTACAGAGAAGGCTCGCGAGGCGGGGGATTGGACTGGCTTCGGCTGGAGACTCGACATGATAAGAACGATGACCCGAGTGGAGCGGAGACCCGTGCTTGCATTATTCTTTGTCCACGCGATGGAGTTCATCCTGTACCGGCCGTCTTGAGCGCGGTGGACCAACACAGCAGGTCATGTAGACAAGTCAAAGGAGTGAGAATCGTCATGGCGACAGAAAAAGTCCGTGTTGGCATCATTGGAGCAAGTATGCGCAACGGCTGGGGGCGCGATGCCCACATTCCGGCATTGAGCGCGCTTCCTGAGTTCGAAATCAAGGCGGTCAGCACGAGCCGCCAGGAAACCGCAGACGAAACGGCCAAGCATTTCGGAGTTCCCCACGCTTTTGCGGACCCTTACAAAATGGTTCAGCATCCCGACGTGGACCTCGTCGCGATCTGCGTGCGCGTGCCTTTTCACCATGAGCTGGGGATGGCTGCTTTGAATGCCGGCAAGCATCTTTACAGCGAATGCCGCTTGCGGCCACTACCGAGCAGGCTCAGCAGATGCGTGATTTGGCCGTCCGCAAAGGGGTCCACCATATGGTGGGACTACAAGCCCGCGGGGCCCGCGAGTTCAATCGCGTCAGAGACCTAGTCGCCGAGGGCTACATTGGCAAAGTGCTTTCGTGCACGATGATCGTAACGACGCCTACGTGGGGCGCCGAATTCACGCATGACTGGGCCTATATGGCAGATCGCTCGAAGGGTAATACTCTAATGACCAGCGTCGGGGGACACTCAATTGACGCGCTGTGCTACTGCCTTGGGGAGTTCAAGGAGCTGTCCAGCGTCGTGGCGAATCAGCGCCAACGAGTAAAGATCGTTGAGACGGGCGAAACGATCCCGATGACCTCGCCCGACCAGGTGCTGATAAGCGGCGTCCTTCAAAGCGGCGCGGTCGCATCGATCCACCTCAAAGGCGGCTTCGCCAATGGGACGAGATTCCTGTTCGAGATTCACGGTAGCGAGGGCGACCTGGCTATCGTGCCAGCAGACACTCGCCAGGCGACTTACATACAGGTCTCCGAGTTCATTGTGCGCGGTGCGCAAGCGGGCAAACCGCTGGCGGATCTCTCGATACCGGAGAGCTATCGCTGGGTTCCACCCACGGTTCCAGCGGGACTTCCTTTCAACGTTGCGCAGTTGTACAAGCGGATGGCTAAAGGCATTCGCGAAGGAAAGTCCGTGAGCCCAGACTTCGATGCGGCCGTCAAACGCCACCAGTTGCTTGACGCGATTCAGAAGGCATCGGACACCGGGATCCGCCAGTTTGTCTAGCGACGATTCGCAAGGCGATCAACAGCTAGTTCTGCAACAAGGAGGAAGTTCACCATGAAGAAGGCGCAATCCATTCCTTTCCCAACATCACAGGCAGTTCAGCCTCCAAACCAGATTGAGACCGGATCCGCCAACGAGCGCACGAAATCTACGAACCGCGTGGAACAGAGCACGGCCAC
>Ga0210409_10004648_pt1 | contig 14698 bp, 17 predicted proteins | sample IncBWH17MmetaG_FD_161649 | JGI IMG/M metagenome (GOLD analysis project Ga0210409, IMG submission 161649) | Forest soil microbial communities from Barre Woods Harvard Forest LTER site, Petersham, Massachusetts, United States - Inc-BW-H-17-M | ecosystem: Environmental > Terrestrial > Soil >... | reverse complement strand
TAGGGGATGCCCACGTGGCCGGTGAAGAAGTCCTCGAAGGCCACATGGAGAAAGTTCACGAGGCTGGGGTAGTAGGCGATCCCCGCGCCATCCAGGTCTCCGAAGCGGACGAGGATCGAGGTTGTGAACACGGTCTGGGGTCAGGCCTTGCTTCCCAAGTGCTCCATGACGGAGAGGGTGAGGATTTCCGAGAGGGCCTCGAAGAGCGTCTCCCCCTCTTCGGCCGAGGCAGCGGTGGGGTCCCCGAAGTAGGCATCCTCGCCCCCCGCCTCCGCGAAGGTCTTGGCCCCCTTCTTGAGGGCGGGCATGAGCCCGTCCATGGGCGGGAGGCTGATGCGGGTCTTCTCGCGGACCATGTCGGGGGCAGCGGCCATCATGAGCGAGGTCTCAAAGGCCCCCGCGTGGTCCCCGGCCAGGAACGCCTCGCCCAGCTGCTCCGCCCAGCGCTTCTTGGTGAGGTCCGTGAAGCAGACGCTGGCTCCTGCCTTCCGGGCCTCCTCTACGCCCTTCTTCACGGACTCCAGGTGCCCCGGCTCGAGGTGGATGTTGCAGAGGGCGACGGCTCGGAATCGCTTCCCCGTGCCCACGCAGAGGTCCCTCAGCAGGGCCGCCGCGGTGTCCGGGGAAACGGTGATGGTACCGGCGAATTCGGCCCCGTAGTCGGCCACCGTAAAGGCGACGGGGGGCAGGATGAGGGAGGGGATGCCGCGCTCCTTGAGCTTGGCTGCTCCCCGGCGTGCCATCTCGGTGGCGATCACGGTGTCGGTGGAGACGGGAAGGTGGGGGCCGTGGGCCTCGGTGGCGCCCACGGGCAGGAGGGCGACCGGGCGGTCCTTCATCGCCTGCTCCACCTCGGTCCAGGTCATCTCGGAGATCACGATGTTCTCAGGCATGGTCCTCGAAGGATGGGTCTTCCTTCGCTCCTTTCCAAGCTTTTCAGGGGTTCTAAGGCGGTGATTCCAATTAGCGCCACCCTTTATACTCGATCGCGGGGGCCTCCGCCAGCGTCCGTCCTCAAGGCGCGGGGTCCAGGCGGCGGTACGAGCTGCCATGGTAGAGCAGGGGACGCCCGGGCGACACCACCAGCCGGAGGACCTCCCCCACGTAGATGGTGTGATCTCCGCCCGGATGGGCGGAGGCCAGGCGGCACTCGATGTGGACGAGAGCGCCCGGGACGAGGGGCACGCCGCTCTCCCCCGCGAGCAGGGAGAGGCCGCTGAACTTCTCGTCTCCGCTCCCCGCGAAGCGGCGCGACATCGGCTCCTGATCCTCGGCCAGAACGCTGACCCCGAAGAGGCCGGAGGCGAGCAGGCCCGGATTCACCTCCGAGCGCCGGTCCACGCAGACGAGGACGAGCGGGGGTTCGAGGCTCACCGAACTGAAGGCGCTGACGGTGAGCCCCTGGGGCCGGCCCGCGCCGTCGCGGGTGGTCACCACCGTGACGCCGGTCGCGAACTGGCCGAGGGCCTTACGGAACAAGTGGGAGTCGAGAGGCATGGGGAGTCTCGGGTCGAACCACGATCTCGTGGGATTTTAGACCAGTTCGGTCAGGACGATCCCCGTCAAGAGCCGCTCGAGAAGCGGCGATAAAGCGCCACCTGGGCGGCCAGGAGGGAGAGGCGAAGGCCAATCCGGGACAGCACGAAGACCTGGCCCAGGGCCAGGGCGATGATCTGCGTCCGGTAGCCCACCGTCTCCCACCGGCTGTCCACCGCGCTCCAAACCAGGATGAGGAGCCCGCCCAGGGCGCCCACCGTCACGTACTGTCCGGCCGCGCGCCCCAGGTTGCGCAGGCAAAAGGACATAGAGGACAGGAAGGCCAGGAGGGCGCTCGAACGCTCCTCCATCACCATGACCACCTTCGCGTAGGAGGAGATCATGTGCACGAGGAGCAGGGCCAGCAGGAGCAGACCGTGCCGCCCCAGTGACCAGGCGAGGGCCGCCCGCTCCGACACCGCCTCCCGGGCCTGACCGTCGGCCCAGCGCGCGAAGGGCCCGTTCAGGCCGAAGACGAGGCCGGCGGCGAGGAGGGCGAGCAGAGCCAGCCGTAGGAAGCGGCCAAAATAGAAGCCCGAGCCGTGAAGGAGGCCGCGCACGGTCCAGCCTCCCTGGGGAGCACGAAAAACGCCGAGCAGACCCCCGGCCAGGAAGGTCTGCAGGAGAAGGTAGATCACCCCCAAGCCGAGGATCACGGGATCGATGGCGCGGGGGCGCGTCGGGTCCGGCTCATCGCCGCTCTCCTCGCGTCGGGCGGGGGAGAGAAGGCGGGCCGGGAGGTCCCCCTGGAGAAGAAGCTCCAGGTTCCGGAAGGCGAAACCGGCTCCAAAAATCTCGGGCCCGAAGCTTCCCGTCCAGCCCTTCTGCTCGTCCCACCAGTGGCTCCACCAGGCGAAGTCGAACCCGTACATCATGTTCGCGGCGGAGTCGGTTTGTTGGAGGTCTCGCTCCAAAACCCCGGCCAAGGGGACAGCCAGCACGGCCGCGAGGGCGAGGTTGATGACAAGGAGCAAGACGGCGAGGCCACTGTTCCGCCGCACGGCCCGGAAACCCTCCCCCAGAGCCTCAATCATGGCGCTCACCCGAGGATGGTGTGCAGCTCCAGCAGGTTCTGGAGCCAGAACATCCAGCGTGCCGACCACTTGAGGGCCGCTCGGCGGGCCTGACCCCCCTCCTCCACCCACGTGTTGTTGGCGGGGTTCACATCGATGGCGAGCTTGCCCTGGGGGTCTACGGCTGCCCGCACCACCCTGGCCGGCCCGTGGTAGGAGAAGCGCTTCCACCGGTATTGACCGTCCCAGGTCTCGTTTACCCTCCGCCCGTCCGCGAACTCCACCAGCACCTCCACCGGCAGCTTCACCCCGCCCAGACGCCGGACCGTGACCTCGGAATCGTAGGGACCCTGGCCCTTTTCCTTCCCGCCCGCAGCCGGTGGGACGAGAACGGGAGCACCTTCCGGACCGTCCTTGAATCCCCCGAGGACCCGCTGCGGCTTGTTTTCCACGGAGATGGCGTAGTCGCAGAGGTCACTCGAGAACCAGGTCTGGTCGAAGAACCAGCGGTAGTCCTGGCCGGTGACCTCATTGACGGTGGAGATGAAGTCCTCGGTCGTGGGGTGCGCGAAAGCGAATCTCCGGGCGTAAGTGCGAAGGACGCGGGTCATGGTCTCGTCGCCGAGGAGGGCCTCCAGGGTCTGCAGGGTGAGCGCGGGCTTCCCGTAGGAATTGAGGCGGTAGGAGTCGGCGCTTAGGTACTCCCAAGCCCGGCGGGTCATCACGTCGCTCTCCCCTGTCCGGCGCAGCCCGGCGAGATCCTCCTGCCCCCGCCCCATCCAAACCCCGGGGGCCACCACCGGCCAGCCGCTGCGGGTGCCGCGTCCGGCCTGGGGACCGAAGTAGCGATGCGCCCACCCCCGGGGGCCGAGGGCGAAGAACGCGGCCTTGGAGGTGTGGTAGGTGTTGAAGCCCTCGTCGAGCCAGGCCTCCTCGAATTCGTTGTTGCCCACGAGGCCGTACCAGAACTGGTGGCCTGCCTCGTGGATCGTCACGTTCTCCGGGCTCTGCAGGGCAGGCGGGGCCCACACATTGGTGCCTCCCGTGAAGAGCGTGGGGTACTCCATTCCCCCCGAGGCGGATCCCCAGGCCGGGTCCACCACCGTGAGCTGCGGGTAGGGGTAGGGGACGGACCAGGCCCCGTGGCTGCGCAGGGCGATCTTCGTGGCCTCGAGGTAGCGCTCCGCGAGATGGGCGTGCTCGGGCTGGACGAGAAGCCGGATGTCCACCGGGGGATAACCGGGGTCCGAGAACCGGCTCGTGCGCTCCAGAAAACGCTGGCTGGCGGTCCATGCGAAGTCGTGCACGTCCTCCTGCACATAGCGCAGGGTCTCGGTGCCATCCGGGTTCTCCGTGCGGTCCTTGCGGAGGCCGGTGGCGCCGACCACGTAGCCCCGGGGCAAGGTCAAGCGGACGTCGTAGACCCCGTAGTCGGCGAAGAACTCGGTGGTGGCGTGAAACTGGTGGCAGTTCCAGGCCCCTTTCCGGTAGACGCCGATCTTGGGAAACCACTGCACGATGAAGTGATAGTCGTGGACCCACCCCGCGCGGCCCACGTTGCCGTAGGGGATACGGGCGGTCCACTCGATCTCGAAGCGGGCGGTGGCCCCGGGCGCGAGGGGGGTCTTCGCCGAGACCTCCATCACCGTCCGGTCCTCGGGGTTTCCGTCGTCGGGCTGGATATAGCGCAGGCTGGGCGTGAGGTCCTCGGCGTGCTCGCCCAGGAGGCGGATGGAACGGACCTGGATGTAGCCGAACCGGCGTTCGCCCTCGGATTCCGGACCCGGGCGGGCCGCCCGTCGTCCTTGGCCGCGGGCGGAGGTGGAGAGGTTGTTGCGGAAGGCGTTCCAGTAGAGGTGGAACGGGAACGTAGCGAGGGTGGAGTCGCTGGTGTTCCGCCACTCAAGCACGAGGCGCCCCTCGATCGTGTGCGCCCCGGGCAAAAGGCGGGCCTCGATCGTGTAGTTGGCATTCCGGGCCGAGCGCACCGGCAAGGGCGGCAGGGGATAGGACGCCTCCAGGGGGGGCAGCTTGAACAGGGGGCCCTGGTCGCCCCGGGTGGCCTCCCAAGAGAATGGGAGAAGGCTCAGGCCGCTAAGGGTCAGGATGGCTCGAAGCCGCATCAGATCCCCTCCGCTTGGGGTCTCCGGGACCGCGTGGAAACGACAGGTGCCGGATTCTACATCGGGCGGGTGGCACGTCTACGCGCCCCCCGATCCTTGGCGAAGGGCCCCCCGGGGCCGGAGGAGATTGGCTGGCTTGGCTACCTCGCCGTGGTCGTCCTGCCGAGCTCCCTGGCGGAAGGCTCGGGAGCTCTGGGGACCGGCTCCTCCTGAGGCGGAAAGCCGGGGAACGGGCCGCGGATGCTTTGCTTGGGACCGGGAATCCGCCAGCGGGGCAGGTACCGACTCCAGGGATGCCCCGCCGCTTTCTCACGGAAATACAGCTCGTGCTCCCACTCCACCTCGGCCATCGTCGGCAGGCACTCGATGAGTTCGGGATGGCTGCTGTCGCGCGCGTAGAGGGCGGCGTCTTCGTACTCCTTGGACCTCGCCTGACCACCTCTTGTGTGATGCTTCGGGAGCTGGCGAGGTCCCCGCCCGGGCCGGTTGCGCGAGCAGAGGCCCGGTGCGCCCTCTTGATGAAGGCTGAGCACATAAGTGGCGATTTGCACCTACAAGTTCCGGGCGCGCCCGACGCCGCGGCAGCAGCGCCGCCTGGCCCGGGAGTTCGGGGCCGCACGCTGGGTGTATAACCGGGGCCTCGAGACGATCTCGCGGGCCTGGCGCGAGAGGGGTGAGCGCGTCACCTACGTTGATTTCTCGCGCCAAGTTACCAAGCTGAAGCATGCCGAGGTGCCCTGGCTCAGGGAAGTCTCGAGCTACGTGCTGACTCAGTCGATTCGGGATCTGGACAAGGCCTTTAAGGCCTTCTACTCCAAGCGGGCCCGCCATCCGCGCTTCAAGAAGAAGCATGGGAAGCAGGCGGTCCGCTATCAGCTCGACAGTCGACTCAAGAACTCCTACGTCGCAGGGTCGCTCCTGGTCCTGCCCGGCCTCGGGCCCCTGAAGCTCGTCTGGTCACGGGTACCCCCCGGGCGACCGAAAATGGTGACCGTAAAGCGCGACGCGGCGGGACGCTATTTCGTGTTTATGGCTATGGATAGAGAGACGTTACCCCTCCCCACCTGCGATCGTGTCGTGGGTTTGGATGCGGGGATCTCTGCGGCCATCACTTTTGACGACGGTACCAAGGTCGCGCCGCCCCGATATTTGGAAAGGAGGCTGAAACAGCTCAAAAGGCGGAGTCGGGCGCTCTCCCGTGCCAAGAAGGGCTCACGGGGGCGGGCCCGCGCACGGTGGAAGCTGGCCCGGTGCCACGCCCGGGTTCGGGACTGCCGGCGGGAGTGGCTGCACCAGTTGTCCTCGAAAATGATTCACGATAACCAAATGATTTGTGTCGAGGATCTGAACGTATCGGGAATGCTGCGTAACCGTCACCTGTCCAGGGCCTTAGCGGACGGGGCGCTCGCGGAGCTGCAGCGGCAGCTCGAGTACAAGTGCTCATGGTATGGGCGGACCTTCGTGCGGGTGAGTCGGTGGTTCCCGAGCACAAAGCGCTGCTCGGCCTGCGGCTTTGTCGTGGAGAAGCTGCCACTATCCGCGAGGAGGTGGACTTGCCCCGAGTGCGGGATTGAGCATGACCGCGACGTGAACGCGGCCATCAACATCCGGCAAGAGGGGCTGAGGATTTTGGAACTACCGCGAGGTCCGCGGGAAGTAAGGCACGTGGAGGGCGCAAACCCCCGGCCGCGGCGGCGCGTGCCGCTTGCGTCGGGACGCCCAGTGAAACGTGAATCGCAAGAGTCCGAGGCCCGGGCTAAATGCTAAACCCGGGCCGAGACTCAGAGGACGCGAAGACCGAGACGTTGCGGCTCTCTAGCCCGGCTCCGTACATGGGCAGGAGCCAGCCCACGAGGTGACACGAGGCGCCCAGAGTCCTCCCAATGACGGAGAACACCAACTCGCGGGCGGGGCGCGGGCTTGCCTCCAGACCGCGAAGCATGTCACCCACCAACCGCCGATGGTGCCACTCTTCCTCCTCGATCTCCCGGATGCGCGTCCGCTCCCCGACGTCCCGGAGCGACCGCCAGTGCCCACGGTAAGCGTAACCGGCGGCCAGCTCGCCGGAGTAGGCGAGCTGGAGCTGGGCGATCAAGCGCTCCCGGGCCGTCCCGTTGCCATCAAAAGCCCACGGCTATTCCCGCCGTGACCTGGAAGAACTTGGGAGCAAAGGTCACCGGTGGCAGGCGGCGCTCCACTTCGCGGAGCAGAGCTTCCTCCAACCCCGAGAGGGGCCGGGGGTCGGCCCGGCTCCAGTTGAGGGTCTCCTCGCCGAATTGGAAATAGCGGGCCTCCGCCAGGAGGGCGACGTGGGGAGCCAGCTTGACTTGCAATCCCCCTCCCGCATTCCAGCCCCAGTGACCCTCGTCCACATTCTGGGCCCGAAAAGCGAGGGTAGCGACGTCGATTTGGGCGCTCCGGCCCAGCCCGGTGACACCCAGCCCCAAGGTCTCCGTGACGCCGAAGCCGAAAGCAGGCAGATAGCTGGCTCCCCCGGACACCGTCAGTCGCACCGAGCCCGGCGTCCGGATCTTTAGGTTCAACGAGAGGGGGCGCAGCCGGTCCAGGTTCACGGTTCCGGTGCCCAGGTCCAGATCGCTGGAAAGAGGGGGGAGGGGGGCGGGAAGAGCCACGCTCACTTGGTAGCGCGCGCCCGTCGTGCGCACGTCCGCCCCCGCGGTGTCGATTCGAGCCTCCAACCCCACCGGGCCGAGGACGTACCAGGCCAGTCCGCCGCCGAAAGCGAGCCCGCCCTTGGCCTCGAGGGAGAAGACGCCCTGCTGCTGAATCGTGACGCCACGGAAGGGAGAGGCCAGAGTGCCCGGGTCATAGCGGAAGGTCTGGTCGTAGAAGGGCACGGCCGGCCCGACATAACCGGCGAGCTCGATGTCCCCCGCGAAGGCTGCGAGGGGCAGCAGACAGGCCACGATGCTGAGGCCGAATCTCATGCCCCCCCAAGTCTACACGGGGGCGGAGCAGGCGTGCACGGGAGGGGCGGTTGGCCCCTCCCTCTGGCTCGTCCGTCCACCTCTCGCGCTGCGAGGTAGTAGTGGCGGGCGTATTCGCCCGGCTGCGGCTGCCGGCCACTCACTGACGTCAGGCCGGAGTGCGACGACCGAAGACAGCCTTCGCGTCGAAGGCCTGACCCGGCTGCCAGACGGCGGGGGTCAGTCGCTTCCGATGGTCGTCCGCGGGCTTCGGCCAGAGCGTGCAGGTCACCACCCGATGGTGCTGGTCCTCTTGCTCGCAGAACGGGCAGAAGACGCATGCCCGCGAGTCTCGATCGGCGCCGGCCAACCATTTTCGGGGCAGGTCGGGGTCGGCCAGCAGCGCCCGCGCCATGCCCACGACGTCGGCCTTCTCATCCCGCAGGAGGGACTCCGCTTGCTCGAAGGTGTGGATCTTGCCGGCGGTGACCACGGGGATGGAAAAACCCGCCTCCCGGAGTGCCCCTCGGATCCCCGCCGCCAGGTAGGCGTTGACTCCGACCGGGTCCTTCCGGTCCCGGGGGATGCACTTGTGCCCGCTGTGGCCGGTGTAGGGGTAGACGGCCTCGCCGATCTTGGGCTGCCGGGCGTCGTCGAACTTCCCGCCCCGGGAGATGGAGAGGAAGTCGAGGCCGGCCCGGGCCAGCTCTACCCCGATCCGCTTCGCCTCCTCGAGGTCGTTGCCCCCAATCGTGCCGTCCTCGCCCAGGATGTCCTCGGAGCCCAGGTACCGGCAGCCGAGGAGGAAGTCTTCGCCCACCGCCCCCCGCACCTCCTCGATCACCTCGCGGGGCAGCCGCATCCGGTTCTCGAAGCTGCCCCCGTAGCGGTCGGTGCGGGGGTTGGTCACGGACAGGAAGGAGGCCATGGTGTAGGCGTGCGCGAAATGCAGTTCGACCCCCTCGAAGCCACAGGCCCGAGCGCGCCGGGCCGCGGCCGCGAACCATCCCGGGATCTGCTGAATCTCCGAGAGCTCGAGGTCCCCCACCGTCTGCCGGTAGCCGTAGAGGAAATCGCGGCGCAGGCGCGGGTTGGGCAGGTAGGTCTCCAGGTTCGCCTCGAACTCCCCGTCGCTCACGTCCAGGAGGGAGCGGGGGAGCTGCCCCCGCTTCACCATCCCCTCGAGGAAGGCGCGCGTGGTCTTGCGGGTGGCCACCTTTAGAAAGTCGATGATCTGGGGAATGATCAGGGAGCGGCAGACGGAGCGCATCTCGGCGACCAGGGCCTTGAGCCCGGGTACGAAGCGGTCGTGGCTGAGGCGCAGGAGGGGCCCGCTGGCCACGTCCCGGATGCCGATGGCCTCGAGCACGATCATGCCCGGGCCCCCCAAGGCGTAGCGAAGATAGATCTCGCGCACCGCGTCCGTCACCACCCCGTCCTCGGTGGCCCGCCAGGTGACCATGGCGGGAAGCCAGATCCGGTTGGGCAGGACCCGGCCCCCTTTTCCGATGGGCAGAGGCGTGAAGAGGCGGGCGCGGGCGCGCTCGGCGTCGACCGCGGTCAGGGGAGGACAGGCTGTGAGCGCGTCAGTCCGTGTCCTCGTCGTCCCCCTCCTCTTCCATCTCGTTTTCGATGCCGCTGTCCATGAGACGACGCCGGAGGGCGTCGAAGCCCCGGCGGTCGGGGGGAGCACCCTCCCGGTAGGACTCCAAGAGTTCCTCCAGGCGGGCCACGCGGCGCGCGAGTTGGCCGATCGTCTCCAGATCGATGCGGGCCTCTCCGGCCTGGGCCCGCTTGAAGGCCGCCGCTTCCCCGAATGCCCCCAGCACCTCGAGCAGGCGGGTGCTCAGGGTGTCCGCGGCCTCCGCGAGCTCGCCCTGGAGAAGGGAGTCCTGGACGAGCCCGATGGCATCCTCGATGTCCTCGTCCCGCCAGTCCACCCTCAAACCGGCCCAGGTCTCCGGGGAGAGCACCAGGCCTTCGGGGCCCTCGTCCGCCGCCGCCGCCACCTCCCCGCACAGGTCAACGATTCGTCCCATGGTCGGCCCCCCGCCGCCGCGTCAGCGGCTCTCCTTCAGGATGGATTCCGCGATCACGAGCTTCTGGATCTCGCTGGTCCCCTCGTAGATCCGCAGGGAGCGCACCTCGCGATAGAGGCGCTCCACCGTAGACCCCCGGAGCACGCCCTGGCCGCCGTGGATCTGGACCGCGCGGTCCACCACCCGCTGGGCCATCTCTGTGGCCGCCAGCTTGGCCACCGCTCCCTCGCGCATGATCCGTTCCGCTCCCCGGTCCTTGGTCCAGGCCGCGTGTCGCACCAGCAGCCGGGCCGCGGTGAGTTCCACGTGCATCTCGGCGAGCGCCATCTGCGTGGCCTGGAAGTGGGACAGGGGGTGCCCGAACTGGCGCCGCCCGAGCGCCCACCGCACCGCCTCATCCAGGGCACGGGCCGCCAAGCCGCAGGCGGCCGCCCCCACGGTGGGCCGGAAAGTGTCGAGGGTGGCCAGGGCCATGGTGTAGCCCTTGCCCTCGGTGCCCAGGAGCACGGCGGGGGTGGCGTCGAAGCGGACTTCGCCGAGGGGATGGGAGGCCATGGACTCGAGCGGCTTCACGGTCAGACGGGGAGCTTCCGCGTCGACCAGGAACATGGAGAGACCGCGGTAACCGGGGGACTCGGAACTGCGGGCGAGGACCGTGTAGAGGCCGGCGATTCCGGCGTTTGAGATGAGGGTCTTGATCCCGCTCAATCGCCAGAGCGCACCGTCACGGTCCGCCCGCGTGCGGACGGCCGCCAAATCGGAGCCCGCCTCCGGCTCGCTGACCGCGAACGCGCAAAGGACTTCCCCCGCACCGACGGCGGGGAGCCAGCGGTTCTTCTGAACATCCGTGCCGGCAAGGCTCAAGGGGTGGGAGCCGAGGCCCTGCATGGCGAAGGCGGTGTCGGCCAGGGAGGAGAAATAGGCCAGGCCCTCGCGTACTGTCACCAGCGAGCGCAGGTCCATGGTCCCGAAGGGCGCGGGCACCGCCGCTTCCAGGATCTTCGCGCGGGCGAGCGCAGCCACGATTTCCCGCGTGCGACCAGCGGGATCGGACTCATCGGCCGCCCCCCCCCGCAGGCGCTTGTCCCCGAATGTCCGGACCTTCTCCCCCAGCTGTCGGTGGCGGTCTTCTAGGAAGGGCTCGTCCATCGTCAGCGGGCCTCCCCCCGCCCGCCGGGCACGCGTCCGGGATGGATCATTCCGGGGCCCCCTCGAACCGCGGCTTGCGTTTCTCCATGAAGGCCGCGAAGCCCTCGCGGAAGTCGGGGCCCCGCATGAGCTCGGCCTGGACCCGGGCCTCGCGGTCAAGCGCGGACTCCAGGTCCAAATGCAGCTCCTCGTTTAGGGACTGCTTGGTGGCGGCGAGACCGGCGGCGGGACCCCGGCGGAGGCGGTCCACCAGGGCGGAGGTCTCCTCGGCCAAGCGTTCCGGAGCGACCACGCGGTTGTAGAGGCCGATGCGGAGGGCCTCGGAGGCGTCGATGAAGTCGCCCGTCATCAACAGCTCGGTGGCCCGTCCCAGGCCCACCACCCGGGGGAGCAAGTGAGCGGCCCCCATGTCCGCGCCCGCGAGGCCAACCCGCACGAACAGGAAGGCGATGCGGGCGCTGTCGGCGGCCACGCGCAGGTCCGCGGCCAGGGCGATGGCCGCCCCGGCCCCCGCCACCGTCCCGTTCAGGGAGGCCACGATGGGCCGGGGGAGGGCGCGCATGGCCCTTATCAGGTCGCAGGTGAGCCGGGTGAACTCCAGCAGGCCCTTGGCGTCCCGGTGCAGGAGGTCGCCGATGATCTCCTTGACGTCCCCGCCCGTGCAAAAGGCCCGCCCGGCGCCGGTCAGGACGACAACCCGTACATCCTTTCGGTCGGCCAGGGCGCGAAAGGTGTCCGTCAGCTCCCGGTAGACCTGAAAGGTGAGCGAATTCAGGGTCTCGGGTCGGTTGAGGGTGAGCGTGGCCACCCCGCCCGACTCCCCGTAGAGGAAGCTTCCCGTCGTCATGCCTGACCGTCCAGGGCGCGGATCAGACCGCGAAGGGCGTCGCGCAAACGGGTGAGGTCGGGGGCGGGAACGGGGGCGAGGACGAGCTCCAGGTCCCGGCGGTGACGAGGGATGGCCTGCTCCATCACCCGGTGTCCGCGGGAGGTGAGGCGGACCCGGACCGCCCGCCGGTCCTCGGGCACGGGCCGTCGCTCCACCAGCCGTCGGCGGGCCAGGCGGTCCACGATGCCGGTGACGTTCCCCGCCGTGACCAGGAGCTCGCGGGTCAGCTCGCCGGGGGTCATGCCCGGGGGCCGGCGGTACAGCTGGGCCAGCACGTCGAACTGGGGCAGGGTCAGATGCCCGGGGATGGTCCGCCGGACGCGCGGGAGCATCAGACCGTGGGCCTTGAGCAACCGTAGCCAGACGGAGACGGCCAGGCCCGGGTCGTGGGTCGCCTTCATATGAGGGCCACCGCCTCGATCTCCACCTTGGCGTCGTCCTCCAACAGCGACTTCACCTCCACGAGCGTCATGGCCGGGAAGTGCTTGCCCATCCGATGTCGGTAGGCCTCGCCGATCGCCTTCGCGCGGTCCCGGTATTCCTGCTTGTTGGTGACGTAGATGACGAGCCGGGCCACCGACTCTGGCCGGCCCCCCGCGGCCCAAACCACGTCCAGTACGTTGTCGAGGGCCTGCGCGAACTGGGCGACGAGGTCGTCGGAGACCAGGTGTCCGCCACGGTTCCAGCCGATCTGCCCGGCCACGAACAGAAGCTCGCCCGTGCCCTTCATCCCGTTGCTGTAGCCGCGGGGCGGGGCCAGGGACTCGGGATTGACGGGGGCGAGGATGGGCATCACATCACCGTGCCGCCGTCCACGTTGAGGCCCTGGCCGGTGATACCCCGCGCCTCCTCCCCGCACAGGAAGAGGGCGAGGGCGGCCACCTCTTCCGCGCTCACCATCCTCTTCTGGGGGCTCATCTCCTCGAGCTTCTTCCGCACCTCGCCTTTGGACAGGCCCGTCTTCCCCGCGATGCGCGATATCCCATCCTCGGTCATGGGGGTGTCCACGTACCCGGGGCAAATGGCGTTGACGGTCACCCCGGTTTCCGCCATTTCCAGGGCCGCCACCTTGGTGAGCCCGAGCAAGCCGTGCTTGCTGGCGGCATAGGCGGCGATGTAGGGCATGGCCGACTTGCCGGCGACGGAGGCGATGTTGATGACGCGACCCCAGCCCCTCCGCGCCATCTCGGGCAGGGCCTCGCGCAGGCAGAAGAAGGGGCCGCTCAGGTTGACGGCCAGGACCGCGCCCCAGGTCTCGTCGGAGGTCTTGACCAGGGGCGCGGAAGGAGCAATGCCCGCGCCGCTGACCAGGATGTCGAGGGGGCCAAGAACTTGACGGACGTTCTTGAACATCTCGCGCACGTCGTCCGCCTTGCCCACGTCGGCGGCGATGGCGTGCGCCCGCGCCCCCAGCCGGAGGGCGTCCGCCGCCACCGCTTCGACCTCCGCCCGCGTGCGGGCCGCCACCGCCACCTCTACCCCCGCCCGGGCCAGAGCCAGGGCGGTGGCCCGGCCGATACCCCGGCCCCCGCCCGTCACCAGCGCCCGCCGGCCGTCCAAACCCATGATGCTTGAAATCTAAAGTAAAGTTGGGCCCTAAGTCAAGGCGCACGTATAATCGCCGCGGGAGGACTGGCCATGCTTGAGATTGGGGCCGTGGCCCCGGACTTCGAGGTGCAGGATCACACGGGCAAGAAGGTACGCCTCTCCCAGTATCGCGGACGCCCGGTCGTGCTCTGGTTCTACCCCAAGGCGGACACCCCGGGCTGAACCGCCGAGGGTTGCGGGTTCCGCGACCGGATCAAGCAGTACGAGGAGCGCGGCGTCCAGATTCTGGGCGTCAGCTTTGACACCGTCCCCGACAACGCCGCCTTCGCCAAGAAGTTCGGGTTCAACTTCCCCTTGCTATGCGACACCACCCGCGCGGTGGGCCTCGCGTACGGGGCCTGCGACGAGGCGACCGCCCCCACCGCCCGGCGGATCAGCTACCTGATCGGGCCCGACGGCCGGGTGAGGAAGGCCTACCCGAAGGTCAACGCCGCCGCCCATCCCGAGGAGATCCTGAAGGATCTCTGAGGGGGCGTCCTCCAGGAGGGACGGCGGCGACGCTCGCTGTCCAACCGCGGGAGCGATCGCCATCCGCCCACTCGCGGCAAGCCCCAACCCCAGCTGGAGTTCGTCGTTCCTGCTCCCTGGCAGGAGACTTGCTTTGTCCTTGGATGCGGCCCCCCGGGGGGCGGAGGGGCTGAGGTTAGGAGACGCGGCCGTGACACTTTTTTGCAGTTCCGCGGCCTTGAGGCGGGGGGGCCTGGTGGCGCTGGCCCTGATCGCTTCCGTGCTGACCGCGGCTCCAGGCTTCGCCGAGGAGGAGGCCCTGCGGCGGCGCGTGGAAGCCCGACTGGCCAAGGCCGGTCTCGAAACGAACGCCGACATACAAGTGGACGTGAGGGACGGCTCCGTCATCTTGACGGGCGCCGCCCCCACCGTCGATGCCTTGCGGGCCGCGGAGAGGGAGGCCCGCAAGGAGGCCAAGGTGGTGGACAACCGGCTCGCGGTCCTGCCCGCCGAGCCCCGCTCCGACAGCGAGGTCCGCAAGGCGGTGAGGGAGACGATCCTCCTCTATCCGCGCCTCACGGTTTTCGACAGCGTGGAGCTGGGCGTGGAGAAAGGGGTGGTCGTCTTGCAGGGCTCGGTCCGGGAGCCCTACCGCGGGATCGACATCGAAAACCGGGTGGCGAAGGTTCCCGGCGTCCGCGAGATCAAGAACGAAATCGCGGTGCAACCCGTGTCCTTCTTCGACGACCGGCTGCGGGCCGGGCTCTACCGGTCCATCTACGGGGACGAGATGTTCGTCCGCTACGCCCAACAGGCCAATCCCCCCATCCGCATCATCGTCGACCGGGGCCACGTCACCCTGACCGGCTACGTGGGCAGCGCGGTGGAGCAGGCGGTGCTGGGGTCGATCGCTCGCCAGAGCTTGGCCTTCAGCGTCGACAACCGAGTCAAGGTCGACGGCGACGGG
>Ga0210409_10004647_pt1 | contig 14700 bp, 17 predicted proteins | sample IncBWH17MmetaG_FD_161649 | JGI IMG/M metagenome (GOLD analysis project Ga0210409, IMG submission 161649) | Forest soil microbial communities from Barre Woods Harvard Forest LTER site, Petersham, Massachusetts, United States - Inc-BW-H-17-M | ecosystem: Environmental > Terrestrial > Soil >... | reverse complement strand
GCTCTTGGGTTTCTTCGTTCTTGGTGATGACCTCACTTCGCACCAGAAGGCGCGTATTGTGGTCCACCGCGAGTCGAAACTTCCGCTCCTCGCTGTCCGTCAACTCCACCCACTCAACTTCTTTCAAATCGACGGTATCGCTGCCGCCGAAGCGGTAGAGCCAACCCGGCTCCTTGAGGCGCACTCTCAGCACGTTGTCGATGTTTCTTTTGACCTGTTCCTGAAACTCAGACACGGAAGTAACCGGCAGCTCCGTGATGCCGCCCCGGTCGAGCGTCCAGCCACGATCGCCGTTATACAACACAATGATGGCGCCGCCGTGCGACCAGTCCAGGCCTTCCACGCCGATCACTGTATTTAGGATGCTCTTCAGATTGTGGCTCTTCGCCGAATACTCCAAGCGCTCTTTATCCGGCCAGCGGCGCGCCTCAGTGAAGCCCACATATCCCATGACTGCTCCATTGTGGCCGAACTGCGCGCGCGTGCCTTGGCACTCGCCTTCGATGGCTTGGGTGTAGCCTGCGGCTCCGCGTGCATTTATCAGGTCGCTCAGAATCTGTTTGGCTTTCGCGGCGCTCTGCTCCGGCATCAGCGAGTCAGGATTCTGCGCGACAGCGCGCGGTGCAAACGCCGCGCCCGCGAGCAATCCTGCAACCGCGAGATGGACAGGTTTCAACCGCACAAGACCGATCCTCCGTTTACATTGATGATCTCTCCCGTGAGGAAGTTGGCCAGGTCCGACGCCAGAAAGAGAATCGGACCAGCGATTTCCTCCGCGGTTGCTGGACGCCCCAGTGGAATCGCCGCGGCGACCGCCTTCACTCCGGCTTTCGTCTGAATGACGGGATTCGACATGTCTGTGGCGACCCAGCCCGGAGCGACCGAATTCACAAGAATGTTGTGCTTGGCAAGCTCAACCGCCAGCCCTTTGATGAGGCTGATCGCGCCGCCTTTGCTCGCCCCATAGTGCGTGTGGAACGACTCGCCGCGCTGCCCCGCCGTTGAAGTAACGGGAATAATCTTGCCGGACTTCTGCTTGATCATCTGCGGCACGCTGAAATGAATAATCGAGTAAACGCTCTTCAGATTCACCCGCATCATTTCATCCCACTGCTTCTCGGTCATTTTCTCGATGGGCAAGTCCTCGATATTCCAGATGCCTGCGTTGGCCACCACGATATCCAGCCGCCCCAGCCGCGCGATGCACTGGTCTACCAGTTTTTTATTGTCCAAGTGGCGTCCCGCGTCCGCCTTGAACGCCTCAACCCGCGTCCCGTGCTTTTTTGCTTCCTGCTCGACCTGAAGCGCGGCGTCCTTCGCTTTGTTGTAGCTAAAGATTACGTCCGCGCCGGCCTGCGCAAAGAGCTTGACGGCCGCCGCGCCGATTCCCCGCGAACCACCAGTAATGAGTGCCGCCTTGCCTGCGAGTGAAATCATCCAGTCCCCCAACAATTTGAAAAAACAAAAATCGAAATGAGAACGCCTACGCCTTTTGGACAACAGCGCCGTGCGCCGCCGCCACGAAATCACGAAACAGCCGTTCAGAGAAAGCATCGCCAAACATGCGTTCCGGATGCCACTGTACGCCTACGACCCAGTTCGCATCACCGGTCCACTCCACGCCCTCGATGATTCCGTCGGTCGAGTGCGCAGTGACCCGCAGATTCCTCCCCGGCTTTGCAATCGCCTGATGGTGCGAACTGTTGATTTTTGCCCGCTCGCCAGAGGCCAACTCGGCCAGCCGGCTCTCTGGCTCGAACTTCGCGCCATGAATCGGATCTTCCTTGGGTTCTGGCGACAGGTCTTTCTTCCGGTGTGGCGTCGTCGTGCCAAGTTCCGAACGCACGTCTTGAATCAGCGTACCACCCAGATAGACATTCAGGAGCTGGCACCCATAGCAGATGGCCAGAACGGGCTTCCTCTCGGCAAAGGCATGCGCAAGGATGGCTCGGTCAGCTTGCTCGCGCGGCAAGTCGGCAGGAGCGGACTTGCCGTGATTCACCGCTCCGTATTCGGCAGGCTCAACATCCGCCGGACTTCCGGGCAGTACGAACGCATCCATGCTCGGTATCAGGTGCCGCTGCTCTTCTCCGTCGCTCAGGGGGATCAGTACTGGTTCGCCCCCCGCTTTCCGCACGGCATCCTCGTAATTGGCGATCTTCGGGCGATTGTTCTGCGTTTCCTCTTCAGATGTTCGCCAGGGGATCCCCACACGGGGCCGATTGGGAGTTTCGGGGCTCATGGAACCCCAAATCGTAGCATTCGCGGGAGAGGGCGGCAACCCGGCACCTCCCAGCCGATGGCTAAGCCATCGATCAAGCTCGCGGAGGGCTACTCTTGGGGCTGGCCCCACCAAGACAGAAGTCAGGGCGCTGGAAAAAGGCCGGAAGGCTCGCAAAACGGTTTAGGAGCTGCTCGAAGGACGGCGCGCGGAGCGTCACATGGCCGAGTTTACGGCCAGGGCGGGGCTCTTTGCCGTAAAGATGAAGGTGAGCAGAGGGAATAGCTAGGACCTGCGCGGATTCGGGGACTTCCCCGATGAGGTTGATCATCGCGGAGGAGCCGCTCACAGTCGTGGAACCCAGTGGGAAACCGCAGATGGCCCGGAGATGGTTTTCAAACTGGCTTGTCACCGCTCCTTCGATGGTCCAATGCCCCGAATTATGGACCCGCGGAGCCATCTCATTCGCCAGCAGTTTGCCATCGCATTCGAAAAATTCGATGGCCAGCACACCCACGTAATTCAACGACTCGAGCACCTTGCGCGCCGCGCCTTCGGCAGCATTCTGAATTTCCGGCGTGATTCCCGGAGCAGGAGCCATGGAGAGGCGCAGAATGCCGCTGCGATGATGATTTTCGACCAGCGGATAGAAGGCGGTTTCCCCTGTCTTGCCTCGGACAGCGATCACCGATAGCTCACGCGTGAAGGGGACAAAACTCTCCACAATAATCGGCAGCCTGGGCAATCCCTCCTTCGCGACCTTCACTTCTTCCGGAGTCCGCAGGGTCCACTGGCCCTTGCCGTCGTAGCCCATCCGGCGCGTCTTCACCACCGCAGGCAGGCCCACTTTTTTCAGTGCCTGTTCAAGGTCGGACGCCGCCGGGACCGAAGCGTGCTCGGTCGTGGCAATTCCCAGCTTCGCGAACAGCTGCTTTTCACGAAGGCGATCCTGCGCCGCCTCCAGCGCGCCGGGCGGCGGATAAACGGGAACATGCTTCGCCAGGAAATGTGCTGCATCCACGGGCACGTTTTCGAATTCATAGGTGACCACTTCGAGGCCGTGAGCAAATTTCTCAAGTGCCGCGCGATCGGAAAAATCACCAGTAACGCGCGGCGCGATTCTTCCCACAGGCGCTTCCGGGGATGGGTCGAGAAAGCGGAATCGCAGGCCAAGTGGATAACCCGCGAGGGCCAGCATGTAACCAAGCTGTCCGCCGCCGAGGATGCCGATGCTCACCCGGGCTTCCTCTTTTTCTGCGGTTTTTGCGGCCCCTTTTTCTGAGGAAGAGCCGCGCTCGATGGATCGGGATAAGCGAGAACACGCGCTGTTTGCGAGGCGCGGAATTTGCGCAGCGCTTCTCGAATGTACGGATATTTGCATCCGAGGATGGCCGCAGCGAGCAGCGCGGCGTTGATCGCTCCGGCCTTTCCTATCGCCAGTGTGCCGACGGGAATCCCTCCAGGCATCTGCGCGATCGAGAGCAGCGAATCGAGGCCCTTCAAGGCCTTCGATTCCACGGGCACACCGAGGACAGGCAGCACAGTCTTCGAAGCAGCCATCCCCGGCAAGTGAGCGGCGCCGCCCGCGCCCGCGATAATCACCTCAATGCCACGCTTCTCGGCGCTCGAAGCGTATTCAAAAAGGAGGTCCGGCGTGCGATGAGCGGAAACGACGCGGGTTTCGTGAGGCACGCCGAGTTCTTCTAGTGTCGTGACGGCGTGCTCCATCGTCTCCCAGTCCGAAGACGATCCCATGATAATGCCGACCAGTGCGCCCGCGTCCGAACTCGTCCCGCCGTGGCTCCCTCTTTTCGCGCGCTTCTGTCCCTTTGAGATTTTCTTCGCCATGGCTGTTCAGTGTATCGGGAAAGACTCCATCGGAACCCGAGCCGGATATTCTACGGTGTTTTTCAGCGCGCGGCGACCTGCGCGCGATTTTTCCAGTAGTGGCGCAGTTGTCCAACGAGGTAAAGCGACCCGGCGACAATGACCGCGTCGTTCGCATCGGCTCGGTCGAGCGCGTATTCGAGCGCCGCTTCTGGCTCAGGGATGACCGTGAAATGCGCGGCGTGGTGAGATGTGATTTCCGCGAGCTGGCCGACGGAAATGGCGCGCGTAGTGCGCGGTTGCGTGAAAATGACCTCGGCGGCATGCGGAAAAAGGACGCCGGCAATTTCGTCGACGGCTTTGTCGCGCAGCGCTCCGAACACCACCCAGACTTTGCGGCCCTCAAGATTTTGATCGAGGAAAGTGGCAAGCTCTCTTGCCGCTGATGGGTTGTGCGCGCCGTCGAGATATACGTCGGGATTTGACTGCAGCTTCTCGAGTCGGCCCGGCCAAACGGCTTCGGCGATTCCGTGAGTTATCGCATCATCAGAAATGCGATAGCCACGCTTCTGAAGATACCGTGCAGCGGCCGCAGCATTGCGGCTGTTTTGTATTTGAAATTTACCGGGCAGCCACGGAGCAACCTCAAGCGACCATCCAGATTCCACTTCCGTGATGTGCGCGCGGCTGCAGCCGTTTTCCATCCATTCCTTCTCAATATGGAACGCGGTCGCAGTCTCAATCACCGGACAGCCAAGCTCGCGAGCACGCGCTCGAATGATTTCCAGTGCTTCCGGCCGTTGCTCCGCCAGAATGAGCGGAACGCTCTGCTTGAGAATCCCCGCTTTTTCGGCGGCGATTTCCGCGAGAGAGTGCCCCAGAAAGTTTTCGTGATCGAAATCCACACGCGTAATAATTGAGATGACCGGAGTTAGAATATTCGTCGCATCCAGTCGTCCGCCAAGCCCAACTTCGAAAACTCCGAACTCTATCCGTGCGCGCGCAAAATACTCAAACGCTATCGCGGTCACACATTCGAAGTACGTCGGATGAGCGCGAAGTTTGCCCGCGGCAAGAAGCTCCTCATTCAAGGCCTGAATCCGCGTAAACGTCTCGGCAAACGCATCATCGCTGATCTCTTCGCCGTTTACGCGAATCCGCTCGTTGATTTTTTCGAGATGTGGCGAGGTGTTAAGCCCGGTCCGAAAGCCAGCGCGACGCAGTATCGATTCTAAAAATGCGGCGGTCGAACCCTTGCCGTTAGTCCCTGCGATATGCGCGGAAGGATAAGCCCGGTCTGGCCGGCCAAGGCGTTCTGCCAGAATAGTTATATTTTCTAGATCGAATTTCGCCGCAGCGGCTTGTGTCGGCGCCGCCAATTCCCTGCCCAGAGAAAGCAAATAGCGGACGGCGGCCTCGTAATTCATTTCAGCTCAAAAGAAGATCGAAGGAGTTGGCGATAAAGGCTTTCAGATCTTTGCGGTGGACGACGGCATCGAGAAACCCGTGCTCCAAAAGAAATTCCGACCGCTGGAAACCTTCGGGAAGTTTTTGCCGTATCGTCTGCTCGATGACCCGAGGTCCCGCAAATCCAATCAGCGCGCCCGGCTCGGCGATATTAATATCTCCCAACATGGCGAAGCTGGCCGTGACGCCGCCAGTGGTGGGATCGGTGAGCAAAGAAATATAGGGAACCTTGGCGTCGTCGAGCTTGGCCAGCGCCGCGGAAACTTTCGCGAGCTGCATGAGGCTGATCGTGCCTTCCATCATGCGCGCGCCGCCGGAGCAAGAAACAACAACGAGCGGCTGGCGCGACTCAATAGCCAGCTCGATTCCCCGCGTGACTTTTTCCCCTACCACCGCGCCCATCGATCCGCCGATAAATCCAAATTCCATCGCGCAGCAGACAACCCCGCGCCCGTTGAGCCTGCCTTCCGCGGTGATGACGGCATCATTCATGCCGAGTTTCTTGCGAGCTTCTTTCAGGCGCGCGGCGTAGGGCTTCGTGTCCACAAACTTCAGCGGGTCGGTCGATGTCATTCCCCCATCGTGTTCCGTCCAGCGCGAATCGAGCAGCATTTCCAAGCGCTGCTTGGCGCTCATCTTGAAATGGAATTGGCACTTCGGACAGACATACAGGTTGGCTTCCAAATCCTTGCGAAAAACGATCGTGCCGCAGGACTCACACTTGGCCCACAGCCCCTCCGTGCGCACGCGGCGCTCTTCGGGAGGTGTGGCCGCGTCGATCGATTTTTTGTCCCGCTTGAACCAGGCCATAGGTGTAGGCGAAAGTCGAAAGCCGTCCGTTCGTAGCCGTCAGTAATTGCGGCTAATACTAATAAAAATACAGCAGGCAAATACAACCACGGGGCCACCTCCCCGCGTTGCAACTAGTAGTCGATACCCCGCTGGGCCAGTATACCCTTGGTGTAGGGGTGTTTCACCTCGCGCATCTCCGTGACAAGATCCGCCAGCTCAACAAGCTGCGGATGCGCGTTGCGGCCCGTGCAAATCACGTGCACGCGCTCCGGACGCTTTTTCAACGCCTCCACGACTTCTCCGGCGTCCAGCATTTTGTAGCTGATCGTATAGTTGATCTCGTCCAGCACCACAAGGTCGTACTTCCCTCCGTAAATCGCGTCACGCCCCGCTTCCCAGCACTCCCGCGCCAGTTTGATGTCTTCCGGATCGGTTTCGGCGCCGCCGATTTTCACGAAGCCACGCCCCATCGGCCGAATCTCAAATTTATCGTCGCCCAGCATTTTGGCCGCGTCGAGCTCCCCGTAGTGCCACGAGCCCTTGATGAACTGCACCATCAAAACGCGCAGTCCCTGCCCCACGGCGCGAAACGCGGTGCCCAAGGCGCAAGTCGTCTTGCCCTTGCCTGGCCCCGTGTAAACGATGAGCAGTCCCTTTTCTTCCGGCATGAGTTCCTTCCCCTCGAGAGAGAACAAGCGACAGGGAAAGGTCTAGAGTTTGGAGGGTGCGAAAAGAAAGGTCAAGAAGAGCAAGGCAGCGGCTCGAGAGCCGCTGCCTGCTTACTCAGCCCTTTGGGAACGCTTTAGAAACCCGTTGCGCCAAACGCTTGCTTGACGTGCGGCTTGAACAGATAGACCAGGATCCAGATTTGGATGGCAAGGGTGATAAGTCTGATCGTCAGCGCAAATACCATTACATGCGCCAGCATACTGAACATGCCGAGAGCTCCGAAAAGCACGGCGATCCCGGTGAAGACGATGGCAACCACGCGGGCCCAGTTCTGCAGCTTGATGAACCCGATTCCGATGGCCAGCTCCAACAGCGCGAGCACGAGGAAGAACGCCCCGACGACGGCTCCTCCTGCGGCAAAGAGCGCGCTGCCAGGTCCTCCCGACTGCGCCAGGCTAGAAAGCATGGATCCGCCAACAATGAAGAGAAGCCCACAAATCGCAAGAAACGCTGTGCCTATGAAATACAGCACTGCGAGGATCGTTACCCCAGTAGGACGTTCCATGGATGCTCCTATGTTGAGAGATTTTCGCGATGACAGGTCTGCGCCAACACATCCCCGGGGGCACTTCCAGATCGCAGACCAACGAGTATAACTCAGGCTATGTCGGGCATTTCAGATGGTCAAGGACGGAAATCGGGTTGGTGACGCTTAAGTAAGCGCGAGCCGCTTGGCCAGTTCGGCGGCAATGGCCGTGATGCGTTCCTGCGTCGCGGAAGGCAGCGTCGTTTTTGGTTTGCCGTGCGGGTCGCGGATGACGATCCACAGGCCGGGGCGGTACACCTCGTCTTCGCCGGGGCAGATCGCGCCCGTTAGCTGCGTGAGTTCGAGGGCATGCGGGGCGGAATGCGTGAAATCGAGATTGGCGTGCTCAGGAGAGTTCGCCTGATACGGAGGATGGGCGAGGAGATCCATCAAGACGCCGCGTGCGTCATCCACAAGATCGCGGAAGCCCTGCGAAACGAGAACGGCGTCCACGTCGCGAGGCGTGGGCTGCTCGAGCTGGAACAAGTCGTAATCGGGCAGCGGTGTTGCGAGAGAGATTTCAATGGCGGCGGAAGGCTGGTTTTGATCGGGAATAACGCGGATGGACATGGTCGTATGGTTTTACACCAGAGCGGCTATTTCGGGTAGGGGCTGCCGGAAAGGATCGCGAAGGCGCGGTAGAGCTGCTCGGCCAGCATGGCGCGGGCGAGTTCGTGGGAGTAGGTCATGGCGCTGAGAGAAATCCTTTGCGGAACACCGTCGCGAAGGGCGGCGGGGAAACCGTCGGCGTCGCCGCAAACGAAGATGACCTCGCGCGTTCCGCGGTCGCGGAGTTCGCCGAGCCACTTCGCAAACGCGTTGGAATCGAGACTTTTGCCGGCGGCGTCGAGAAGGACAGCGGTGGCGGCGCGGTCCGCCTCGAGTTTTTTGAGCGCCGCTTCTCCGTCCCGAACTTCGGTGACCTCGATGGGCAAGTGACGGCCGACGCGCTTCACATAGTCGTCGATCACCGCTCGCAATTCCGCGCGGCGCGTTTTGCCGAGCATGAGCAGGCAGATTTTCACTTGAGGCCGTATTTTTTGCGTTTTTCGAGGAGCGTTTTGCGGCTAATGCCCAGGGCTTCGGCGGCGCGGCTGATCTTGTAATGAGTGGCCTCGAGCGTGGCCGCGATCACTTCGCGCTCGACCTCTTCGAGGGAGCGCAGTCCGGCGATGGAGCCCGCAGCTCCGGAGCCAGCTGCGCGAATGTTGTCGGGAAAATCGGTGAGATCGAGCATGTCGCCATGGGAAAAAACGATGGCCCGTTCGAGCGCATTGCGAAGCTCACGGACGTTTCCGGGCCACGCGTAAGTTGCAAGCATGCGCCGCGCGGGTTCGCTGAGGTGTGAGCCGGGGTGGCCGTGGATCGAACGAAGAGTCGCCAATAAATGATCGGCGAGGGGCAAAATATCAGCGCGACGTTCGCGGAGTGGTGGAACAGTCAGCGCGAGAACGTTCAAGCGGAAATACAAGTCCTCGCGAAAGTGGCCACTGGCGACGGCGGCGGTGAGATCGACGTTAGTTAAGGCCAGGATGCGCGCTTCAATGCGGAGCGTTTCCGTGCCGCCAAGCCGCTCGAAGGTGCGCTCCTGCAAAACGCGAAGCAGTTTTCCCTGCGCGCCGGGTGTGAGCGCTGCGACTTCGTCCAAAACGATTGTGCCAGTTCCGCCAAGTTCCAACCGGCCCAGCTTGCGCTCAACAGCGCCCGTGAATGCGCCAAGTTCGTGGCCGAAAAGTTCGCTTTCCACCAGATTCGGAGGGAGGCTGGCGCAATCAATCTTCAAAAAAGGTGCGTCGCGCCGGGGGCCAAGTTCATGAACGAGACGTGCGAGATGATCTTTGCCAGTGCCGCTTTCACCGCTGATGAGAAGCGTCGTCGCGGCGGTGGCGACTTTTTGCGCGAGTTCGAGAAGACGCTGCGAAGCGGGGTCTTCCGCGATCCACGGCAATCGCTCCGTGCTCATTTGGAATAGGCTTCGCCGGCAGTTTGGGAATCGTCGAAGGATTCAAACGGGTGGCTGCGCGCGGCGACGTCTGGCTCGTCTGGGATCACGAGTTTTGGCGAAGAGCGCCAGAGGCGTTCCAGATCGTAGTAACGGCGGGCTTGCTCACTGAAGACGTGCAGGATGAAGCCGCCAAAATCGATCAGCGCCCATTCCGCGGAGTCGCGTCCTTCGCGGTGCTTCGGCGAACGATGAAGATGCTTTTCGAGCTGCTCTTCGACTTCGCTGCAGATGGCTTGCACCTGCGGCGTGCTGAATCCCGTGCAGATCACGAAGAAGTCGGTGAAAGCGCCGACGCCACTGAGATCGAGAACGGTGATTCCTGCTGCTTTTTTACTTTGAGCCGCTTCGACAGCCAGGCGGACGCCCTGTGGCAAAGTTTCAATTTTCAACGGTATAGGCCTTGTTTGAGAATGTATTCCTCGACGCGCACGGACACAAGTCCATGAATGGACTGGCCGCGGTTGGCGCGCCGACGGATGTCGGTCGCGGAAACATCGACCGCAACAGATTCGAGTAAATAAACATTGGTGTTCTGAAGCTGCGCGACTACTTGCGACGGCGCAGCTTCTCCATTTTTCTTGAGGTCGCGGCGGCCCATCAGATGCGGCGGGATGACCAGCCGCAGCGCTTCCGCGCGAATTCCCGGGCGGTTCGCGACGATGAAATCGCAAAGACCGAGAAGCGTTTCGTATTCCTTCCAAACAGGAATGTCGAGAAAAGCATCGGCGCCGATGATGAAAAAGATGCGGTCGCCGTGGCCGTTGTAGGCGTGGCGGAAATAGCGCACGGTGTCCACGGAGTAGTGAAGCTGCGTGCCGCTGAAATCTTCGCCGGCCTCCGCGAGCGAAGGAACGAAATGCGGATGTTCGGCGCAAGCGAGCGAGGCCATGGCAAAACGGTGAGGGAATGGAGCCAGGTGTTGTTTGAGCTTGTGCGGCGGGCGGCTTGCCGGAATGAAATGAATTTCGTCAAAATTGAAACGCCGGTCGGCGGCGCGAGCTACGGCGAGGTGGCCATTGTGAATCGGGTCAAAGGAGCCGCCGAACAGCGCGATGCGACGCGGGTGATGCTTTGCAGCGGTGCGGTGCGCCTGCGCGGTGGTCAATGCGCCTCCCGAGGGGTGCCTGTGGTCAATTTTCTCACGAATTTTTGATCGGCGCAGGCAGGGAATCGTGTCCCGACGCGTTCTCGTCAATTTCTCCTGAAGGGGCTGGCAAGTCCAGAGTCGTTTCGTGTGCTGGACGAGGAATTTTGTCGAGTGCATCGGCGATGGAGCGGACGAGATCTTTCACGCCGTCACCGGCAACCGCGGAAATAGAATGGAATTCAAGGTTTCGCTGTTTGCAAAAGTCTTGAAGCGCTTCGAGGCGTGTGCGATCGGTGGTGGCATCCAGCTTGGTGGCGACGACGATCATCGGTTTTTCGACCAGGGATGGGCTGAAGGCTTCCAACTCTCCGTTGATAACTTGAAATGAGTGGACCGGGTCATCGACGTTGGAATCACTCGTGTCGATTAGATGCACAATGAGGCGCGTGCGTTCCACGTGGCGCAGGAAACGGATGCCGAGGCCGGCGCCCAGGTGTGCGCCTTCGATGAGCCCGGGCAAATCGGCTACGACAAACGTGCGGCCGAGTTCGGTTCCGTGGCCACCGGTGCCGCCATCAGCGTTGACAACGCCAAGGTTGGGCTCGAGCGTGGTGAACGGATAATTTGCAATTTTCGGTCGCGCGGCGGAGATCACAGAAATCAGCGTGGATTTGCCTGCGTTCGGGTAACCGACCAAGCCAACATCGGCGAGCAACTTGAGCTCGAGGCGCAGATGGCGTTCTTCGCCCGGAGACCCGTCTTCATGTTCGCGAGGAGCTTGATGCCAGGGTTTGGCAAAATGTTGATTGCCGCGGCCGCCGCGTCCACCTTGGGCAATCAGCACGCGTTGTCCAGGCACGGACAGGTCAGCGATGGTTTCGCCGGATTGCTGGTCGTAGGCGAGCGTGCCGACGGGAACGAGCAGAATCATGTCCGACCCGGAATGTCCGCTGCAGTTCGAGCCTTCGCCGTGGCGGCCGCGATCGGCTTTGAATTCGCGATTGTAGCGGTAGCGCAGTAGCGTATTGTCGTTGGGATTCGCTTCGAGATAAATGCTGCCGCCGTGGCCGCCGTCGCCACCGGAAGGGCCGCCGCGGGGAACGAATTTCTCGCGGCGAAACGCGACGCAGCCGTTGCCGCCGCCGCCGGCCTTTACCAGGATTTTTGCTTCATCAACAAACACGAGAATCACTCTCCACAAAGGTTGGCCGCTAGGCGGCTGCCACTAAAAACGATAGCATAAGCGAACGGTCGTTACTGCATCACCAATCAAAACTCCAAGAGCGGGGCTGCGCCCGGAAAAACGATGTCTGCCTTGAACAAATGGCTGAAGCGACTGCTGCTTCTTTTTGTGTTCGTTCTTGCGGCACTGAGCTTGGCCTTTTATCTTCTGTACTTTCGCCGAACTCCGCTGCCGCCAGCCGCGCCGCATGCGCTTGTCGCGCCTTCCATCGCGTCTTTGCCCGGACTTTCCGCTTGCTGGATCGAGACTGGAAAAACGCTCAGTAGTTTTTCCTTCGGCTCGACGGCCGGAAGCGTCCTGGTCCGGCATCCTGCGGGTGATTTGCTGATCGATACTGGCAACTCGAGCCACTTCAACGACGAGATTCGCGGCTACCCTTTCGGAACTTGGCTCAAACTCCGATTCCTGGCCGGGCAACTGAAGCCCGATGTTCCGCTATCCGAATTGCTGCGCCAGGCGAAAGAAGACCCCGCGAAGTTGCGCTGGGTGATTCTTTCTCATACGCATCTCGATCATTCCGGCGGGCTGAAGGACTTGCCCCGATTGCCTATTCTTCTCTCGCAGGAAGAATTGCAATTCGCTGCCGACCCAAACGTGCAGGCAAAGGGTTTCGTGATTGCCGCGCACGTGCAAAAATTTCCTGCGTCCGGCGCACCTACTTTGCGCTTTGATCCTCAGCCTTACGAAACCTTCGACGAGAGCGCCGACCTTTATAAGGACGGGTCAGTGGTCGTCGTGCCGCTGCGCGGACATACGCCCGGCAGCGTGGGCATCTTCGTAAATCTCTCGCCCAATCGGCGCCTATTTTATGTCGGCGACGCCGTCGATGATGAACGCGGTTTTCAGGAACGCGTTGGCAAATCGCTGGTTCTACGGGACAGCGACAACGATGAGGCGGTCGCCAATCAGATCGTCGCTCGCCTAAGTGATCTTCACCAAAAGCTGCCGGAGCTGGCGATCCTTCCTGCTCACGGCCGAAGCGCGTACAAAAAGTTCTTTCCCGGCGGCCCATTGAGCTGCGTCTCGGCACAGTAAGCAAGTTGTGAAGAAAAATGCCGTCCGGTTAGAAACGGACGGCAAAAGAGATGGACCGGACGGAGAATTCACCAAGCGTGCGAGCGATTAGTTGACTGCGGAAGCGGCTGGCTCGACGCTGATGAAACGGCCGTGGCGTCCACGGTCCGTGAACTTCACGACCCCGGTGACGAGAGCGAAAAGCGTGTCGTCTTTGCCCTGGCCTACGTTTTCGCCGGCTTGGTGGCGCGTGCCGCGCTGGCGCACGAGAATCGTGCCTGCGTTGACGAGCTGTCCGCCGAAGCGCTTTACGCCCAGCCTCTGTCCGTGTGAATCGCGGCCGTTTGTAGAGGAGCCGCCGCCTTTCTTATGTGCCATGACGAATTTCCTTTTTTCTTGAAGGCTCTTTTTCCCAGAGAATCCGAGAAGAAAAATCCTTGATTGAAAGAGATTACAGCTTGATTTCGCTGACTTCGACGGCCGTGAAATTCTGACGATGGCCGCGAGAAATCTTGTACTGGTTGCCCTTCTTGAACTTGAGCACGGTGATTTTCTTGGCGCGGCCCTGCGAGACGATCTTGCCGCTCACGCTGGCTTTGGAAGCGTCGCCGCCCAGGACGATTTTCTTTTCGTCGGTGTGGACAGCGAGAACTTTGCCAAACGTCACTTTTTCGCCGACTTCGCCCGTGACGCGCTCGATACGAATGGTGTCGCCCGGTGCGACGCGATACTGCTTTCCCCCGGTCTGAATAACGGCGTACATCTGCCCTCCAAGCTGTAAAGACAAACCCTAATTATAGGGGTGAACCGGCTAAAGCGTCAACGAAGGAACGCGGGTTGCGCGCGGAATTCTCGGCGAACAGCTCCGGGCGTCAACTCGGAGGGACAGACGATACACATAATGAGCGAGGGATCGTTGCGGGGCAGCCGGTTCATTCAGCACAAGCGGGCAGTTTGCTGGATGGCGGTTTTGTATGGCCGCCCCCTCGTTTTTCCGTAAACGCGGATTCTAAAGAACTTAAAACCCTTTGTTTTGCGAGACTTCTGCAAGGGTTGATTCTAAGTAACTTGCAGGCCCTCATTTGCACCAAGAGTGAGGCAAAACGCTGCTTTTGCAAGTGTTGAAACCAGGGCACTTGGGTTGTGAGAGCAGGCTTGAAAGCAAAAACGCCAGCAGCATGCTGGCGCTACGGAAGCGGTGCGCAATTTTACCTAGCACCTACTATATAGGAAGAGTAACTTTTTGTCAAGAAAAAAGGCGGAGTGGAGTGTTTCGCTGGGAGGGAGGCACGGCTGGGGTGGCCGTGATGCTAGGAAACAAAAGGGGTTAGCGCTGAGGATCCTGAGAATAAAGATATGCTGCGGTAATGAACGGCGATGGAAGCGGCTAAGCCGCAGGGAAAGCGGCTCTAAGTACAGGAGTCCAGGGGGTTTGCAGGGTGACCGCAACTTTTGTGGCGTTTTAGAGTTTAACTACACAGGTGCTTCAGAATGAATGAGACACCTGAGAGCACTTAGGTCCGAGGCGTAATGAGGTAAGTAGTTCGGATCTAGCGAGGATTAAGACCATGAGATATTTAAAATATTTGGCGCTGTTGGCTATTTGCGCTTTTGCGTTAGCCGCGCCGTCCCAGGCACAAGTTAGTGTTGGCGTTGGAGTTGGGCCGGTGTACGGCGGCTATGCTGCACCTGTTTGCGCGTATGGGTATTACGGGTATGCGCCGTATGCCTGCGCGCCTTACGGTTATTACGGCCCGAGTTGGTTCGCTGGTGGAGTATTCATCGGGGC
>Ga0210409_10004646_pt1 | contig 14702 bp, 9 predicted proteins | sample IncBWH17MmetaG_FD_161649 | JGI IMG/M metagenome (GOLD analysis project Ga0210409, IMG submission 161649) | Forest soil microbial communities from Barre Woods Harvard Forest LTER site, Petersham, Massachusetts, United States - Inc-BW-H-17-M | ecosystem: Environmental > Terrestrial > Soil >... | reverse complement strand
TGGGTTCTGGTCTTGTCGAAGATTTTCTTCCTCACCGCGATTTTCCTGGGCGTGGCCACCGGACTGGGAGTGGCCTTTGGCGGCATCCGCGTCTTGACGAAGCGCTTATTTCCCGGCAAAGTCTTCGATCGCCCGCAAGATATCGAAGTCTTGCAGATGGGTCTTTCCGGAAAAAAAATCGACCCCAGCGATATGTACTAGAGGGCCTGTTACAGACAAGCCACGATTCTGCACGGCGAAATCAGCCGCGTTCCGAGACACAAAAAGCTAAAAAACCGGCAATATCTATCGTTTGTGCGGCCATGTTTCGCAACGCCGCAATTCCCTCATCGATTGCCGTCCTTCCGTCGGCAGAAACGGGATCACAGAAATACCTCAACGCCTAGTAAGCTTCGCGGCGTAAAGCGCGCGTGCGCAGTCGCCGCACTGCGAGAATATATTTCGGATCTTGCGCAAACACCTCAAACAATTTCCGCAAGAAACGCGATTTGGATCTTGCGGAGCAAAAGAAGCCGGATTAGGATATCGCCGGGGCGGGCGTTCTTGGGGAAGATTTTGACTAAGGGCTTAGCTGTAGAGCACCCTTCGATTTTGCAGGCGGCAATTCCTGCGCCGCCAGCTGCTTTATGCTCCCACCAACTCTCATATGGAAGGATAATCATGAAATTCTCGCGCATGCTCGTGTTCTTCTTATCGCTGGGTATGATCCTGCCCGGTACTTCTCTTATTATCGCGCAAACTGGAACGTCTTCTCTTCGCGGAGTGGTTGTGGACAAGTCACGTGCGGCCGTTTCCGGCGCGAAGGTAACGATTCAAAACCTGGACCAAGGCTTGGAACGCGAAACGACAACCTCCGCATCCGGCGAATTCGAAATTCTCGCCCTGCCTCCTGGGACGTACGCCCTTATCGTCGGAAAGGACGGATTTGGCAAGTACCAGCAGGACAATCTGCAACTGCTGGTGAACGTGCCCACATCGGTGACGGTGACGTTGCAGGTCGGTTCCGTGACCACCCAAGTGGAAGTCTCCGCCCAGACCGAGACGATAAACACCACCGACGCATCCCTGGGCAATGCGTTTAATGAAACGCAGGTCAAGGAATTGCCCCTGGAAAGCCGTAATGTGCCGGACCTGCTGAGCCTGCAGGCCGGAGTTATTTACACTGGCGATCGGCCGGACGTTGACAAGGAAGTTGACACCCGCAGCGGGTCGGTGAATGGTTCGCGCAGCGATCAGAGCAATATCACTCTGGACGGAATTTCGGTGAACGACAAGGGTGGTCACTCGTTTACTTCGGTGCTGCCTGTAACCTTGGATTCGGTGCAGGAATTTCGCGTGACCACCAGCAACTACAACGCCGACGAAGGCTCTTCCTCCGCGGCACAGGTCGCGCTGGTAACCAAGAGCGGCACCAATAATTTTCATGGCTCGGTCTACGAATACAACCGCAACTCCTACGTCAGCGCCAACGATTACTTCATCAAGACCGCTCAGTTGGAGAGCGGCTCTCCGAACAAGCCTCCGAAGTTGAACCGCAACATATTCGGAGCATCTGTGGGCGGTCCTGTAAAGAAGGACCGCCTATACTTCTTCCTGAACTTCGAAGGCTTTCGAGACGCCGAAGCGGTCAGTGCGGTGCGCACCGTGCCAACCGCGGCGTTGCGCGATGGAGTGATCCAGTACGTGTGCCTGGATCCCACCGCATGCCCAGGTACCACGGTTACCGGCTTAAGCGGAGCTTCGTACACGGCTGCGGCCGGAACTTTTGCACTGTCCCCGACACAGATCACGAAAATGGACAGCGGCAGCCTAGGCCCCCACGGTCCGAATCCGGCAGTGATCACGTACATGAATTCCACCTATCCCCTGCCGAACGACGCGACGGTGGGTGACGGCCTGAATACCGCGGGCTATCGATTCCGGGCGCCCACGAATACCAAGAAGAACTGGTACATCGCAAAAATGGATTACAACTTGACGAGCGACGCCAAGCATCGCATTTCGGTAAGCGGGGCGCTGGCCAACGAAAATGAAGCCGGTGCGCCGTTCCTGCCCGGCGCGCCGCCAGAGACCGACATCGTGAACTACAACAAAGGAATAATCGTCGGATATTCCGCGGTACTCTCGCAGTCCATCGTGAACAATTTTCGCTACGGGTTCGTACGTCAGAGCGTTGGCACCATTGGCAATTCGACGCAGGAATGGAACTACCTGCAGGCATTCGATCAAGGCATTACCTATTCCTCTTCGTTCCAGCGCCCCGTTCACAACTTTACCGACGATGTTTCGTGGATTCACGGCCGCCACACCTGGCAATTCGGGTTTCAATTCGCGTTTCTGCGGAATCCGGAAAGCAATCTGAACAATTCCTTCAGCATCGGCCAGGCAAATCCGGATTGGCTGGTGAATTCGGGTCTATCGGGTCCGGCGAATCCTTCACCATTGAACCCCAGCAACATGGCGAATGGCTATCCCAAGGTAGATTCCGGCTTCGTGAGCAACTACGACTACTCAATGACCAGCTTGCTTGGCATGATTACTCTGGGTGACGCAATCTATAATTTCGATCGTGCGGGAAATCCGCTTCCGCAGGGTGCGCCAGTTTCGCGCCGCTTCGCGGAAGATTCCTACGAAATGTACGCGCAAGATGTGTGGAAGGTAAAACCGAATCTAACCGTGACGCTGGGACTCCGGTATTCGTTGTTCTCGCCACCGTGGGAAACCAATGGCTTGCAAGTTGGCACCAGCTTCAGCCTCGGCGACTGGTTCGACAACCGTGGGACTGGAATGTTGCAGGGCTTGCCCTCAAACGCACAACCTTTGGTGACATACCAACTCGCTGGCCCTGCCAACGGCAAACCCAGCTACTACAGCTGGGACTATCACAATTTCGCGCCACGCGTTGCCATAGCCTGGTCACCGGATGCAACCTCCGGACTACTGGGTGCGCTATTCGGCGGAAAGGGCCGCAGCAGCATCCGTGCTGGATTCGGAATTGTCTACGATCGCGTCGGGGAGAGTCTGGTGGATACCTTCGACCAGAATGGTTCGTTCGGGTTGTCCACCTCACTGAACAACCCTTCAGATGCCCAAACTTCGCTCGGTGCTCCGCGGCTGACGAGTTTGAACGTCATACCAGCCACAGACTACTACGGAGCCCCCATTTTGCCCGCAGCACCTGCCAGCGGCTTCCCGCAGACTTATCCTAGCGGCACGGGAGCGATCACCTGGGGCATAGACAACAATCTTAAGACTCCGTATTCGTATACGCTGGACTTGGCTATCAGTCGTGAACTAGGCTCCGGCTTCTCTATGGACGTTGCCTATGTGGGACGACTCTCCCATCGCTTACTGGCCCAGGACGATCTGGCCATGCCACTGGATATTTTCGACAAGGGATCAGGGATTGATTACTTCACAGCCGAGAAAGCACTAGCCAAAGCTTTCCGGCCGCAACTGGTCGCCGGCAATAACGCCCCAACGCTCGCGTTCAACCCGAGCTCTCTTCCGGCCAACGTGCAAAAATTCTGGCAGGACCAAATCCAGCCACTGGCACCGGGGGGTGCCTACACGCTCAGCGGATGCACGGGGGGCAGTGCTTTACCGACCACTAATCCCGTTGTCTTTGCCTTCGACGTGTTCTGCGGAACCAGCTTCAACGATTCGCTGGCCCTGTATAATCTGGATTACAATGGCATCCCCGATTTCAACAATCCCAACCAGATGTATTTCACTTCGGGCGGTCAGTATTCCTACTACGCGCCACAATTCAGCTCGTTATTCGCGTGGCGTTCGATCGCTTGGTCTCAATACAACGCGTTGCAAGCGACGCTACGGCATCGCATGTCTCACGGCTTTCAGTTCGATTTGAACTACACCTTGTCGAAGGCCACGGACATTTCCTCCGACGCGGAACGCATTGGACCAGCCAGCAATGGCAGCCTTCTAGGATTGAACAACAACATCATCAACGCTTGGGATCCCAATGCGCAAAAGGGTGTGGCTTCTTTCGACGCCACTCACCAAATCAATGCCAACTGGATTCTAGAACTTCCCTTCGGGCGCGGCCGGGCGTTTGGAACAGATTCTAGTCGAGTGTTGGACGCACTGATCGGTGGCTGGCAGCTTTCCGGGTTATTCCGCTGGACCAGCGGGTTCCCGGTTACCGTGGACAACGGCTTCAGCAATTTCCCGACGAACTTCGAACTGGAGGGGAATGCCGACCAGGTAGCGCCGGTGCACACCGGGGTGTTCACCAATACTGGCACACCCAATATCTTTTCGAATGGCCCGGCGGCGATCAACTCATTCGCCCCGGCTTTCGCAGGAGAATCGGGCCAGCGTAACGTAATTCGTGGCGACGGCTTTTTTGGCCTGGACCTCGGACTTGCAAAACGCTGGACCATGCCCTGGAGCGAAAAACAAAGCGTGCAGTTCCGTTGGGAAGTGTTTAACGTACCGAATAGCGTGCGCTTCGATGTGCAGTCCAGCCTGTTGTCAAACTCGCTGGGACTGGGAAGCGGAACGAGCTTCGGGAATTATTCGGGGCTGCTGACCAACCCGAGGATTATGCAGTTTGCTTTGCGATATGAATTTTAGGACGGTATAAAGGCCCAACCGAGAACCTAAGACCGCAACCGGAAGCAACTGTACTGCAATGAAACGCAAGAAAACGCCGCCAGCGGACGCGATCCTGCCTCCGCTGGCGGGTATGAAATGGAAGTGATCAATCCCTCATTAAAGTGACGAATGCGCCCGATTTGCGTCTAAGTAGCGAGGTCGGTTGTGGCTGCAGAGGTGCGCCCGCTTGTCGTATTATTATGGGCTCGGAGAAACGGTACAGACTTATCTATGGGTTTACATACACAGAATCAACAAAAGCCGCGTAGCGCGCGTCGCGGGATTTGGGCACACGCGTCGTGGCTTGCACTGCTGAGCCTATTTGCGTCGGGCTGTGGCGAAAAAGCACCCGCCAACGTAAGCGCAGGCGCGCCACCCGCGATGCCGGTGCAGGTGCAGCCGGTGATCACGCAAACCATCGAGGACACTTCAGAATATCTCTCCATCATGAAGTCGCGACATTCCGCGATCATTAATCCTCAAGTCGAAGGTTCCGTCACCAAGATTTTCGTGAAGTCCGGCGACCACGTGCAGGCGGGCCAGGCGTTGTTGCAGATCGACCCCCTGAAGCAAGAGTCCGCGGTAAGCAGCCAGGAAGCCGCACGCGCCGCGCAGGAAGCAACCATGCGCCTCGCCACGGTAAACCTGGAGCGCGCCAAGAAGCTTTCCGAAGCGGGTGTGATCAGCAAGTCCGATCTGGACAACGCGCAGACCAGCTACGATTCCGCGGTGTCGCAGTTGAAATCGCTGCAGGACCAGGTCACGCAGCAGACCGTCGAGCTGCACTACTACAAAGTGAGCGCACCCATGGCCGGCATCGTGGGCGATATTCCGGTGCGCATGGGCGACCGCGTGACGGTGGCAACGATGCTCACCACCGTGGACGAACCGGGCGCGTTGGAGGCGTACATCTACGTTCCTGCTTCTCGCGCGCACGACCTCAAAGTGGGGCTGCCGGTGAAATTCCTGGACGAAAACGGCAGGGTGCGCGGCGAAAGCAAGATTACCTTCGTTTCGCCACAGGTGGACTCCGATACGCAAACCGTTCTCGCCAAGGCCGCCGTCGGAAACGCCAAGGATGCCGTCAGAATCTCGCAACAGTTGCGGACTCAAGTGACCTGGGGCAGCCGGCAAGGGCCGGTCGTTCCGGTGCTCGCCGTCACCCGCATCAACGGGCAATTCTTCGTGTTCGTTGCGGTGAAGGAAAGCGGCGGCACCGTAGCGCGGCAGAAGGTCCTGAAGCTGGGCGAGATCGTGGGCAACAATTACGCCGTGCTGGATGGATTGAAGCCCGGCGACCACTTGATTATTTCCGGGACACAGTTCTTGCAGGACGGGGTGCCCGTCAGCGAGCAGTTGGTGCAAGCCGCAGACGGCACGCAGGACAAAACGGACCCACCCGCGAAGGGAAAATGATCCGGAACGCTTCTAACTCCTGAGAAGGCTCTGCTGCCACATGTCCACATTCTTTAAGGTGTCCGCACTGCTCACATAAGCTCACCTTCTGATCGACAGCTGTAAGGGCAGACAACGCACGAGATTCGAGAAGTAGCGTCATTCGGAAGCACGGCGAGGAGCGCAATTGTTTGTAGCATTTTTCATACGGCGTCCGGTATTCGCGACCGTCTGCGCGCTGCTGATTGTATTGGGCGGCGCAATCACCATACCGACGCTTCCAATTGCGCAATTTCCGGACTTGGCACCGCCACAGGTAGTAGTAACCAGCGGCTACATCGGCGCCAACGCTCAAGACGTCGAATCGGCTGTCACCATTCCGCTGGAGCAGGCCATCAACGGTTCGCCGGGAATGAAGTACATTTCGTCTTCCAGCGGCAACGACGGCACCAGCACGATTACCGTAACGTTTGACGTGACCCGCAATGTGGATCTCGCTTCCGTGGACGTACAAAACCGCGTCAATCAAGCGCTCGGGCGTCTCCCAAACTCCGTAAAAAACACCGGCATCATCATCACCAAGCAGGCCTCGGGTTTCGTTCTGGGCGCGGGCGTGTATTCGGAGTCTGGGCAGTACGATAGCCTGTTCCTCAGCAACTATCTGGACGTTTACGTAAAGGATGCGCTCAAGCGCGTCAGCGGCGTCGGCGACGTCTTCCTTTTCGGCGAACGCAAGTATGCCATGCGCTTGTGGCTGGATCCTTCCCGCATGGCTCAGCGCGGCTTGACCGCAACCACCGTCCTGGGCGCGCTGCTGGAACAAAACGTGCAGGTGGCTGCAGGGCAAGTCGGGCAGCCGCCTTCCAATCAGGGACAGGCCTACCAGATCAGCGTGCGCGCCGTGGGCCGCCTTACCGAGGCGTCGCAATTCGAGAACATTATTCTGAAAACCGGTACGGACGGCACGCTGGTGCGTGTCCGCGATGTGGGTCGCGCGGAATTGGGCGCGGAAGACTACGGATCGCTGCTGCGCTTCGACGGACACGACGCCGTGGGCTTGGGCGTGACGCAATTGCCGGGAGCGAACGCGTTGAGCGTGGACCGCGCCGTGAAGGAGGAATTGAAGCGCCTGTCAGTGAATTTCCCTCCGGGGTTGAAGTACGCGGTAGCCTTCGACACTACCTCGGTCATCGGCGAGTCTATTCGCGATGTGTTGATCACGCTGCTGGAAGCGATTCTGCTGGTTGTGTTCGTAATTTACATTTTTCTGCAGGACTGGCGGAGCACATTCATTCCCGCGATCACCATCCCGGTTTCGCTGATCGGAACATTCATTTTCGTGAAGCTGCTGGGCTTTTCAATTAACACCTTAACGTTGTTCGGAATCACCCTGGCCACTGGACTGGTGGTCGACGACGCCATCGTGGTCATCGAGAACGTCGAACGGCACATCGTCGAAGGCATCACCGAGCCGCACAATGCCGCTTTTGTGGCCATGAAAGAAGTAGCCGGCGCGGTTGTCGCGACTTCGCTGGTTCTGGTGTCCGTGTTCGTGCCGGTGGCCTTGTTCCCCGGAACCACCGGAATTTTGTTTCGCCAATTCGCCTTGACCATCGCATTTTCCGTTTCGATCTCCGCATTCAACGCGCTGACTTTGACCCCGGCCCTATCGGCAATTTTCCTGGGGCATCACCGCGACCGCGCGCAGTGGCGATTTTTCCAGTTGTTCAACCGCGTGATAGAGCGCGTTACGGCTTCCTACAAGGATTTGCTGCATGCCGTGGTGCGCTGGAAATATGTTGCGCTGCTGGGTTTCGCGTGCGCATTGGGCGCCGCCGCGTTTCTGTATTTGAGCACGCCTCAGGGATTTATTCCCGAAGACGATCAGGGCTATTTAATGGTCATCGTGCAGGCGCCGCAGGGCGCTTCGCTGGACTACACCCAGGACATTTGCAAGCAGGTCGAGGAGGTTGTTTCACATATTCCGGACGTTTCCGGCGCGTTCACGGTCGTAGGATTCAGTTTTTCAGGAAGCGCGTCCAACCGCGCGATCGTGTTTCTAAATTTGAAGGATTTCAGTGAGCGCAAAGGCAAAGGGCACGATGGTGCGGCGATCGTCGAGCAGATGCGCGGGCCTCTTGGCGGCGTTAAAGGCGGCTTCGCCATTCCCTTCAGTCCGCCGGCGGTGCAGGGACTTGGCCAATTCGGCGGATTCACGTTCGAACTGGAAGACCTGGGGCGGAATTCGCTGCAAGGCATCGCCGATGCAGCCGACAAACTGATCGGCGCCGGAAATACCAGCAAGGATTTGACCGGATTGTTCACCAGCTACACCGCAAACGATCCGCAATTCCTGGTGAAGATCGATCGCGAAAAGGCCAAAAGCCTGCAGATCCCCTTTACGCAAGTAACCGATGCCTTACAGGTGTACATGGGCTCCGTATACGTGAACGATTTCGACTTCAACAACCGCTCGTATCGCGTATATTTGCAGGCCGATCAGAAGTTTCGTTCGGAAGCCAAGGACATACGCTCTTACTACCTGAAATCCGATACCGGGAAGATGGTGCCGCTGGATAACATAGTGGAGATCCAGCAGACGCAGAATCCTCAGGTGATTACGCACTACAATCTGTTCCGTTCCGCGGAAATCAACGGGTCAGGCCTGCCTGGAAAGAGCACCGGCGAGGCGTTGCAAGCGATGGCCACGCTGGCTAAGAAGGAGTTGCCGCGCGGCATGACCTTTGAGTGGAGCGGGCTGTCGCAAGAAGAGATTGAGTCCGGTGGCAAAGCGGCGATTCTCTTTGGCTTGGGCTTGATTGTGGTGTACCTGACGCTGGCAGCGCAGTACGAAAGCTATGTGCTGCCGTTTATCGTCTTGCTGGGCGTTCCGGTCGCGTTGCTTGGGGCACTCGGAGCGGTGAAGTTACGCGGCCTGACCAACGATGTGTATTGTCAAATCGGGCTGATCATGCTGATCGGTCTCTCCAGCAAGAACGCGATTCTAATCGTCGAATTTGCGGAGCAGCTACAGGAAGAGGGAATGTCCGCAGTGGAAGCGGCGATTGAAGCCGCACGCATTCGCTTGCGTCCGATTCTAATGACTTCGCTGGCGTTTATTTTGGGTGTCGTTCCGCTGGTGCTGGCCCAAGGCGCTGGAGCGGCCGGACGCGTGTCCGTGGGAACGACGGTCTTCGGTGGAATGATCGCCGCGACAACTCTAAACCTGATTTTTATCCCGTTATTGTTCGTAGTCGTGCGAACAATCGTCCCGCGAAAGAAAGTCACCGTCCGCGAAGAGTAGCCGGGCTCCAATCACACATTGAGTTTGTAAAACTCCGCAATCGCCTCTACCGCCCGGTCTTGCTGCTCATCCGTTAGTTCAGGGTAAACCGGCAGCGACAGCACTTCCTTGCTCGTTTGTTCCGCGACGGGGAAATCACCGGCCACGTACCCCAACGATTTGAAAGCCGGTTGCAAGTGCATGCACAGTGGATAGTAGATTTCCGACGGAATACCCGCCCGCCGCAGGAATTCCTTCAACTCATCGCGTTTGGAGGTGCGAACAGTGAATTGGTTGTAGACGTGATGGAAGTTCGGTGGCGGAATCGGTGGGCAATTTATAAACAACTCGAGTTTCTTCTCCGCAAACAATTTACGGTAGCGATCCGCGCGATTAGCGCGTCCACCAGCCCATTTGTCCAGATAACGAAGCTTCACCCCGAGAACCGCCGCTTGCAGCGCATCCAGGCGGCTGTTGGTGCCGAGCACCTCGTGAAAATACTTTTGCTTGCTGCCGTGAACGCGAATCATCCGCAACCGCTCGGCTTTCGCTGGATCGTTGGTGGTGATCAGCCCGCCGTCTCCGGCGCCGCCCAGGTTTTTCGACGGGAAGAAACTGAAGCAGCCGTAATCACCGATGGTGCCAACAAATCTGTCGTCGTAGCGAGAGCCAATGGCCTGTGCAGCGTCTTCCACAACCGAGATCTTATGGGTCTTGGCGATTTTAAGAATTGGGTCGAGATCGGCTGGCAGGCCGAAAAGGTGAACCGGCAGGATCGCGCGAGTCTTCGGCGTAATCGCTTTTTCGATCAGCGATGAATCGATATTGAATGTAACCGGGTCGATGTCCACAAATACCGGCTTGGCCCCGACCAGTTCGATGGCGTCCGCCGTGGCGATGAAACTGAATGGGCTGGTGATAACTTCGTCGTCAGCGGCGATTCCGGCGGCCATCAGCGAAAGAATCAGCGCGTCAGTCCCGGAAGCGCAGCCGATAGCAAATCGCGCTCCCAGCATGGCCGCAATTTCCTCCTCGAAGCGCGCCACTTCGGGTCCCAGAATGAAATATTGAGATTCGAACACGCGCGTAACCGCAGCCATGACTTCTTCGCGGATCGTGGCGTATTGCGCTTTCAGATCGAGGAAATCGAAAAGCGGTTTCGCCGCTTCGGACGTGCTTGCCTGACCATTACCGGCCGAGACGGCAGTCGACGACTTCTTTGGCGTTTCCGCGGACGGACTCATTCAGACAAAGCCTCAGCCTTGTAGTTTAGCGGAATTGAGCCGCAAACTGCGCCACAGCCTGCACCACGGACCAATTCGGAATGCCAACAGTTTTATTTTGCCGGACGGTTTCTGAAGTAATCGTCCAGGCCGGCTTGAATCTCTTGAACGCTGCGCTGCACGTTTTTGTCCATGGCCACCACAAGGTCAGAGACAGTTTTCCCTCCGCTGGGCTCATCGCGATTATAGGAGTGTGACCAGACCACATTACCAGTCTTAATCTCCCGCAAGTCCACGTCGTAGCTCAGTCGCGCACCCCAACTTCCACCGGTGATTTCGTTGAAAGCATACAGTTGGCTCACGAGCAGATACTCGCCGTTTGAATCGCTGCGCTGGTTCTGCACCGCGCGAAAGCGTCCGGAAGCGCGAAGACCGCGCACAAGCGCGCTTTGCAGCATTTCGGCGGGCGGCTCAGCCCAGCGGTGCGTTTCGTAGGTGCCAAACTGATGAGCGTCGCTGGAATAGACGATCGGGTCTTCTCGGTAAATGTGCGAGGCGAGCGGAAGGCGAACGAGGATGCGGACGTTGAGAGGTTCGCCCGAAGGAGCGGCCGCGGCCGGCGGCGGGCTGATCTGATAATACTTGATAGGCCGGGTGCTCCCGCACCCCGAAAGCACACAGAGCAGGGCGAGCGCCGCCAGGAGTTGAGCGAAGCAAAGAATCCTCTCGCAAGATAGGTTGACATCGAAACGAGTTGCGATTCTGCGTGCGCAGAAGTTCATGGCTGCTCTCCGGGCTTGTGTTCTTTGGGACCGCGTGAATTGATCAGCACGGAGGGACGCGATTTGATCGTATCCGTGAATTCCTTGAGATTTTCGGTAACGTGTCGCAAATTATCGAGGATTTCGTCGATGTTTTCGGAATTGACGTCCAGGGTCTGATCCAGGCGTTGGGTGAGGGTCGCGACAGTGGTGAGCGATTGGCGAAGCTTCTGCACCGCGGCGTGAACGTCTTCGCGATTCTCACCGACCATCGCATCCACATGTGCAAGAGTCGCGTTGGCCTGATCCAGGGTCTTCCGCAATTGCGCAATCACCGGATCCATTTTTTGAGTCAAACCATTCACGTTCTGTAGCGTGGATTTGATGATGGGGCGATCCTCCGCGAGCATGCCGTGAAGATCAGCGATGCTGGCGGAAATATTGGCGCGGTTTTTGTCGTTGAGCAGGTCGTTCACGCGCGCAATGGTGACGCTAAGTTCTTTGACCCGCAAGTTCAGATTACCGATTAACTCCTGCGCTTGCGGAGCCAGCTTGTTGATTTGCTCCGACAACTCATTCAAGCCCACATACGGTTTAGTCTGCAGCGTGGAACCCGGCGCAGCCAGCGGCGCCGAAGCAGCACCGGGCTTGATCTCCAGATGGTTGTCGCCGAGCGGGCTGAAACTGGCGATGTACACCAGGCTGTCGGTCTTGACCGGGACTTGCTTCTGTACGCTAAAGGTCATGTCGATCAGCGTGGGATCGGACTTATCGATGTCCAGTTTCTCCACCCTGCCGATTTTTCCTCCACCCGAATAGTGCACCGAGGCACCCGGCTCTAGTCCCGCCGCGTAGGCAAATTTCGCGTGGAACTTTCTGTCCGACTCGGCGAATGCGCCGGTAAGCGCGAATACCGTGACGATCAGAAGCCCCGCAGCGACTAACACAAAGAATCCTACAAAAGCTTGTTCGCGTTTTGCTTGCATCGTCCTGCTCTTCTCCTCTGGCCACTAATCGCGCTATGAACTTACTTCGCCGTCCTGGGCTGGCCTTCGGTCAGCATTTGAAGATAATCCAATTCCTGCGCCACCGCAGGTTCCGGGATACGATCAAGAAACTGACGAACTTTAGGCTGCGTACTCTTCTGCATCTCCGAAACTGTCTCCGAGGCAATGACATCGCCCTTGTTGATCAACACCATGCGGTCCGCAATCAGGTACGCGCTGGCAAGCTCGTGAGTGACCACGATAATCGTCATATGAAAGGCTTTTTTCAACTCCAGAATGAGTTGATCGATCCCCGCGGCGATGATCGGGTCGAGTCCCGCGGAAGGCTCGTCAAAGAATAGAATTTCAGGATCCATTGCCAATGCTCTCGCGACCGCTGCGCGCTTTTTCATGCCGCCGCTGAGTTGCGACGGATAATAATCCTCAAAGCCGGACAAGCCGACCTGATCAAGTTTCAGGCGAACCATGATTTCGATAGTGGGATCTTCCAGCTTGGTGTGCTCGCGCAGCGGCAAAGCGACATTTTCACCGACAGTCATGGAGCCGAACAGCGCGCCGCCCTGAAAGGACATCCCAAGTTTCTTGCGAATCTCATCGCGCTCGGCATTGGAAATGGCCGCGAAATTCTTTCCGGCGATCCACACTTCACCGGAACTTGGGAGTTCCAGACCCACGAGTGTACGTAGCAGCGTGCTTTTACCGGAACCCGAGCCTCCGAGGATCACCAGGGTTTCGCCGCGCTGCACGTCGAAATTCACGCCGTGCAGAATCTCGCGCCCGGAATAGGCCACCCGCAAATTGCGCAGCGAGATCATCGGCCCGTCGGGCGGAAAATCTCGCGGATCGCGAAATTCGGTATTGGGTTTGGCGCTCACTTCCCTCCTCCAAGAAAGAAAAAGAGCGTGGTGAAGACCAGGTCAACCAGAATCACCAGAAAAATAGAAACCACTACGGCGCGGGTGGTCGAACGGCCCACCTGCTCCGCGCCTCCTCCAGTGAGCAGTCCTTCCAGGCAGCCCACGGCGGTGATGGTCATTCCAAACATGATGCTTTTGACCAGGCCGGTCATGACGTCGCGCAGGAAAAGCGCGTCGAGCGTGGCCCTGATGTACCCGGTGAACGTAAAGTCTGCCGCCAGCACGCCGAACAACGAGCCACCAATCACACCCATAAAGTTGGCCCATATCGTAAGGCACGGCAACATCAAAATCATCGCCACGAATTTCGGCGCCACCAGAAATTGCACGGGATTGATCGCCATGGTCTCCAGCGCGTCGATTTCCTCCGTGACCTTCATGGTGCCAATTTCCGCCGCGAACGCCGAGCCTGAGCGCCCGATGACGATGATCGCGGTAATCAACGGACCGAGTTCGCGGGTCATGGAAATGGCTACGGCGCTGGCGACATAGGTGATCGCGCCGAAGCGTTTCAGTTCATACGCGCCTTGTAACGCAAGAATCAGCCCGATAAAGAAGGTAATCAGCGAGAGAATCGGCAGGCACCGCACACCCGTTTCCATCGCCTGGCTAACCGCGCGGCTGAAACGCACGGGCTTGCCGACGAATGGACCAATAAACGTGAAATAACCGGCCCGGCCCGCCAAAGTGGCCAGTTCTCCCACATAGCTGAGGGAGCCGAGCGTAGCTTCACCGACTTGTTCTAGGAATCCCACTGGGCTGAGTTACCTGTAGAAAATCTCTCTCCTGGCCATTCTGTCGTGCCGTTAGGACGCCAGCGCCTGCTCTTCACTGTCGTATATCTCAAAAATTTTCTGAAGACGCGAGAGCTGCATTACTTCGCGGACGGAGGTGCTCAGCCCGAAAAGAATCAGGCGCGAGCCGACGTCTCGAGAGGCTTTTAGGCCTTCCACAAGAGAGGCGATACCGGAACTGTCAATGTAGCGGACTTCACGGAGGTTCAGGAATACTTTTGGAACTTTCTTCTCCTTGATCTCGCCGAGCAGGGCCTTGCGCATCTCGGGGGAATGGGCGAGGTCAATGTCGCCGGATACGTCGAAAATAGTACTTCCTGTCGATTCGCGCGCGGCAATCTTCACGATCTAGTCTCCTTCCGGACGGGCCTGATGCTCTGCCGGATGCAGATATTTCAACAACCGCAGTTGGTTCTTGCCTTTCTTGCGGCTGAATTCTACTACGTCCATGGACTCGCGGATGAAATGAAGTCCAAGTCCTCCGGGACGTATCTCGTCCAAAGGGCGGCCCTTTAGTTTACGCGGATCGGCTTTCTTGCCCCGGTCATGCAAGACGATTTCAATGCCCAGCGGCTCGCGCCCATTCTCCTTCGTACGCATCCGCCGGCAGATCACTTCAATGGGCTTTCCCGAAGCGCCTTTGTAGGCGTGGCGCATCACGTTTGCCAGTGCCTCGTCCACGGAGCGCACGATAGCGCGCGT
>Ga0210409_10004645_pt1 | contig 14707 bp, 12 predicted proteins | sample IncBWH17MmetaG_FD_161649 | JGI IMG/M metagenome (GOLD analysis project Ga0210409, IMG submission 161649) | Forest soil microbial communities from Barre Woods Harvard Forest LTER site, Petersham, Massachusetts, United States - Inc-BW-H-17-M | ecosystem: Environmental > Terrestrial > Soil >... | reverse complement strand
AAATGCCAATGAAGCTAACAATAAGGAAATATTTAATCTCGCTGCTATTTCTGGTGCAACACCTGCTATTGAGAAGCACTTTCGCCACCTTGGACCTGTGGAGGGGATTGGGATATTGCAACCTGTCTTTTTTGATGGAGCATCGATAGTTGTAGATGATGTGCATGAAGACCCTCGTTATGTTGGAGTGCCACATGGACATATTCCGGTACGGAGCTTTCTTGGGGTACAGCTACGAACGCGAGACGGTTCAATTTTGGGTGCGTTCCTGATTGGCGATACACGCCCATCGAGATTTAGCTCTCGCCATGTAGGGTTGATTGAGGCCTTGGGTGGGCAGGCTGCTGTCGCAATCCACAATGCACAATTGGTCGCGCGTGAACGCAGTGCATTGGAGGAACACGCAGCTAATTTGGAAAGGGAAGTACGCGAACGCACTGCTGAATTAGAGCGACGAAACCACGAGTTGAGCATGATCGCGACCGATTTACAGACGCTGCATCATGAATTGACTGAAGCACAGATGCGCCAGATGCTTACAGAGGAACGCAGTAGAATAGCGCAGGAACTTCATGATCGTGTGCAACAAACACTCTTTACGATTGGCCTGCAGGCTGACTGGATAATACAACACTTGCCACCGCACACACTGCTGCCTCGCCCATTACACTCTATTAAACAACTGGCCTCGTTGGGTACCGCACAAGTGCGAGATGCGATATTTGCGCTTTCCCTGACAGAATCGCAAGAAGGTGGTCTGGTAAGCAAGCTGTACACGTTGATTCAAAACTTACGCGAAACTTCTTCAATTGAAGCTGATCTTGTTGTGGCCGAATGGGCTGTTCCTCTACCTTCCAATATTGAAAGTACACTCTTCACGATTGCACAGGAGGCGCTCTCGAATGCACGCCGTCATGCTCAAGCCACGATAGTAATTGTGACCGTACAAGTCAATAGTGAGCAGGCTGTGCTTGTCATACAGGATAATGGGGTTGGCCTTTCGGCGCAAATGCTTCAGTCATTTCAAAGCAATACGATGCATCTAGGACTAATAGGTATGCACCATCGCATTAAAGACCTTGGAGGTCAATTTTTACTGGCGAACGGTGAAGAGGGTGGCCTTATTGTAAAGGCGGTGATTCCCTTATGATCCGTTTACTTATCATCGATGACCATGAAATGGTGCGTGAGGGGCTTAAAGCAATGCTGACAGAGGAGCCTGACTTTGACATTGTGGGTGATGCAGCAAACGCTGAGCAGGCTTTTGAATTGATTCAGCGCTTGCAACCTGATGTGATCTTGCTTGATGTACGACTGCCGGGTGGAAGCGGTATTGATGTTTGCCGTTCCGTCGCTGAACGCTACCCGGAAATAGCCGTAATTATTTTGACAACGTTTACAGATGAAACCCTGGTTGCTCAATGTATCCAGGCTGGCGCGCGCGGTTATATCGTCAAAGACATAGAGCGCTTCGACCTCAAGCGTTCTATTCGAGCCGTAGCGCGCGGCGAGGCCGCTATCGATCCCAAAGCTGCTGTTGCAGTATTGGCCCAACTTCGTCGAGATCCACAAGTGAAGCAGGAGCCCGTTCAAGAACCGTTAAGTCCGCAGCAAATTGTCATATTGCGTATGGTTGCCCAGGGGCTTTCAAGTCGTGAAATAGCCAGTCAGCTTTATTTGAGCGAGAATACAGTGAAAGGGTATGTGCAAGAGATCCTGCATCGTCTGAGTGTGAAGAATCGCACAGAGGCAGTGATGGTTGCTGTCAAACAGGGGTGGTTGTAACCTCCTTTCGTATGATCTACATTACCTCCTTTCGTAGGTATCGTCTGCTCAATTTCTATGCTACACTTAACGTACGTCAGAAACTGCATAACCTGACATGCTCCCTCCCTTTTGACCTGGCGTTTGTTTCCTTTGAAGCGCAGGAAGTTGCGCGTTTAGGACTATGTATGGAGGTGACACTTTGATTCCTGGATCTTTTGATTATCTGGCGGCGCATAGCATAAACGAAGCCGTTGCCCTGCTAGATCAACACGGCGAAGATGCCAAAGTTCTGGCAGGAGGCCAGAGCCTCATTCCCCTCTTACGCTTTCGTCTCGCAAGTCCAGCGATATTGATTGATATCAATCGTATCGATGGTCTTGATTACCTTCGAGAGATGAATGGCACATTACACATTGGCGCTCTAACGCGCGAGTCGGAGTTGGATAACTCCAGTCTCATCCGCGAACGTTACCCCATCTTATTTGATACCTCAGCGGTGGTAGCAGACCCTGTGGTACGCAACTGGGCTACAGTTGGAGGTAATATTGCTCACGCCGATCCCGCCAACGATCACCCTGCTACCATGCTAGCGTTGGGAGCGCGCATCGTCGCGGTTGGTCCCGCGGGTGAGCGAGTTATACCTATCGAGGAGTTCTTCACTGATCTACCTTTCGAGACAACACTTCACCCTAACGAGTTGCTTACGGAGATTCGCGTTCCTGCACCTGTCCAGGGAAGTGGCGGAGCATATGTAAAATTGGAGCGCAAAGTGGGAGATTATGCTATTGCTGGAGTGGCAGCTTATATTACGCTGGACACCAATGGCAATGTAAGCTATGCAGGCATTGGTCTTACTAACGTTGGGCAGGCACCAATCAAGGCACGAAATGCCGAGCAGGCGTTGCTTGGTAAACCCCTGAATGATGCTGGCATTCATCAAGCTGCAGATCTTGCCGCCGCTGCTTCACAACCTATCAGTGATACGCGCGGTCCCGCCGAATATAAGCGCGATATGGTGCGCACGCTCACTGTACGCGCATTGCGAAAAGCGCTCGCCCGCGCTACAGGAGGTGAATAGTATGAGCACCCATCATATTTCAGTTACCATCAATGGAACATCGTATGAGGGGGATGTTGATTCTCGAACACTCCTTGTACATTGGATCCGTGACACACTACGTTTGACGGGGACGCACATTGGCTGCGATACAACTAGCTGTGGAGCATGCACTATTCTTGTGGATGGCAAAACCACCAAATCCTGTACCATGTTTGCAGTGCAGGCGGACGGGCGGCAGCTCATGACTGTTGAGGGTCTGGAACAGAACGGAAAATTGCATCCGCTACAGGAGGGTTTTCACGAGGAGCATGCATTGCAGTGTGGTTACTGCACTCCAGGGATGATGATGTCAGGACTGGCTCTTTTGCAGCACAATCCCAGTCCTACCGAACATGAAATCCGTGTGGGCATCTCAGGAAATCTGTGCCGCTGTACTGGCTATGTGAATATCGTCAAAGCAATTCAGTACGCTGCCGAAAAGATGCAGGCGGCTGAAGAGGTTCCGGTAAGTGCCGGTCAAGGAGGCGAATAATGGCTACAGAAGTTCATGCACACGGTCTGGGAGAAGCATACAAACGTAAAGAGGATGCTCGCTTCATTCGCGGGCAAGGCAACTATGTTGACGATGTGCAACTACCTGGCATGCTTTATGGTGATATCGTGCGTAGCCCTTATGCGCACGCGCTCATCAAGAATGTTGATATTAGTGAGGCAATGAAGGTTCCAGGTGTCCTGGCAGTGATTACTGGCAAAGACCTGGATGCAGCAGGACTTGCCTGGATGCCAACGCTCTCCGCTGATACTGAGGCGGTGCTGGCGCTGGATCGTGTACACTTCCAAATGCAAGAAGTGGCGTTTGTTGTTGCCACCAGCCGGTATGCAGCAGCCGACGGCGCAGCCGCTGTCGAGGTCGATTATGAACCCCTGCAGGTAGTAGTCGATCCCAAAAAGGCACTTGAACCCGATGCGCCATTGCTGCGCCCCGATAAGAAGGATAAGCAACCGACCAACCAGATTTATCACTGGGAGACAGGCGAGCGTGAGGCAACTGATGCAGACTTTGCCGAAGCCGCAGCCAACGGTGTGGTCGTCAGTCAAGAGATGTTCATTCCGCGTATTCATCCCGCCCCAATTGAGACCTGCGGCTGTGTGGCTGACTTCCATAAAGCGACTGGGAAACTCACGGTCTGGATAACTTCGCAAGCACCACACGTGGTTCGAACGCTCTTTGCCATTGTCGCCGGGCTGCCAGAACATCGTATTCGCATCATTTCACCTGATATCGGCGGTGGTTTTGGTAACAAGGTGCCGATCTATCCCGGCTACGTGTGCGCGGTGGTCGCGTCAATCACAACGGGCAAGCCAGTTAAATGGATTGAGGACCGCACAGAGAATCTGTCCAGCACAGGCTTTGGACGTGATTATCATATCAAAGCCGAGGTCGCTGCAGACAAAGATGGAAATGTCCAGGCGCTGCGCGTATATACTCTGGCTGATCACGGCGCGTTTGACGCAGCAGCACAGCCGACGAAGTTTCCTGCGGGTCTCTTCCACATTTGCACGGGATCATATGATTTTAAAAATGCTTTTGTTGAGGTGGACGCTGTTCACACCAATAAGGCTCCTGGAGGCATCGCCTATCGATGTTCATTCCGAGTCACCGAGGCCTCGTATCTGATTGAGCGTATGATGGATAGCCTGGCGTATAAGGTGGGAAAAGATCCAGCTCAACTTCGCCTGCAGAACTTCATCAAACCAGAAGCCTTCCCCTATCGTTCTGCGCTGAATTGGACATACGATAGTGGTGAATATGAAGCTGCTTTGAATCTAGCAATGAAGAATGTCGATTATGAAGGCTTACGCCGCGAGCAGGCTGAGAAGCGGTCTCGAGGAGAACTGATGGGTATCGGTATCTCAAGCTTCACCGAGATTGTCGGAGCTGGTCCTGGAAAGCACTTCGATATCGCTGGTATTCAAATGTTCGATAGCTGTGAGATTCGAGTCCATCCTACTGGCAAAGCGTTGGCACGTATTGGGGTACAGACGCAGGGGCAAGGACACGAAACGACCTTTGCGCAAATTATCGCTGCCGAACTGGGTATGTCGCCAGACGATATCGATGTTGAGCATGGTGACACAGATACTGCCCCATACGGGTTGGGCACCTATGCCAGCCGAAGTACACCGGTAGCTGGCGCTGCAACCGCGTTGGCTGCGAGGAAAGTGCGAGACAAGGCCAAAAAGATCGCGGCCTACCTGCTCGAAGTGGGCGAAGAAGACCTTGAATGGGAACCGGGGCGCTTCTTTGTGAAAGGAACACCCGGCAAAGGTAAAACGATACAGGAACTGGCGTTTGCTGCTTACACGAACTGTCCGCCGTACCTTGAGCCAGGTCTGGAGGCTGTGAACTACTATGATCCCCCAAATCTGACGTATCCTTTTGGTAGCTATATCTGTGTTGTAGATATCGACCGTGGAACCGGTGAAGTCCACATTCGCCGCTTCATGGCAGTTGACGACTGTGGAACTATTATCAATCCGATGATTGTTGAGGGCCAGATTCATGGGGGTCTTACCCAAGGACTTGCTCCCGCGATGTATGAAGAGATATCGTTCGATGAGGATGGCAACATCCGAGGCGGCAACTTCCAAGATTACTTAATCCCAACATCGATGGAGACGCCACATTGGGAGACAGATAAAACGGTTACACCTTCACCACATCACCCGATTGGAGCTAAAGGTGTTGGTGAATCACCGACCGTCGGTGCGCCACAAGCAATTGCTAATGCAGTTGTTGATGCCCTTTCGCATGTGGGTGTTCGACATATCGATATTCCCATTGCTCCTTGGAAAGTGTGGAGTATCCTCAAGGAGAAAGGCTTGACTTCGGATTAGCGTATCATCTTATGGAGTGCAGAGGCACAGCCTCTGCACTCTGACTTCATGTAAAGGTTTTACCAGGGAAATACGATGGCTGAAAGTCTACTTGAACTTGCATATAAACTTACGCAGGCAGGTGAAGCGTTTGTGTTAGCAACGGTTGTGTGGTGTGAACGACCCACTTCTGCCAAACCAGGGGCACAGGTGATAATCCAGACTGATGGAACGATGACAGGTTGGATTGGGGGTAGTTGTGCACAACCTGTTGTTCTGCGCGAAGCCCTGCGGATATTGCGTGAAGGAGATGATCCCTATCTTTTACGCCTTGGCGCACCAGGGACTGAGATCGAGCGTAGTGGTGTGCGAGTTTTTCCGATGAGTTGTACCAGTGGGGGTATTTTGGATATCTATATGGAGCCGCATCTACCTCGGCCAAAACTTGTGCTGGTCGGCGATTCGCCTGTGATTGCAGCACTCAGCCAACTTGCCGGAGTACTCGACTTCGCGATTATTCAACTCGATACTGCCGATTTAAGTAAGATACAGATCGATGAGCGGACATATGTGCTTGTTGCAACGCATGGACAGTATGATGAAGATGCGTTAGAACAAGCTTTACGCAGTTCTGCTGCCTATATAGGAATGGTGGGCAGCCACAAACGAGCCGAAGCTTGCCGGGAATACTTACGTACATCAGGACTGATGGAATCGCAGATTGAACGGCTGAAAGCGCCCGCCGGGCTTGATATCGGGGCTGTAACGCCACAAGAAATAGCAGCAAGTATTCTGGCTGAGTTGGTACAGCTACGTCGTCGTGGTTCAATAGCCAATCAATTACTGACGCATTCTACTGATGAAGAGCGTTTAGAAAGTGATCAAACTGGGATTGTGCTTGAATCTGAAACAGGTGTTGATCCAGTGTGTGGTATGATAGTAGCAATAGCCACGGCCCGCCATCACAGTACGCTCGATGGGCAAGACTATTATTTCTGTTGTCCTGCCTGCAAGCGGCTATTTGAACGCAATCCGCAAGAATATCTCGTGCAGAACGAAAGGTGAATAACACATGGAGTTTTCTGGTACCCAGACCATTGCTGTGCCCATTGAAAAGGTGTGGGCATTTTTGATGGATGTGAATAAAGTGGCATCATGCGCACCGGGTTTTCAAAGTTTGGAAGTGCTGGAAGAAGAGCACTGGAAAGCGGTGGTTGCAGTAGGTGTTGGAGCAGTAAAGGCTAAATTCACAATGGATGTCACCCGGGACGAGATGCAAGAGCCAGAGCATATGCTAATCAAAGGGCGCGGTAAAGCGCCTGGCAGCGCAGTTGACATGACAGGCAATATGCACCTCTCAACGGTTGATACTGGCGATACCCAAATGGATTGGACAGCGACGGTGATTGTGAGTGGTACTATCGCCAGTGTAGGTGCTCGTCTATTACAGGGTACTGCCCAACGATTGACCGGGCAGTTTTTCGATTGTCTCAAAACCCAGTTGCAGGCTCCTGATGCTGTGAATACGGGCAGTTAACTCGGATGGAAAGTGCTGTTCAGCGTTGGAATGAAATACTCGACGCGCGGGCGCAACAAATGGATGCAGCGTATGCGCGTCTGGGCCGTACCAGCGCCGATTTCTGGGAACGCCGGGCGAGTGGATTTCATCGTTCTACAAAGGATACAATTACCAGTGATCCTTTTTATCTCCGATTGTGTGATATAGTTACCCCACAAACAAGCGTGTTGGATGTAGGCGCTGGAACAGGACGATTTAGTCTTGCGCTCGCGCCCCAGGCTGAACACATTACTGCCGTTGAACCAAGCGCGGCTATGATGGATTTCCTGCGCCGGGATGCAGCCGATAAAGGGCTGAGCAATATTTCGTATGTGCAGATTACCTGGCAAGAAGCACCTGATAATCTCCAGGCTGATATTGTAATCTGCAGCCATGTGCTCTATCCAATCAGGGATATCGAACCGTTCCTGTCGAAACTGCAAAAGGCTACGCGCCAGGATTGCTATATTTATTCGCGGGCTACCCATATTGACGCCTTAACTGCTGACCTCTGGCAGCATTTTCATCATGACGAGCGTCGCATTCCTCCCAGTTATATACACGTACTGGATGTGCTGTATGAAATGGGCATTTTTGCAAATGTAGAGATCGTCACACTTCCCCCAAGCCTGCGATATCCATCGCTAAATGTGGCTGTAACAGAGATGTCAGAACAGCTTATCTTGCCAGATGATGAGAAAACACGTGAGGAATTGCATGCTTTGCTTGAAAGGTGGTTAGTGGAACGGGATGGTATGTTAGTGCCTCCTCAGCAGGAGGTGGTGTGCGCGATTATATGGTGGAAGAGATAATAAGCATAACTTAGACAGCGCTACCAAAGAGGGCAATCATGAACCTTTCGTCATTGCCCTCTGCTTTTGCTGATCTTTGTTAGACGATAGCTTTATCTAATTTTTCAAAGAACGATTTAAGCGAGTTTTTAGTGATGCCCTGACCTATAGGATTGTTCGCCATGGCGATGGGGCCTGCAAGATCAGCTTTAGCGTCGTAGGTGAGTAATGCGCCATCATGCTCATCCTGAATATTTATCTGGCTCACGGCATTAATTGAGCTACCTGCGCCCTGCTGGTTTACTTGCAGAATGAGGACATTTGGTTCCTGGCGCTGGGAGATATTAATGACAGCGCGGTAAGGTCCCCTCAGTCCTGGTAAGGGAGTGGTAATACTCGCTCTCAGGCTATTGGTATCCAGATATTCAACCGAGTTACAGCCCGGAATGCATGACTGTAGGACTGCCGGGTTGAGGATAGCGTTAAAGACTTGCCAACTATTGGCTTTGAACTTATGACTTCCGTTAAGTTTCATTGAACCTTCCTACATATTGAATATATAAGGGTACTTCCCCCGAAGTGTATTGTAGCGGTTAAGTTGTACACTTTCAAGAATAAAGCAAGTTACTACCAAATATTCCTATCTGTAACAATTCGGAGTTAAGAATCCGAAAGAGTATCCTTGTTTCCTGGCCTAAATGTGCTATGGTTCACTTGAACGTGGCGCATGGCGTGTTATACTGCAATAAATTATTTCATCGTGTATCACAATGAAAGCGTAATGTAGATATTTTCAACGAGGAGTGTATGATGGCATGGCATAGTGAGCCTGATGAACAGGTTCAACAAGATTGGCATTCTCGTTCTGCGAAGAAAAGAGAAGAACTAGCACTTTCGATAGAAGAAACACTTGCGGATACTGCTCTAATAGAAGATCCTTTTTCCGATGAAATGGATGAATCTTTTCAAGGAAGCAACAGCTCAATGATAATACTTCCTAGATTGAGTCTTCGATCCAAACCTATGCCTGTGGTGCGTGTCGAGCCTAAAGAAGTTACCAATGTTACGTTCTGCACAACTACAGACTCCGTCGAAGTTCCACAAACTGCACAGAAGAAGCCTCGTCTGGCTGGACGAACAACTAAGGTACATTTGCAGGCTGTTCCCAAATCGGAGAAGAAGTCAGGTGGCAAAATATCGATTGAGACAGAAAAAAATGTATTTAGTTCCGATAGTGACGAGCAAATAAGTAGAAAAAACAACTCGAAGCGAAATTCCTCGTCTGAACGAGGCGCTGTAGCTAAGGGAAAGATGGGAGTTGTAGTTCAAGGATACCTGGCAGGTAATGATGTCCTGAAGCAAGGTCAGCGAGAAGTGGTGGTAAATAATGCTCACATTTCGCCGTCAAGTGTTGTTATTGTCACCCTGGTTGAGGATCCAGGCCCTGTGGTTGTAAAGTATATCACCCTACGACCTCAGACTGGATTTACTGTACATTTTAGTGCCCCGGCCGAGGCAGAGGCTCGATTTAACTATATGATTCTCATGGAAGAACTGTTTTAAAGCTCTCCCTCCACCTCTTGTCGAAGCCTGTTGAAAAACTCTTGCATGTAGAGAAAACGTTCACGCGCCATGTCTTGACCGGCTCTGGTTGTCATACGTTCGGGTAAATCTGCAAAAAGTAACTGAAACTCGATACTGGGAGAGTAGTCGGGTCTGCGTCTCAAATGGCGTATCATATGTGGGACAATCGGTTCCACGATATCGTCAGGTATGGGAGCATACACTTTCTGGTTGTAGCGGCCTGTGATGCAGTAAAGACGGCCAATGCCAATCGCCCCCAGACAATCGATTTTATCTGCATCGTAAAGTATGCATCCTTCAAGCGTTTGTGGGGTAACTCCTCCTGTCATACGGTGTTCTCTGATAGCTTGCTGTACCGCTGGAATGGAATCTTGGGGGAAAGGTGTGTCTTTGAGCAACTGTGCTGCCAATTCTGCTCCGATCGAGGCGTGATCGCCGCCATGACGGCGCTCACGTTCCTGACCAATATCGTGAAGAGCGACAGCAGCCCAAATAGTGGAAAGGTCACCACCTTCACTGGCCTGTATTTTATCTGCGAGAGCTATTACACGCACTAAATGGTCGTAGTCGTGTGCAGCATCTTCACTTCCTTCGTCTGCCATGAACTGCCTGGCAAGTTCAAGAAGCCACATTCTAAAGGATTGCAATATATCTCATCCCTACACTCAGGGCTGTTGAATAGTCCTTTTTCCCCGCCCTTTGCACTTCCACTCGTAGCTCTACTCTGAAACAGCCCTGTCTTTACACGTTCTCTAGCGCAGGTAGTGTGAAAATAAATCGGCTGCCTTCACCGGGGATTCCACTGCTCTCTACATATATAGACCCGCCTTGTAAACTGAGCAACTGGGCGACGATGTAAAGACCAAGTCCAATGCCTCTAGTACTGCTCCGTTCGATGTTAGGAGCACGGTAGAAACGTTCAAAAAGACGTGGTTGAGCATCTTTAGGAACACCAATACCAGTATCTTCGACACAGACTTCGATAGTCGCTTTGTCTTCAGTGTTTGAATAGCAGCGTAAACAAACCTTGATCGGCCCACCAAGCGGACTGTATTTTATCGCATTTTCTACGAGGTTAGCGATAATTTGCTGCAGGCGTGCGCTATCGCCCATGACAAGATAAGGCCTTTCGATTGGCTCGATAATGCAGCTAATGGTATGTTCCTTTGAGATCGTACTCTGACGTAAGACTACTTCCTGAGCTATAGCAGAAATGTCAACTTCCTCAAAGTTAAGTGTGAGTTCTCCGCGATTTAGGCGTGACACCTCAAGGAATGTAGAAACAATATTGGTTAATTGATGGGTCTGATCCTCAATAACAGAAAGGTTATCAATGAGTTGAGGCAATTTTGTAATTCCGGCCTCCAGCGCCTGATCAGTGATACGTCTAAGTATGCGTGAGATTAACTGACTCTGTGCTAGAATAACCGTTAGCGGAGTGCGAAACTCATGAGCAGTAATTGCAAGAAATTCGTCTTTGAGGGCGTTAGCTTCGCGCATAACTGCTTCGCTTGCTCGGGCGTTAATGGCTTCTTGTTGCCAGAGAGCCTGCTCGACTGCTAACCCTGCCATCTGGGCAATTCCTTCAGTGACCGCTATATCCCACAGAGTAAATTCGTTTTTCTGTGACTGTAGTTGCTCTACAGGCTGGAGTGCCGGATCATGCCTGGGATACATTGAACGATCTAACGAAATAATCCCATGCAGACGGTAGTTATGCATAATTGGCGCTGCAAGTATCATCAAGTGATCGAAAGGATTGGGTTGATGGGGGCACTGCTCAGCGTTAATGAGAGTTGCATGGCCTGCTAAGAGTTGTTCTTGAAAGCTATGATTTTGGTCAGATAATGAATGAAGCCAGACTTTTTGATCGTTAAACCATTGTTGCTCAGTTTCACTTGAGAAACCAATAGAGAACAGTGGTATAAACTGTTGTAGTTCCTCATCATAAAGCTGAACAACTCCACGTTCACAGTTTAGCGTAACGAGCGCTCTTTCGAGTACACTATGTAGGATGTCTTTAATTTCAGTAATCCCTGAAACAGCCTCTGCAACGTGCAGTAATGTATCGAGAGCCTGGCGAATTCGTTGTTCAACGCGAATTTGTTCAGTGATATCACGAAAAGCACTTACTACGCCAATTTGTTTCTCAAAAGCGTCGAATAACGGCGCAATATTAATCTCTAAAATGCGCTCGCTTCCATCTGCTCGTGTGGTAACGAATCGTTCACCTCGGATTCGTTCACCTCTTAGCGCACGAGTAAGGGGAAATTCATCTCCAGTGATTAGTTGTCCATGGATAGTATAGGCTGGATGACGTTTTAGTACTTCATCTAGCCGATCTTTGGCATACCTCTCCTTGCCAAGAAAAGAGGCAGCAGAGTTATTGCGTAATAATATCTGGCCATCTAAATCGAGTACGCTAATTCCCTCGTTCATGGCGTGGAATATGGCATCAAGAGTATTAGCTCGCTCGGTGGCCAATTTAGCGGCCTGGTGAGCATCATGTAGAAGACGAGCTTTATCGACAGCGAGCGCACATTGTGTAGCTATATCTTGAGCAAAGGCAAATTGACCTTTCGATGGATAAAAATCAGGTGCATGATAGGTAACGAAAGCCAGGCCCACACAACGCGAAGTAGTAACCTGGGTACTTGATTGGTTTGTTAGCCTGGTATTTGGCGTAGTACCTACCATTAAAGGTACAAGCATTGCATTGTCCAAACCTAACTTACGGAACCAGATAATTTCCTCTCCTTCGGCATGCTCTAACGTGACGAAAAGTGGAGTTCCAAGCTGGGCAGCGTGACAGCAATTAGGAAGTTGAGATAGTGATGCAGTGATTTGTGTACTTGGGAAGTCTTCTTGCTGCATGCTAGAAATTGCTAACTGTAACGTTTCATTGTCTAAAAGAGCGATCGAGCCTCCATCTGCGTTTAACCTACGAATCAGGTGATTGTTAGCGATTTCCAGTACGGTTGGTAGGTCTTCCCCTGAGTTGACCGCGATTGCTACTTGATAAATAGCACGAGCTCGATCGATCAATTGTTCTGCACGCCGCTTTTCGGCCTGCGCTTGTTGATAAAGTCGAGCATTATCGATAGCCACTGCTGCTTGTTGGCCGATTGCGCGCGCGAGTTGTAGTTGTTCTGGTGAAAATGTACGTGTTTTGCCAGGTTCGTCCAATGTCAGTATACCGACTGGCCGACCTTCGCGTACAAGGGCAATAAGCAGGATAGAACGCACAAGAAATGTTTCTCCTATAGAACGCAAGCCTGGTACGGTAGATAAATCTTCGAGGAAGAGCACCCCATTTTCGTTGAAAAGACGATGGACCATGGGATCAGCAAGAGGCAACGAACTATGGTACCACATATGATCAGCCGCCATAATTACATGGCTATTCAATTGTTGAGAGGAAAGATGGTAAGTGGCCGGGTGTAATATATTTCGCGTGTCTTCAAGTAACCAGACGGTGCAACGTTCGACTTCGCATACTTCAGTTGTTCTCTTAACAAGAACCTGTAAGATGCGTTCGAGATCTAGTGAAGATGCCATTAGTTCTGCGAGCTCGCGTAGAATTTCGCTTTCGCGCAGTGCCGCAAGCAATTGCTGATGTTCCTGGATATTGGAGGATGCAGGTTGATCAACTGACATATTCTAGACCTCTTGAATTGCACTTATCAAAAGGAATTATGTAATTCCTTCAAGTCAGATGCAATGGCTGATGATTACGTAGTGTGATGCAAAAACCTTTGCCTTCAGATAAGAAAGAGGATGAGTTACTTCTACAGTCGTAAAAAGAGAAAACTTCGGTTGTTGCGCTAGCTATTAACTATTATTATGTATACTTGATCTGGATACTCACTTCGTGGAAGTGTATCAGATGAGCCTTTCATTCGTCAAGCGCGATAAGACATTTGGGCAGGTTTTTTAATGCTTTATCGATAGTACGAAAAATCAGGGCAAATTTGCGCCACACTGATTGCAAAAGTGTTTGCCGGGGCGAACTGGTGCTCCACACTGGTCGCAGAATAATGTTTCGGTGTTCTGCTCAGTTAGTACATCATCTACAGCGTGGACTTGAGGTGCGGAGGATTGTGGTATTGCTGGCTTAGGAGCTGAAGCAGGTGAAGTTGGAGCACCTGGATATCCCTGACCTTGCGGGTTAGCACTTTGGGATGAAGATTGAGAAGCAGCAGTCGACTGTATCCCTTGAGTAGTCTGAATTGTATCTTGTATGGTCTTTACGGCCTTGACTGCAGCTCCACCAAGGGCCCCTGCAATTTTTAGTCCTTTGGCAATATCTTCCATATTGCTTTTCATTCGGTGCGTAGGAGGAAGCAATGTTGAATCCGAAACTTTTTCGTAGAATTTGTTACCGATTTGGATGCCATCAGGAGTGAGTTGTCCTTTTTCTTGGGTGCCATCATCGAAGTTGAAAGAGATGTTATCTCCCAAATAGGTATAACTTCCCTTACGATGGGTTTCTGGAGCATTTACATCAACTTGTTGTCCGCTTAAAAGCGATTTGGCTGCATGGCTAACCCGGCTGCGGTCTTGAATGGCAAAGATAAACTGTCTATTTGCTTGTAAAGTAAGTCGATCAATACGAGAGGTAAAGTAGTCGAGGCCAATTCCAGAACGGTGAAGACATTCATATTGGCCAGTAATTGATTTCATCACTGGAATTCCTTAAAGATTGCTCTGCTTGCTATTGATTGCTTCGTTTTGACACATGTAGCAATATACATTATATACGTTCAATGCTGTGAAATGTTTCGCAGATCTTCCTGTTTTTGAACAGTTGCGTTCGTATCTTGCAAGCCCTTATCATCAGTCTGAGTCGGTGTAGGATTTGTGATATCATGAACCATGATAGCTATATTATCGGGTAGGGCTCGTTTCCCCTGCGCATAGAACGCGTTGACTTCGGCGCCTCCCAACAAGATTACTGCAAAAAAGAAGAAGAAGAAGACAAAAATAATGGCAAAGCCCACCGTCCCAGTATAGCCACCTAAGAAGTGTGTCGCATAGAATGGAAAGAGTTGCAGATAGGCCTGAATGGCA
>Ga0210409_10004642_pt1 | contig 14711 bp, 14 predicted proteins | sample IncBWH17MmetaG_FD_161649 | JGI IMG/M metagenome (GOLD analysis project Ga0210409, IMG submission 161649) | Forest soil microbial communities from Barre Woods Harvard Forest LTER site, Petersham, Massachusetts, United States - Inc-BW-H-17-M | ecosystem: Environmental > Terrestrial > Soil >... | reverse complement strand
TCGTACGGCGCACCGACGGAAGTCGGCGCGACCTAAGCCGCATCGGAACGTGCGCCGGCGATTTTTTCTACCGTGGCGGCTAAACTTTTTTCGTCTTCTACGTTGAGCGTGGCTACGGAGCGCTCGATCTGGCGTAGGAGGCCGGTTAGGACGCGGCCTGGGCCTACTTCTACGAAGGTGTTTACGCCTTCATCGATTAGCAGGCGGACAGATTCTTCCCAGCGGACCGGCATGGTCACTTGGCGGATTAGGGCTTCGCGGGCTTCGTCGCCGGTCGAGATCGTGTCGGCATCGACGTTGCTTACCAGGGGGACGGATAAATTAAGAAATACTGCGCTCTTCAAATCCTGAGCCAGGCGCTCCTCGGCGGGCATCATTAGCGCGGAATGGAATGGGGCAGAGACGGCGAGGATCACGGCACGCTTCGCGCCGAGTTGGGAGGCGATTTCCACCGCGCGCTTGACGGCCCCGGCGTGGCCGGAGATTACCGTTTGCTCGGGAGAATTGAGGTTGGCGGCGGAGCAAATTTCGCCATTCGTGGCGCGCTTGCAGGCATCGGCTACCACCGCGGGCGAAAGGCCCATAATGGCGGCCATGGCGCCTACGCCTGCCGGGACGGCTTCCTGCATGTAGGTGCCGCGCTTCCTGACGAGCTGGACGGCATCGGAGAACTTCACAGCGCCGGCGGCTATGAGGGCGGAGTATTCGCCGAGGCTGTGGCCTGCTACAAAATCGGGAGTGAGGCCGCGATCCGCGAGCACGCGATAGACGGCTACGGAACAGGTAAGGATGGCCGGTTGCGTATTGGCGGTGAGTTTCAGCTCGTCTTCGGTGCCTGCAAAGCAGATTTTGGAGATGGAGAAACCGAGGGCTTTATCGGCCTCGTCGAAAACGGCGCGCGCCGCCGGATACTTTTCGGCCAGCTCTTTGCCCATGCCCGGGTACTGCGAGGCTTGCCCCGGAAATACAAATGCAACTTTGCCCATCGTCAATTCCTCTCCTGAGGCGTCATGCGAGAACGCTCGCGGCCGAGAGTTCCTGTTCAATTTTCTCGTTGATGCGAGCGCGGGCTAGACCCGCGGCTACGCGGATGGCGTTTTTCACGGCTTTGGCGTTCGAACGTCCATGGCCGATGACGCAAACGCCGCGCACACCTAGCAGAGGCGCGCCGCCGTACTCCGTGTAGTCAATCGTCTTTCTTAGCCCCTTGAGAGCACCACGCGAAAAAAGAAATCCAACTTGCGAAGCGAGCGAGCTTTGGATCGATTTTTTCAGAAGGCCGAAAATCTGGACGGCCAGGCCTTCGCAGATTTTCAGAGCGATATTGCCGACGAAACCATCGCTCACGATCACGTCCACGTTTCCGGAGAAAAGATCTCCGCCCTCGACGTTGCCTACAAAATGCACCGCGCTCTTTTTCAGACGCGTGTAAACCTCGCGCGTGAGTTCATTGCCCTTGATTTCTTCCTCGCCGACCGATAGTAGGCCGACGCGGGGGCGACGGTTGCCAAATGTCGCCCGATAGTAGATTTCGCCCATCACGGCAAATTGCACCAAGTGCTCAGGCTTCGAATCGACATTGGCGCCGACATCCAGAAGGACGGATACACCACCCTTGGCATTCGGGAAAGGTGCGGCGAGCGCGACACGATCGACCGATTCCAGCGTGCCGAGCAAGAATCTTGCTACGGTCATAACTGCGCCGGTGTTGCCCGCGCTGACCAGCCCGTCGGCCTTGGCTTCACGCACCAGTCGAGCGGCGACATGAACGGAGCTGTCTTTCTTTCGCCGAAATGCCTGCGCCGGGTGATCTTGCATAGTGATCACTTCACTTGCCGGGATGATTTCAATGGGCAAGTTCGGTGCGGCGTGCTTGGCCAGCTCCGCGCGCACCACATGGGGTTGCCCGACCAACATCAGGCGTACGCCTAGTTCGCGAGCAGCCAGAACACTGCCTTCAACCTCGGGGCGGGGCGCGTTGTCTCCGCCCATGGCGTCAACAGCGATAGTGATCATCGGATTTATCTGACCGCCAGTTCTTGGATGGGACCCAGCAGAAAAAGGCAGCGTCAGGCCGACTTGTCTTGCACCGCGCGGCCTTTGTAGAAGCCACAATGGGGACAAGCCTGGTGGGGCTGCTTGGTTTCGTGGCAATTCGGACATTCACCGAGCGGCGGCTTCTCGAGAAAATCATGGGCCCGCCTGGTGCTCGTCCGTCGCTTCGAATGCCGTCTTTTTGGGTTAGGCATAGCAACACTCCTCGTTCCCGCCTGCGTGGGCGGATTCTATGGGCTTTCGGCCCTGGAAACTATTGTTTTTTCAGCCAGTCCTGCTTCAGGCGCGCGAGAGGGGCCAGCCGCGGGTCCGTCGCGTGGGTCTCACAGCGGCACTCCTCATGGTTCAGGTTTGCACCGCAGTTTGGGCACAGTCCCCGGCAGTCACTCTGGCAAATGACCTTCAGGGGCAGAGCCAATAGTACCTGTTCTCGGAGCACATCCGCCAGGAAGAGGCCATCTCCCTCAAAAAAACCAATCTCGGTGTCATCATCCTTGAGCCGGTCTTCCTTCGGTTTGGCGCCTTTGGGCAAGGGCGCGTAGAACAAATCAAAAGAACGGTTCACGTCTTCGATGACCGGTTCGAGGCAGCGCGCGCAGACCATTTCGATTTTTGTTTCGAGTTGGCCTTCGATGCGAATCTGGCCTTCGAGCAGCTCGGCCGTGGCGGTGACTTCGACAGGGGCGACCTGCTTGATCTCAGACGTATGGTAATCGATGCTGCCCGGAGCATAACTCTTCCGGATGCGCAGCTTGCGAACGGCGAGATCTTTTACGTCGAGGAACAAGTCTTGAACGCCTCCCGCGCTAACGCTCATGCTTTATCATTATTCCGTCGCGCGAGCAGCAAGTCAAGGAACGGGGCCGCTTTCTGGTACTTTTGCTGCACGGTTGGCAAGGGGTGGCTCTAGTACCGACAGCCGCAAAACCGGGTTAAACAGCTGCTGCCAAGGTGAACAGACCTGCAAAGTCAGCCGCTTGGCCATTCGCCCATGCGTCCACGACCTGCCGCACGGAAGCAGTTTCCTCGGCTGCTTTCGTCTGAGGATCGGCGGAAGGGTGTGCCAGCTCCTCGCGAAGACAAAAGCCGAGCAGCCCAACAGTCGTTTTCGCGTAGGATTCCGAGAAGGAGGTGCTCCGTGCCGACATGTTTCTGGCCAAGCCGCTCGGATTCTTCCGCAGCCATGTTCAGAATGCGTTTGAACGCCGCGCTGAGTGGCACCTCCACCGCAGCGGAGAGCCTCTCACCACGCTTGATTTGGGATTCGATCATACCGGAGGGATTGCGCCCCGCCTTTCTTGTTAAGGTGCTTCTGAGCCAGCCGGTGATCCTCGCGGAATAATCCGAGCAGCCAGTTCTCCGTCTCGATGTACGGGTTGCCGTATTGACTGGCTTCCTAGCGTGCGAAGAAAATCACGCGGCGGGCTTTTTCTGTGTACCGTTCAAGCATACGCTATTCCACATTTCCGCCGGACCGCCCAGACGCCCGATTCTGATTCTACGCAAGGTACAAACCCCCCATCGGAGTGAGGAATGTCACCGCGGAAATGGAGTGCGTAAGATGGAAGTGGTGAAAGCATGCGCTCTGAGGCGGTCTTCGAGTGGCGCCAAGTTTGCGGATGAGAAAAGACCACCAAGAAAGCGCGCAATGGGTACAAATTGCATGGTCTAGTACCAGGACGCAGTTTCTTAGAAGCCCCCTCGATGCGCGTATCTGACTGACGTCAGGCCACTTACTGGACTCAGACAGAATTTGCGTGCATTTGGTTCGCTTCGTGCCCATCTTTCAGGTCCCGGTCCAAACCAAAAGTGGAGGAGACTTCATGAGATTGCGCGCCATTCTTACATTGGCCACCTTATTTATGACTTGCTTCACACTCGCCGTGTTTGCCCAGCCCTTGCATCGGATAGGTGGGGCAGCCAGAACGGATCGCCTGCCGGAGAATCAATCCGTATCCGGGCAGATTGCGTCGGTGGGCGACGCGGCATTCGCGATACACATAACGAAAGACAAGCAGGGCCCACAAACTGTGGAATTCCTGGTGGATGACAAGACGAAAGTGGAAGGCAAATTGACCATCGGGGCGCAAGCGCTGGTGGAGTACCGCTCGGACAGCGGACGAAACATCGCTGTTCACGTGGTTGTAACGCCGGCCTCTGGCGTTGGTCCGTACTGATATAGGGGGTTTTTCCCTTTCTAAACTAGTACAATCCTGTATATTGCTCGGTCCGGCTCTGCGGCAGTCTGGAGTGCTCGACGCAACTGAGGATTCCTGATGCGCACGACTCTGAAGATTGTCCTGCCCTTAATCGTCAGCGTGGCGGTGGTGTCCCTGCTGTTCGCGGGGTACCAGGTGCGCACGGAGAGGCGCAACCTGCGCGGGGATCTTTCGCGGCGTGCCGAGATTCTCGGCGATAGTCTGCAAGAAACGGTCGAGCCTCTGCTGGATCACGGGCCAAACAAAAACCTGCAACGGCTGGTGGCGCGTTTTGGACAAAGAGAACATTTGAAAGGTGTGGCGGTCTACGACGCCGAGGGCACGGCTATTGCGATTACTTCGGGCCTCCCTTCGGAATTCCAAAACCGGCCGTCGGCCGCGACGCGCGCCGCCCAACAAGACGCGGGCTATGGTGAATTTCTGACCATGGACAGTTCGGCGGCCGGGGATGAAAAGTATCTGGGTCCGATGCACATCTTTGCGTTGCCACTGCATCGCGACGGGCAGGCGGCGGGCACGCTGGCCTTGTTTCATGACACAAGTTACATCGACACGCAGGTTCAACACACGCTGAGGGACGCCTTTCTTAACGCTGCGATCCAAACCATTCTGATCAGCGGGTTGGCGTTTGTGCTGGTGAGGTGGACGTTTACCGCGCCGCTGGCGCGCACGGCGAAATGGCTGCGAACGCTGCGAACCGGGCAGACTCATGCTCCGCCGATGACCCCGCAGGGAGAAATTTTTGACCAGCTGCATCAAGAGGTGACGCATCTTGCGAAGGACTTGAACGCTGCGCGGGCCACGGCGGAAGAAGAAGCGCGCCTACGCAATTCCAATGTGTCCATTTGGACGGCGGAGCGGTTGCGCGTGAGTTTGCGGAGCAAGCTGCAGGAAAAGCCACTATTTGTGGTCTCCAACCGTGAACCGTATTTGAACGTCTACAGCGAAAAAAATAATTCCATCGAAATTATCGTTCCGGCCAGCGGCGTTGTGACGGCGATCGAGCCGGTGCTGGTCGCGTGCGACGGGACATGGATCGCGCATGGATCGGGGAGCGCGGATCGCGAAGTTTCCGATGCCTATGATCACCAGCGAGTTCCACCGGAGCGTCCGAGCTATACGCTTCGCCGCGTGTGGATCAGCAATGAAGAAGAAAAAGGCTATTACCAGGGATTTGCGAACGAAGGGCTTTGGCCGTTGTGCCACATTGCGCATACGCGGCCGGTGTTCCGTCCGGAAGATTGGGTGCATTACCAGCGAGTAAACCGGCGGTTCGCGGATGCGGTGCTGCAGGAGATGGAAGGGACAGAGTCACCGATATTGCTGGCGCAGGACTATCACTTTGCGTTGCTGCCGCGCATGGTCAAGGAGGCGCGTCCGGATGCGCGAGTGGCGATTTTCTGGCACATACCGTGGCCGAACCCGGAAGTGTTTGGAATTTGTCCGTGGCAGCGGGAATTGGTCGATGGCCTACTGGGGGCGGACCTGATCGGGTTTCACATCCAATCGCATTGCAACAATTTTCTGGAGACCGTGGATCGTGCCGTGGAGGCGTTGACGGAGTGGGACCGTTTTGCCGTAAACCGGCAGGGGCATGTCACGCGGGTGCGGCCGTATCCGATCAGTGTGGCCTTTCCGGAAAATGGCCACGCGATAAACGAAACACGAAATGCGGGCGAGGAGCGTGCGGCTCTGTGCGGCGAGCTGGGTGTCGAGGGTAGCCTGCTGGGCGTGGGCGTTGACCGTGTCGATTACACGAAGGGGATCATCGAGAGGTTCCGGGGCATCGAGCACTTTCTGGATCTTTATCCTGCGTACCAGCAGCGCTTCACTTTTGTGCAGATAGGAGCGCCAAGCCGGACCGAAATTGACCGGTACAAACATTTTCTGGAACAAGTCAGCGCGGAAGCGGACCGCATCAACGCGCGGTTCCAGGCGGGGCGTTGGAAGCCCATCGTGCTGCTGAAGAAACACCACTCCCATGAGGAAATTGCGCGGTACTACCGGGCCGCGTCGGTGTGCCTGGTCACTTCCCTGCACGACGGCATGAATTTGGTGGCGAAGGAATTCATTGCGGCGCGCGAGGATGAGCGGGGAGTGCTTATGCTGAGCACGTTTGCGGGGGCAGCGCACGAATTGCCGGACGCGCTGCTCGTGAATCCTTACGATGTGCAGCAGATGGCTGAAGCCATACATCGAGCGCTGGAGATGCCGCAAGAAGAGCAAGCCCGGCGGATGCAGCAGATGCGCACGAACGTACGCGAGCACAACGTTTACAGGTGGGCCGCTCATCTTCTTTCGGACTTAACGGAGATCCGCATTGACGCTCCGGAGCGTATGGAAGTGCCCCAAATACCATGATCAAGCCGCCTAACGCCAACCTTGCGAGTTTTCAGATTTGAATCGCGCATCCACGGAGTTTGTGGAACAGGAGAGTGCATCCGCATGAACCTTTCGGAAACACCGTTCGAGTTTTTCACCGTATCGTACTTGACGCGCATTGGAAATCAGTCCGCGGGCACGATAACCGAGTTTCTCAAGGGCCTTCAAGAATGCAGCGACGCCTCCATCTTTCATCACACGTTCCAGACCCTGGGCATCCATCACTTCCTTACGGAAGGCTTTTCGAATGACTTCGCGCAGTGGGCTCACGCGGACGCCAACCGCGAAGACCTGGCTGAGCAGCTCGCTGCGCTCGACGTCCGCGATTATCTTTCGATTGCGGCGCTGCGCAGCGACCTGTGCCGCGTGGTCGGCGAATATTGCGCCGAACATCCGGCTCTTTCGGAGCAAGCCGCGCTGGATCGTTTTTACTTCTGCGAGAGCGTGGAGGTCACGCTGCCATTTGGGCTGACTGCGGGAACGCTTGAGGAATTTCGCGACGGCATCCTGCATCTCAGCCACGCCTCTTTTTGCTTTCATTTCCTTTCCTCGCGGCTGCGGCTACAGCTGCAAACGAATGACTTTTCGCACTGGCTTGCGAATGGCCTTGGACTCGGAAAGCTGGCAGACCATGTGAACCACATCGACATTTATACGAACACGCTGGACAGCGCCCGCGCCAAGGTGCTCAGGCTGATTGACCGCGAGAGGAAAAAAGCATGAGTGACGCAGCGATCGCCAGCCGAATTCCACTGGATGATTATCGAGCGCTGCTCGGCCAAGGTGAGATTGACGAGCTGAGAGTGCTCGCCAAACCCCTGCGAGGGCGCAGCATAGGGATGATTAACTCGACGGCGGTGGGTGGCGGCGTGGCGGAGATTCTTAACCGCCTATTGCCGCTCGCGGAGGAACTCGAGTTGAACATGCGCTGGGAGGTGATGACGGGCGGCGACGACTTCTACGGGGTTACGAAAGGGTTCCACAACGCGCTGCATGGCGCTCCCTATCACGCGGATCCGAAAGACTTTGAAATCTTTCTCGCTTGCAACGAGTGGAACCGCGCGCGGCTTGCGCTCGACGCCGAATTCATGATCATCCATGATCCGCAACCCGCTGCCCTGATCGATGGACGCAAGAAAAACGGGAATCACTGGGCCTGGCGTTGCCATATCGACCTGTCTCATCCCCATCGCGGGGTCTGGGATTTTCTCGATAAATTCGTGTCGCGCTACGATGCCGCGATGTTTTCTTCGCCGGAATTTTCGCGGTCGTTGCCCATCCCGCAGTATCTTTTTTATCCGGCGATCGATCCTCTTTCGGAGAAGAATCGCGAGCTGGAGGGTGGGTTGGTGGCCCGGATGCTCGCGCAGTATCAGATCGACCCGCTAAGGCCCATCCTTACGCAAATCTCGCGGTTCGACCGGTTAAAGGACCCCGTCGGGGTGATTCGCGCGTACCGCATCGTGAAGCGGTATTTCGATTGCCAACTGGTGCTTGCCGGCGGCAGCGCTTCCGACGACCCGGAAGGCGCGGTGGTTCTGAAAGAGGTCCAACAGGAAGCCAACGGCGAAGCGGACATTCATATTATCGAACTGCCGGCGTGGGCTCCGCTGGAGGTGAACGCACTGCAGCGCGCTTCGACGATTGTGATTCAGAAGAGCCTTCGGGAGGGATTCGGGTTGACGGTTTCCGAGGCGCTGTGGAAGAAGAAGCCGGTGGTGGCTTCGGCCGTTGGCGGAATTCCTGTGCAGATCATCCACAAGCATACCGGGCTCTTGGCGCACTCGGTCGAGGGTGCGGCGTATCAGATTCGGTTCTTGCTGTCACATCCGGAGATCGCGGCGAGGCTCGGCGAGAATGGGCATGAGCACGTGAAGGAAAATTTCCTCATCACGGAAAAACTCAAACGCTATATGACGTTATTCCTGGCGATGGCGCGCACAAACTAGGGCGGGGCAAACCCCTTCCCGAGAGGCTCTCGAGAGACGAGGATTCTTGTGAGTTTCCCCGGAGGCCCCGGGGCTCTGTGAGAAACGGTTTGAAGAGCGAGACGGCTCAGTAGGTCAGCGACCATCCTAGAACCGTCATCGTAAGCACGAGCAATAGCATCGCGCTGCTGACAACGCTGAGGATGCGGCCGTGGCCGAGGAGATAGTCGCGGGATTCTGCGTCGATGCAGAGAAGTACGGAAACAACGAGTACAACTCCCCAGGCAAGAATCGCGGGCAAGCCGGGATACCTGCCAATCATCGAGAGAAACTGGCCCGGAGGTTGGCCTGCGGGAATCCACCAGGGAATCATGGGAGCAACACCGGCAGCGAGCGAAAGAGTCAGAAGCTTGCGCGTAAACCAGCCTTTGATTTTTGGCCGGGCCTCTTTCCAAACGAAGTAGTCCCAGGCTAACAATGCGACGGCGAAAATGACCCAGCCGTAGAGAGCGGCTTTCTGGTCCAGCCACCACCAGGCACGAAATACGAAACGTGCGTTGTGTCCCATGGCATAGCGCGGGAGCAGGAACATGGCTACGAGGCCATTGGCCGCAACGGCCACGAGCAGGGTGACCAGGCTCATTAGCTGGAACCAGTAGCGCGTGGGAACGCGTCTGCACCGAGTGCAAACGGATTGTTTCGGCAGAAAGTTTAGTCCACAGCGGTCGCAGAACACGGCTGGTCTCCCCATTCACGGGAATTCGAATCCTGTGATCGCTCCGAGAGTATCTGATTGGAATCGAGAAAAACTACTGGTCTGAGGGTCAGTTGAAAGGGCAGGCAGTCTTGGTAGTATGGAGGCATCCAGCCAGATACTCTTCCAGGGTGTAGTGCCGAAAGAAGCGCCTAGACCAGAAAGAATTGGGCGGTCGGGCGGAGGTGCAACATGACCGAGGCGTCGAAACAATGGGAAGGCCAGACTGTCGAAGGGATTTTTCCTTTGCGGCAGTATCTTGGTGGATCCGACCATAGCGCGGTGTTCTTAACCGAGTTCGGCAGTGGTGATCCGCAAAAAGCTGTCATCAAGCTTATTCCTTTCGATCCGGCGACGGCGGATATGCAGCTATCGAGTTGGGAATCTGCAGGGCAACTATCCCACCCGAATCTCTTGCGATTGTTCCGGTCGGGGAGGTGCAGGATCGACGGCAATGACCTGCTGTATTTGGTGATGGAGTACGCCGAAGAAGACCTTTCGCAGATTCTGCCGCAACGTGCACTTACGCCGGAAGAAACACGCGACATGCTGGGGCCGGTTCTGGATGCTCTGGAATACCTTCATGGCAGGGGACTTGTGCATGGCGACTTGAAGCCCGGAAATATTCTGGCCACTGGAGACCATCTGAAGCTTTCAAGCGACGCGAGTTCGCGGATCGGAGAATCGCTGAGCGTTTCAAGAAGGGCCGGCGTTTACGATCCACCCGAAGCAAGCAGCGGAATGTTGACGCCGGCTGCCGACGTTTGGTCGCTGGGGATGACGTTGGTCGAGGTTTTGACGCAGCATTTGCCAGAATGGCAGCCCGCGCCAAATCCCCAGCCGGTGGTACCCGTCACTCTTCCCGCGCCATTCCTGGAAATCGCCCGCCAGTGTTTGCAGCTGGAGCCTCCTCGGCGCATATGTGTTGCTGACATTGCGGCACGGATGAATCCACGCGCGGTGGCGGCTGCTGCGTCTCGATCAGCTTCTGCTCCGGGTTCGAGCCCGAGTGTGAGTCCCCGCGCTGCAGCCGGTCAAGTATCGCCACGAACGCCGCAACCGGTGGCCTCGCTGCCGGTGCCTCCGAGAGGCGCCGCAAGAATGCAGCACAACCCCCATAGACCGCCGTCCTATAGAGAGTCGGGATCGCGGCCGCGCTTTCTTCTTCCGCTGGTTGTCGGCGCGCTGTTGGTTGCGGCTATTCTTACGGTGCCGCGACTTCTCTCGCATCGCCCGAACGCAAAGTCCGCCGCGACGGGGGTCCCGGATAAACCGGCTAGCCAGACGGCTGTTCGGAAGCCGGCCGAATCCGCCGAGTCGTCCAAGCCCAAGGCAAAGCCCGATCGCGAATCAGCAGCTTCCCAAACGGCAAAGTCCGTGGCGCCGGCAGTTCCACAGGCGCTTCCGCCAGTTGCGCCAGCAGCTGCTCCGGACTCCTTGAAGACGACCAGCGAAAGAGAGCAGCCCTCGCCCGCGGCTTCTTCGGGCGCGACGGCTGCTACGCGGGAAACTCTGAAACCGGGCGCGCTTGGAATCGCTTCAGCCAAAGGTGAAGTCCTGGATCAGGTTTTGCCGGACGTCTCGCAGAAAGCGCGTGCCACTATCCACGGGAAAGTGCGCGTCAGCGTAAAGGTACACGTCGATCCGTCGGGGGGCGTATCGGAAGCGGAGTTTGATTCTCCGGGGCCCAGCCGGTTTTTCGCGGACCTCGCTTTGCAGGCTGCCCGAAAGTGGGCCTTCACGCCGCCGGAAGTGAATGGAAAGAGCGTGGCCAGTGAATGGCGACTGCGGTTTGAGTTCACACGAGAGAATACCAAAGCCATTCCTCGGCAGACGGTTCCGTAGATCCGCACCGAGCGATGAAATCGGGCTTATCGAAATGCTGGAAGACACCTGTACATTGGTACGGAGTTCCGCATCCTCCGCCAATGAGTAACTCCCCGAAGTAGCTGAAAGCACTAAGGTTAAAGCGTAAGCGGCGACCATCTGGCCCCGCGTACCATACCCACTGGCAAGCTGATCTCGTAATTTCGCTTGGAACAGGCGGCGCTCTTAGTGCGCCCACGCCTGGCGGAGTCCTTGCGAATGACCGAGCAGCAAAATCAAATTTGTTCAGGAAGCGAATCTGGTCTGGAAACAAAGGGGGACCGGCTGCGACGCGCGATCCGTTACACGGCAGCGCTGGCGCTCCTGGGCGCATTTTCGCTCGTGGCTGGTTTCGAGACCGCGCGCACGACGTTCCACGCTCCCAAGTTGGATAGCAATCTTCAGGCGCAGGGCCCTTCTCCTTCGGTCGCGCCAGTAAGGATGCCGGCACCGGAGAACAAGAGTGATGCCGAATTCAAACGCCTCCCCCGGCAACAGCAAGCGGAGCGTTTGCTGGAACGGGCGATCGATGGCGACGAGGCCGCTCTGGACATGCTTCGTGAAAATGTGGATGAATGGCGGGGCCACATTAAAAATACCGACCGGCTTTTTGACCGGGTACTGGCAGCGCTGAATTCGAGAGACCTTCGCGTGAGGACGGCGGCGATTGACGTCGACCTTGCAGCAAACAATCTGAGCAAATCACCCGGAAGCGTGGCGCGATTGCAACGGCAGTTGCAGGGCGATCCACAAGGCCGCGGGATGGCTCTGTGGCGGCTCGGGTCGCTGGGAAATCGCGGCGTTGAACCGGAGAGAGTACTTCACAGCCTGCTGAACTACGCGCACGACCGGAACGAGCGCACGCGGTATTGGGCGGTGGAAGGATTGGCGATGCTGGGCAACGACGCCGCGGTGGCCCCGCTACTCGAACTCTTGACCCACGATCCTTCGGCCCGCGTGCGCGAACGAGCGGCCAGCAGTCTGGGGCAATCCGGCATGCTGACGCGCGAAGAGCGCCTGGCCGCCGTGCCCCATTTGCTGAACTTTGCGGACGACGATTCGCTGAACACCACGACGCGGGAGTTGGTGTATGGAACGCTGCGCGTGATTACCGGCGCTCCGCTTGGAAACGATGCTAACGCCTGGCGTGAGTGGTGGGCGCATCACGATCCGGCCCGGGAACGTCCTCGCCAGGGCACGGGAATTCTCCGCGCGTAGTCCGAGGATTGGACACGTATTCTTTGTATGCAGAGTTTTGCGCCTCTCGCTGGATTCCCGCCCGCAAGATTGTAGAAATTGAGAAAATAAGAATTCCAGAATTTGCTCATGGGGAAGCTCGACTAACTTTGGGGAGGATCGCGTTGACACACTCGTTCCGCATTAACCTCCTCCATCATTTCGGCAGACCGGGAGCGCGAAACAGCCAACTCAGCAGCAAGTGAGTGGGCCAATAAATGAGCGCCACGAGCGGGATGAAGATCATCGCTAGGTGTGCCGGAGCGGGGCCCCAGGCGCGATGGAAGAGGGGATCGCGGTAGGCGTAGTTCAAGTTGAGCCCCGCAGACAAGAAGCGCGAGATGATCAGAAGCACGGCTGCGATCGCGGCTTGGAAAACCAGCGCGCGCCGGTCGTAGCCGACTTTGCGCAGGGTCCAAAGAAGCACCAGGGGCAATCCGACGTGAAACGTGGAGAGGAGGCGTACCCACAGCGGGTATCGCGCGTCCCACATGTAATCGGTGCCGCCAACGAGAAAACGCCCCGTCGTCAATCGCCAGCCAGCATCGAGAATCCAAAACAAGCCAGCCGCGAGCGAGCCGACTGCCTGACTTGAAAGCAACAGAGGATTCGCCAACCATATCCCGACAAAAGTAAGAATCACAGCGACGTCGCACAAGTGCAACAGATTCGCCCACCCCCAGACGCGGAAGTATGCGGGAAGCCAGACGACCATCCAGAGCAGGCCAACCCATCGGAGCACTGGAAAAGTGAGTGATCCCGGCGACATGCGCTTTCAACCCTTTGTTGCTTGAGGACGGCTAAGGCTATCACAACCGTTTGTGGCGTTCAGAGGAATCGAGCCGCTACGACGCGCGCTGGCGCGGGGCGATCAGCGGTAACCCAATGCGGGGCCGAGTTGCACGGAACTTGGCATGAAGGTTCCGCTGCCGCGAGCGACTTCTTTGCCGCGGCTGTCGAAGAGGACCCCTTCGGCGATGTACAGCCGTTTCGAACGGCTGACGACCTGGCCACGGGCGAGGAGATGGCCTTCAGAGACCGGCCGCAAAAAATAGAGCTGGAAAGAAGAGGTCACGACAAAGAAATCGGTGACGACAGATTGGACCGCGAAAAACGTCGCGTCGTCCAGCGCTTTGAAGTACACCGCTCCGTGAATCGCGTGCGCCGCATGATGGAAGTCCTCACGCACGGTCAGCTCAATCTCAGCGCGTCCTTCTTCGGGAATGCGGAGTAACGGCCGAAACCATTTATTAATCGGGGCACGATCGTACATCGCAACGAGCGCTTCGGAGTGTGTGGGTTGCATAGTAGGTCGGGGTCGCTCCGGGATTGTCAGGATTCCCCAGTCCGGTCCGCCGCAGAAGAAGCAGGAGAGCCGAAATGCTCCTGGTGCTTGCGAAGCAAGAATTGGTCGGTCATCCCTGCAATGTAATCGCAAACGACCACGTGCCGGGCTTCTGTGCTTGTGGATTCTTCATGAGAGGGCGGCATGGCGCCGGGCGAATCGAGGTAGTAGACAAAAAGTTCTTCGAGGCAACGGACCGAGCGATCCCTGTCTTCGGTGATCGCGGGGTGATCGTAGATGTGCTTGAAGAGAAAACGTTTTAGCTCTCGGTTGCGCCCGGCAAAAGCATCGCTGAAACCGGCAAGCCGCCGTGAGCCGCGGCGAATGTCGTCCGCAGTGGCGGCTCCGGAGGCAAGTACGCGCTGCTGGGTGGTCTCGATGAGATCGGTGGCGAGTTGATCGAGGACGAGCTTGAGGGATGCGTTGAATTTGAGCTTCTCCCGCCCTGCGGGATAGGCGGCATCGATCTGGGCGTACGCATCGGCAAAAATCGGAGCTTCCTTTCGCAGGGCATCGAGATCTAGAAGCTCTGCTTCGCGGGCGTCGTCGAGGTCCGCCGTGTTGTAGGCGATTTCGTCGACCCAATCGATGAGCTGGCCTTCGAGGGGCGTGCGAAGATCGAGAGAATACTCGGCGAGCTGCGGGAATTCCGCGTGGCTGTAATCGTGAGAGTGCTTGATGATTCCTTCGCGAACCTCAAAGGTGAGATTCAAGCCGGGGAAATCGAGATAGGGACTCTCGAACTGTTCGACGATGCGGAGCGCCTGGAGATTGTGATTGAAGTGCGAGCCGTGGGGGCGCATGAGTTCGTCGAGTTTCTGCTCGCCGGCGTGGCCGAAGGGTGGATGCCCGATGTCATGGACGAGAGCGAGCGCCTCGGCAAGTTCCGAGTTGAGGCCGAGCGCCGCGGCAACCGTGCGAGCGAT
>Ga0210409_10004641_pt1 | contig 14717 bp, 16 predicted proteins | sample IncBWH17MmetaG_FD_161649 | JGI IMG/M metagenome (GOLD analysis project Ga0210409, IMG submission 161649) | Forest soil microbial communities from Barre Woods Harvard Forest LTER site, Petersham, Massachusetts, United States - Inc-BW-H-17-M | ecosystem: Environmental > Terrestrial > Soil >... | reverse complement strand
TTATGTAATACTTCGCCAAGAGAAGCGGGGCAGGAACATGCCTGTGTGGCGGCGGTGTTCGGCGAAGCGGTCGCCGAATTCCTGGGTCAGGAAGGATTCTTCGCGGCGGGCCTTGGTGTAAAAGGAAAGCCAGGCGATGGCCACACCCAACAGTCCGCGTACTTCGCCTACGGCGACCGCCGTGCCCAGCAGCGCCAGCAAAATTCCCGTATAAATTGGATGGCGAATGTTCCGGTAGGGGCCGCTGCGGATCAGTTCGTGTCCTTCCTTGAGGGTAACGACGCCGCTCCAGTTGGTGCCCAGATGCCAGCGCGCCCAAATCGCGATGGCCACGCCAGCCGCGGTGAGCGCAACACCGATCCACCCCGCCGCATCGCTCGCACGAACGAACCGTGTGCCCAACCACCCGTAGTGCGCCCCACGCTGGAGCAGGTAAAACGCGACCGCCAGCGGCAGTACGTAGACGAACCGCTGGCTCCAGGATTCGCGCCTTTTCGTCTTCTTCAGCTTGAACGCGGACACCAGCCAATACAAACCGAACAGCGCCCAGAACGCGTTGATCCACAACCGTTGCGACGTAAGATCCATCGTGCCCTCCAGCAACAAGTCCTGTAGCGCAGGGCAGAGCCTGCCCGCCGCAGGCAGGTCTTCGCAGCCCTGCGGCTTTTTGACGTAGTGTGGTCGCGGTGTCAAGCCCACCGCATTACCGAAAGCGCCGATCGATTCGTGCCGAGTACGCACTTAAGCTAGAATGCCGGGCGTCTGAACACCTATCTTTTTCTCGGAGCGCTACCGATGACTAATCGCAGTTCCGCACGTCACGCAATTCTGGCGGCTGTTGCTGCCGCCAGTGTTTGTCTCTGGGTGCCCATCGCGCCAGCCTTTGCGCAGCAGTCGGCTCCGCGCGATCCGGCAGAGCCCCAGCAAGAGCAGCCGCATCCGAAGTTGTCGCCTCGCCCGGCCGCGGCCATCGCCCGGCAAAGCGTCGACGAGAAATCGATGCGCGCGCTGATCGACCAACTCGTCGCCTGCGGGACCCGGCTGTCGCTTTCTTCCTGGACCGACCCGAAGCGCGGTATCGGTTGCGGCCGCGATCATATTGTTGCGCGCCTGAATGAAATCGCCAAGGGGTCCGGCGGCAAACTGCAAGTCGTGGTCGACAAGTTCGATTCCACTTCCGAGCGAACTTCCGGCAAGCCGCTGCATCTGGAAAGCGTTTACGCCGTTCTTCCCGGCTCCGATCCAAGGCTCGCGAAAACGCTCTTCATTGTTTCTGGCCATTATGACTCGCGGCCATCCGACGTCATGAACACGGAGGCGGACGCTCCCGGAGCGGACGACGACGCCTCAGGCGTTTCCGTCAGCGTGGAATCCGCGCGCCTGCTCAGCAAAGCCGGCGCGAACGGCAAAAGCGGATACCGCGCCACTCTTCTCTTCGCTGCCATTCCAGGGGAGGAGCAAGGCCTGCTCGGCGGCTATCGCTTGCTCGAATGGGCCAAGCAGCAGGGCTACACCATCGGCGGGATGCTTGATGACGACATCGTGGGCGACGACCCCTCGCCGGGAGCGCCGCATCGCGTCCGCCTGTTCTCCGGCAACGGTGAAATCGATGATTGCGACTCACCCGGTCGCGAACTGGCCCGCGCCATCGAGGAAATCGACGGCCGCGAAAATATCCGCATGATTTTTCGCGTCGATCGCTACGGCCGGGGCGGCGACCACTATCCCTTCTACAAAGCCGGATTGCCCGCCGTGCGGTTTACGGAACCTCTCGAGGACTACACCCACCAGCATCAGACGCCGCGCACGGAAAACGGCATCGAGTACGGTGACTTCGCGAAATACCTGAACGCGAGCTTCCTCGGCAACGTCGCCCGAGACAATGCCGAAGCCCTGGGGCAGTTGGCCATGGCCCCTGCGCCGCCAACCAACGCGCGGCTCACTGGCGCCGTGACCCCGGATGCCAAAGTTTCCTGGTCCGCCGAGGAGGATCCCGAGCGCGCCGGATTCGAGATTCTGTGGCGGGAAACCACCGAGCCGCGCTGGCAGGTCTATGACTTCGCTGCGGCACCGGGCGAAACGGTGTTGCGTGGCGTCTCCACCGACAATCATTTCTTCGCCGTCCGCGCCGTCGGCAAAAATGGCGCCCGCTCCATCGCCGTGCCCACGGAAATAGAGCGCCGCCCGCCGCCGTTGCCGGCTGCCACAAAACAGCAATGAATGGCAGGGCGGAAGAGTGCTCTCGGTGGGACAGCCAATCTTGGCTGTCCTTGCAGAATTCAACCTGGAGTCATTTTGGAGTGGGGCGGTCTAGCCGCCGCTTTTTCGGTTGCAGCGCCACCTTGAAGTATCCGCTCGGCAGCGCATCGTCGCGATGTAGGTTCACTGCGCGATCAGTTATTTCTTAGCAGGCGGTCCGTCCACTCCAAAATCCCAGACAAATAAATTCAATCCGTCCGGCAAAATCTCCGCGAGCGCGTATTCTCCAGGAGGCAGAGGCTCGCCCAGCGTAAACCGGTACACTGTCGCGGCAACTTCCCATCTCTGAATGGCAATCGATTTCCGTTCCGTGCCAATGTCTTGCCCAAACATGCTGCGGATCGATTCCAACCGCCGCTTATTCCCTTTCACCGTGGCGCGCACCAACTCCACCTCCGGTCCCGCTTCCCGCGCCCGGCCGCTATGATACACACCTGAATCATGGTCCGGATCCGGAGCCGCCTCGCGCAAATAAAACTCCGGCCCACTGGTATTGATGCGAGTTTTCGCCTTCGCACCCGGGATTTCCACATTGCGCTTGCCCGGCACAATCGGAATTGGCGAAAGCACCTGCTTCAAAAGTGTTTTCTTGTCCGTTTTCACCTGCGAACCCGCCTGTTCGATTGGCGTCACCGACTTCCCCTCAATGGCAAACATTCCTTCGCCAGGAGGAAGAAATATCCCCGGCGCCACTTGCAAGCTCGCGTCAACGTCCAGCGTTGTCTCAATCTTTGCGGCTTCTTCTTGAGCGTGGATTTTTCCCAAAAGCGCCGCCGAAGCTTTGTCGAACTCCGCCTGTGCCTTCGCCGTGCCATCCCAATCCACCAGGGCCGCGGGAATCTCCTCCCAATCGCCCCGCTCCAGGCTGAAATACCTGACCCTATCGCCCTTCCGTTCGTACTCCCGCACCAGTTGGAAGTTTCCGTCTTTCAGCACCAGCTTTTTGCCCCGCGTCAGGCGGGCTGCCGCGGCAGCATCATCGGCCGAACTTTGCTTCGTATCGGCGGCCTGCTGACGATCGGCTGACACGCCAGTCGCCGCCACGCACGCGAATGCGCCAAAGCCGACAATACAGAGTGGCACGAAAGAACGGCTCATAAGGGGTCCCCACAGAGTGGATGCGCCACGTGGCGCCTCGGTTTGCCTCCAGGCACGAGCATAGCGCTGCGGATGACGCTCAGCAACTGTGCCAAAATCAGAGATTTACGCGAGCTTGCAAATGACCGGAGCGGCCGTTCTGGCCAGCGGCGGAAGATTTCCTTGAATCCAAATGAAAAAGCTCTCCGGTTCCTCCGGAGAGCTTAAAAGAAAACTACTTTCAAACACGCGTCTCTGGTCCAAGCCGCCTCAGTGGCAGGTTGGCGAGGCTAGTGCGTGCAGCGCGGGAACAGTGTCACCAGAACCATCAAGTCCGACAAGGTGAAAAGCCACTGATCCGCCTGGATTCCGGCCGCTTCCGCGGCCCGCGCGATGAACCCCAAATGCCGGCTCTTCGCGAAGTTGCGCAGGTGGTCCACACAAATCCCCGTGAGGGTAGCCACCTCGGAATCGGTGAATATTTTCTGGCTCGCTTTAACGGTAACCACGGCCCTTGGCCCTCTTTTCTTCTCCGGCTTACCTGGCCCTACCCGTTTGATGCTGGAGCCATCCTACGGGCTGCATTATGTAAGAGCAATAGTCGTTCCGTTAGTTACGCGAGAAACGATTTGGCTAGTACTTTGTGCCTAAAACCACAGGAAAACCGCCCTTTTTTGCACATCGGACGCCTGCAGGGGAACTAGTACCTGTGCGCATAAAATTCACATACCGGTAAAATTTGTCCCATTTTTTGACTAACCGGATATGGGTTTCGGTAGAGCCGCCGCGATTTCCCGCATCTGTTTTTCGTGCCGGATCTGGTGCGACCCCAAGAACGAAAACCATTGGTAAGCATTCAACGACCCTAGAAATGGATGGCGCCACCGGTAGACGCTCAGATCGCGATTCCTGGTCTCTTCCATCAAGCTCAGCGTCCGTTCCCGAACCTCTCGCAACTCCGCGAGCATTGCATCCTTTTCACCTAAGAGCTGTGAGTCCACGGGGATCGGCGTTTTCATCCGAATAAAGCGTATTTCCGCCAGCGCGAAAGGAAGACGAAATCGCTTCAACACCGGAATGTGCTTGGGCTGCTTCTTCAGAATCCTCTCGGCGGCCCCGACCACCGTGCGCTCCACGACCATTATGTGAGCGATGAGCTCCGCGGCCGACCAGGCTCCCTCCTTGGGGCAGGTTTTCCAGAGGGCGGCTGGGACGGCATCCGCCGCCCGCAACAGGTTGTGCTGCGCGCGGTTCAGTTTCTCGAGGATGGGTTTGAGTTGGGGCACGATTTTGTCGAGATATTGACACTCGCCGATCTTGAAACCGACCTTTAGAGCGCGGAGCCGCCGGCTTGCTCGAAGGCCCGCGCCAATTGCAGGACGCGTCCTTCCCCGAACGGAGGACCGAAAATCTGCAAGCCGACCGGGAGCTTCCCGCAGATTTTGCCGCAAGGCACGGAAATTCCGGGGACTCCCGCTAAAGAACCTGTAACCGTATAAATATCAGCGAGATACATCTGCAGGGGGTCGTTGGTCCGCTCGCCGAGCTTGAAAGCGGGCACTGGCGAAGTTGGCGTCACAATCGCGTCCACCTTGGTAAAGCCGTTGCGAAAGTCCTGGGCGATCAGAGCGCGGACTTTCTGGCCCTTCAGGTAGTAGGCATCGTAATAACCCGCGGACAGAACGTAGGTTCCAAGGACGATGCGGCGTTTCACTTCCGCGCCGAAACCCACGCCGCGAGTCTTACGGTACATGGAGAGCAAGGAATCGCCGTCCACGCGCAATCCATAACGCACGCCGTCATAGCGCGCCAGGTTGGAGCTAGCCTCCGCGGTGGCAATGATGTAGTAAACCGCGATGGCATAGTCCGTGTGCGGCATGCGGATCTCGCGGATTTCGCAGCCGAGCTTGCGGTACAGCTCGATGCCAGCTTCAATTTTCTTGCGGACGTCTGGGTCCATGCCCGCTCCGAAATATTCCTTCGGAATGCCGATGCGCAGCCCCTTCACCGGTTTTTCGGCCTCCGCGCGGTAATCCGGGACGGCTGCGGTGGTGGACGTGGAATCGTTCGTGTCCCGCCCGGCAATAATTTGCAAAACTGTGGCGATGTCGTGCACATTTGTCGCAAAGGGTCCGATGCGGTCGAGCGATGAGGCAAACGCGATCAGGCCGTAGCGCGAGACGCGGCCGTAGCTCGGCATCATGGCGGGGATTCCACAGAACGAGCCGGGCTGACGAATCGACCCACCCGTATCGGTGCCCAGTGACACCACCGCCAATCCGGCAGCTACTGCCGCCGCGGAGCCTCCGCTCGAGCCACCGGGCACGCGGTCCGGAACCTCGGGATTGCGTACCGGCCCATAGGCAGAGTTCTCATTGGAGCTGCCCATGGCGAACTCGTCGCAATTGGTCTTGCCCAGAATGACCGCACCCGCTGCCTCCAGACGCTCGACGGCCGTGGCGTCATACGGCGGAGTGTAGTTCTCCAGGATCTTTGAGCCGCAAGTAGTGCGCACGCCGCGAGTGCTGATGACGTCTTTAACGGCGACAGGCACACCCGCAAGCGGAGGCAGCGGCTTTCCAGCGGCGACCAGCGCGTCCACGCGATCGGCTTGGGAATAGGCGCGGTCCTGCGAGAGCGTCAAGTAGGCGTTGAGTTCAACGTTACGCGCGTCGATCCGCTTGTAATAGTCGACAGCGAGCTCTCGCGCCGAGATCTTCTTCGCCGCGAGCGCTTCCTGTACCGTGCCAATTGTCCAAGTAGCAGCAGACATGGTCAGCGCTCGATTACTTTCGGTACGCGGAAGTAAGGAGGTTCGGGGTCGGGCGCTTGTTTCAGGATTTCGGCTGCAACATCACAGGGGACAACCACGTCCTCGCGCAGGGTTGCGTCGGCGGTCTGGTCGTCGGCCAGCACCTGGGCCATCGGCTCGACGTTCGCGGTGTCGAGCTCGTTCAGTTTACCGGCGTACTCGAGTATTTCATCGATCTGCTTGCGATACGTTTCCAGCTCGGACTCGCTGAGGTCGAGATAGGCCAAGTCGGCAACCCGGAGGACGTCTTCGCGGCTGATCTTCATCGTGCTGCAGTAACCTCGGCGGTCTTGCGGGGATATTTCTTGGCAATGTAGGTGTCGACTAGGGATTGGAAGGCGGCGGCCAACTCGTCGTAGTTGCCTTCCAGGGTTACGTCTTTCTTGCCGTCGATGTACACGGGGCAGCGCGGCGCTTCCCCGGTGCCGGGGAGGCTGATGCCGATGTTGGCGGCTTTCGATTCGCCGGGTCCGTTGACGATGCAGCCCATCACCGCCAGGGTCATGGTTTCCACGCCGTCGTATTGGGTCTTCCAGATGGGCATCATGTCGCGGATGTAACTCTGAATGCGTTCGGCCAATTCCTGAAAGGTGGAGCTGGTGGTGCGCCCGCAGCCGGGGCACGCCGTTACGCTGGGCGAAAACGAGCGCAGGCCAAGCGCCTGGAGCAATTCGCACGCGGCGTAAACCTCTTCGCGGCGGTCGCCGCCGGGCCGCGGGGTGAGGGAAATGCGGATGGTGTCGCCGATGCCCTCGTAGAGAAGAACGCCGAGCGACGCAGCGGACCAGATCTGGCCCTTCATGCCCATGCCGGCTTCCGTCAGGCCGAGATGCAGGGGTTGCTCGGTCTTTGCGGAGAGATCGCGATAGACGGTGATGAGGTCGCGGGGCCGCGAAGTCTTGCAGGAAATAATGATTTGGTCGTAGCGCAAACCGGATTCGAGGGCAAGCTCCGTGGATTGCAGCGCCGAAAGCACCATGCAGTCGTTGATGATTTCTTCGGAGTCCTTGCCGAGATTCTTGTCGGTATTCTCCTGCATTTTGCGCATGACCAATTCTTGATTGAGCGAGCCGCCGTTGACGCCGATGCGCACGGGCTTGGCATTATCTCGGGCGATTCTGCAGATGGTGGAAAATTGCTCGTCGCGGCGCTGACCGGCGCCGACGTTGCCGGGATTGATGCGGTATTTATCGAGGGCCACGGCGCAGTCCGGATATTTGGTGAGCAAGACGTGACCGTTGTAATGGAAATCGCCAATGATGGGGACCTTGCAGCCGGCGGCGAGCAGGCGCTTCTTGATTTCGGGGACGGCGGCGGCGGCTTCCGGAACATTCACGGTGACGCGCACAATTTCGGAGCCGGCTTCGGCAAGTTCGAGGCATTGCTGCGCGGTGCCGGCGGCATCGGCGGTGTCCGTGTTGGTCATGGACTGCACGACGATGGGCGCGCCCCCGCCCACGCGGACGTGGCCGACGTTCACAGCGTACGTTTTGCGCCGCGGATGAAGAGTAGCGGCGGCGTCAGATCCTGCGATTTGCGTAAGCATTGCTATTCAATTCTAGCGTGAGTTCCGAGAAAGAAGAAGAATTTGCCTGTGTACCCCTCCCCCCGGGTTTTTGTAAGTGCGGACTAAAGGTCAACCCTGATCGTAGGCTCGGGTTCGGCCGGCGAATCTTCCAAAGACAGCGCGATGTGGGCGAGTTTCTCCAGCTCGTTGCGGAAATTGGTCCAGTAATCGGCACCTAGAGACTGCACAAAGCGGTGCTGGGCCTTGCGCCAGGCGGGGAGGCTGGCGGCGAGGGTGCGCGCGCCTTTGTGAGTCAGCGTGAGGAAACGCTGGCGCTTGGTGGAGCGATCGGAGACCGACAGGAGACCTTGCTTCTTGAGGAGACGGAGACTGCGCGTGAGGGTGGTGCGGTCGATGACCAGGAGGTCGGAGAGGGCGGAGATGGAGGTGGGCTGGGTCTTGGCGATGCCGACGAGAATGCTGAACTGTGTGGACCGGATGCCGAAGGGTTCGAAGGCGCGGTCATAGAGGCTGGTGACGGCGCGCGCGGCCCTGCGGAAGTTAAAGGAGGCACAGGAGCCGGTGCCGTTGAGATCGAGTTGGGAGAGGCGAGCAGGCACGGGAGAGGCTCCAGTCTTGACTTGTATATACACCTTAAGATATAACTTGTGGACAATCGTTTGTCAATCACACCCCGGGTGGCCAGAAACACATGACTGTAGCGGATGGTCGAGCGAGATCGCTATTCGGAATCGCGTTCCGACCCGGGGTGAAGACGATGAAGATGGAATTTCAGTTGGCGGAGGGCAAAGCAGAGACTGGCAATGCGGAGCGATTTCCCACTCGCTATGTGCGCTTCGGTGCGTTCGAACTGGACGTGAAGCGCCAGGATCTTCTGAAGAATGGCGCGCGGCTGCGCTTGCCGGGAAAGGTTTACCAGGTGCTGATCACGCTGCTGGAGCGGCCCGGCGAAATCGTGACGCGGGAAGAGCTGCGGACGCGCTTGTGGCCTTCGGACACACACGTAAATTTCGACGCGAACGTGAATACCACGGTCAACAAGCTGCGCCAGATTCTGGGCGATTCGAACGAGGAATCGGCGTATGTGCAAACGATCCCGCGCAGGGGATATAGCTTCGTTAGCAAGGTGGAATTCGTGGAGCAGCCAGAGACAGCGGGGATGGCGCGGGACGAGGCCGAGCGAGGGGAAGATTCCTCTCTGCCGAGCGAGACGGCAGCGTCGAAATTGTTTGCGGCGCATAGCGCGAAAGTGTGGTTCACCGCGGGGGTGATCGCGCTGGTGGTTGCGGCGATGCTGTTGGGAGCGGCGATTACGTTGTTTTCCCACCGGGCTTTTTAGAATTCTAAAGAAAAGTCCATCCAAAGAAGTACGAACCTAATCCCGAGAAGCGCTCGCTTATCGCTCGCTAGCCGCTACCGCGATGGTGCCGCGGAGGCCGAGGGCGTCGGCGTGTTCGCGGAGGGCGACGATGCAGAAGGCGATGTGCTCTTCGAGCGGGACTCCCAGCTCTTCGGCGCCTTTGCGGACGTCGTCGCGGCTGACGCCTTTGGCGAAGGCCTTGTCTTTCATGCGGCGTTTGACGGAATCCACTTCCAGATCAAGGATGCTTTTCGAGGGGCGAACGTAGGCGCAGGCGGTGAGAAAGCCGGCCAATTCGTCGCAGGCGAAGAGGGTGTGCTCGAGCAAGGACTGGCGCGGCACGTTGCAGTAGTCTGCGTGCGAGAGGATGGCGCGGACGATTTCCTCGGAGTAACCACGCTCGCGAAGGATTTTGGCGCCTTCGGCAGGGTGCTCCTTGTCCGGGGCGTGGGCTGCGTTGGGCCAGCGCTCGTAGTCGAAGTCGTGCAGCAGGGCGGCGACGCCCCAGAGCTCTTCATCGGCGCCGTGCTTGCGGGCATAGGCGCGGACGCAGGCTTCCACGGCCAGCATGTGCTTGCGGAGGCTCTCGGACGGCGTGTATTCGCACAAGAGCTTCCAGGCGTCTTCGCGTGTCGGCATGGTCTCTCCTTCAGAGACGGAATAGCTTACCTTACGTTGGCAGAGGATTCACCACAGAGGGCGCAGAGTTCGCAGAGAAGAATGGAACGGACCTAAGAGGACGAAGAATTGTCAGCACAAAGTGAGTCGCTTAAAACGAGGAGAATTTGAAAATTGATATGGCGTTGGCGCCGCGTTTGCGGTAAAAGGACGGCAACTAATTCTTGGCTCGCGGGTTCGATAGAGCGAAGCCCAGCCGGAAACCGCGAAGAACTGTACGAGCGAACAGGCGAAAGCCTAGCGTAGCGTTTGTGTTTCAAATGCGCACAGGTAAAAAAAGTCTAAAAATACTCTTGACAGAAAAAGGCCGTTCGCGAGAGACTCCCCTCGCGCCAGTTACTGCCTTCCCCCCGAAGTACGTTCCGACGTTCCTCTCCTATCCGCGCGCCGGAAAAAGTCAGCGAGGAGTGCCGGTGTCCGTACAATTAGAGAAAGAAACGATCAGTTCGTTAGAACTGGATAGGGAAGTCATTCGCTGCAAGACATGCGGTCTAGTCCAGTACCGGACGCGCACGGGGAATTGCCGACGTTGCGTGCGCGCCCTGCCTCAGCGTCTGGAGTTCCTGATTCCTCCCCCAGAACCACCGGAGGAAACCGGCGCTGAACCCGCCCAAGAGAAATTCGCCAACCGCGAGACGGTCGAGAACATTGGCCAGCGCATCCGCCAGTTACGCGAGTCGCGCAGCATGACGCAAAGCCAGCTCCAGTCGCGCTCCAAGGTGTCGCGCTCGTACCTGTCACGCATCGAGAGCGGCCAGATGACGCCCAGCCTCGGCACTCTGGAGAAGATCTCCGAAGCGCTGAACGTGGGGCTGAATCGCTTCTTCATACCGGAATCCGACGGCGAAGCGCTGCTGGAGGATCCGTTCATCCAGGGATTGCGGCCGTTCCTACGGCAATTGGATTGGGAACAGTGGCAGTCCATATTGAAGAGGCTGCAGGCGATCAGCGACCACGTAGGAGCGCTGCCGACGAATCTCCGCCCTATCGGTAATCCGGCGCGGCTGCCGCAGCCCGCGTCGGGGAATGGCAACGGCAACGGTCACGCGAATGCCGGCCATTCGAATGGGCATGCGCTGACGAACGCGCATGGTCTTCCGCAGGGCTACCCGCTGCGGCGCCCGACGCCGTTCGCAACTCCCGGGAAGCCAACGTTTCTGCGCTCGTTCGCGCGCTAGAAATATTCCTGATATAGCTTTTGGCGCGGCGTGATGAAAGTCACGCCGCGTTTTCATTTTGCGCTGAAGCGGGCGCCTTAATCGCGCTCGACAGAGACTTTCGCGGAGGGAACTTCCAGCCGCATCAAGCGGTGACTCGAGTCCAGGAACAGCAGCACTTCGAGGTCGGAGGTAGTGACGCGCAGCCCGTCGTAGGACTTGCCTTTGGAGGTAACCGGGCCAGTGGATTCGACGCTGACCGAGCCGGGCGTCAGCTCCTGCGGAATAAGCACCGGAAGATTCTGCGCGCCGCGTTTGGACCAGTCATACACGCGGGCCAGCACGCCGTATTGATAGTAGAGATTGTTGTCCAGCACGGCGATCAGCGGCGTGCCGAAAGTCATGTCCTGTTCGAAAGGCCGCGCGCCCTGCATTTGCAGGGTGATTTTGGCGACGCCATTGGCGAAAACGATGCGCGCGCCGTTGGTTTTTTCCGCTTGCGATGTCCACTCGTAGCTGATGGGGGCGCCATCGGGCTGCAGGGTGAGGACGCCGGTGACGCGCGCGGCGGGATAATCGGGAGCCTTCAGCTCCGTGGTGCCGTGCGCGGACCATCCAGCCGAAGCGGGCGAAATCTCAAACTCTTCGTGGCCAACGGTTTGGCCGTCGAGCTGGATGGTGAATTTCCCTTTGTCCGCGGCAAACACGGGCGCCCTTTTTTGCGCTTGCGAAGCCAGGGAACTCCACGCCAGGGCGCACACGGTCAGAACGCCGAATATGATTTTAGACTTCAAAGATTTGCGCATTATCGAAAACACTCCTTCGTGCCGCTGCCAGTAAAGCTTGCCACAGCAGCGATGCGCGGCACGGATATCCCCCGCGTCTGCGCTCATTGCGTTACCCGCCAGTTCCAGTCCGAAAAGCCGGAAAGGCGCGTCGAAGTTTCAGGATTTCGGATCTTCCACCACGAGATGAGCATCCCCGGCGCCGGCGGCAGTAATTCCGCGGCGCAAAATTTCCGCAACCACGCGGGCTGGTTCGCCGGAGCTGTCTACACGGTGGTCGGCTTGCTGATAGGAAGGCAAGCGCTGCGCGTAAAGGGCGCGAAAGCTGGGCTCGTCTCGAAACAGCGGGCGGCCGCTCATGGTCATGCAGCGCGCCAACAAGACATCCGGGGAGGCGTCCAGCCAGATGACGGGAACGCCAGCCGAGCGAAGAAACTCCGGTGCGCCGGTCTGTGCGTACGTGCCGCCGCCGAGCGCGAGAACCATGGATTCCTTGTATTCCAAAGCGCGGCCGAGCGCGGCGCGCAGTTGATCCGCTTCGATCTGCCGGAACGCAGCCTCGCCCAAACGTTCGAAAATCTCAGGGATGCGCAGCCCGGCGGCCGCTTCGATGCGATCGTCCAGATCCACAAAGCGCCAGGCCAACTGGCGCGCCAACAGCGTGCCAATCGTAGTCTTACCCGAGCCCATGAAGCCCGCCAGGCAAAACACCTGCGGGCGCGATTGTGGTGGTCGCGGAGGAAGTTGCGTCATCGATGCACTTAACTTGAAGCAGGCCGGCCGGAACGCTCGGCTTGCACGCGTTAATCGCGCTTCAGGATGCGGATTGTACCACTGTACGAGGAGAGTTCGACTTTGGCCAGGCCGCTGCCGACCGTGCCGAACAAGCCCTTGGTGAATTTGGACGCGATGTGCCGCACGCCGTGCGAATCCGGCTTCAAATATGCTTCCGCCTGGTTGTCGACGGTACCCGTGGCGGTCTGCGCCTTGAGGTCGAAAGAATCGTCTCCGGAGAAGTGCACCTCGACGGTGCCCTTGCCGCTCTTCATCGTGTAGATTCCCGTGCGAATGAAGTCGCCGTCAAAAAGAATATTGCCGGACATGGTGAACAGCGTGACGTTGGTCAGCCCGGGTTGCAACACTTGCGCATTGCCGCTTACCGAGTTGAAGTCCAGCTTGCCGGCGCACTGCGTGCAAACCAGCGATCCGCCGGTGGTGCGCACCACGATGTAACCGGATACCTCTTTAAGATGAATATCGCCGGCGACGCTTTGCAGGGTCATGTCGCCCATGACCTGCTCGACGTAAACCAGCCCAGTCTGCGTGCGCAACTGCAGTTCGGCTTCTTCCGGCACGGTCAATTGAAAATTGGCCTCCAACTCATTGGCCGGCGCGGAGCTATCCAGCACCGTGGCGGTGACATCGATGCGCTCGTCCGCCTGTTCGGTGTCGATTCCGATCTTATTGGAGGCTTGCGTCGCCGAGACAATCACCTCGGAGTTCTTGGAGGACTTCACTTCGATGCGTCCGTTGGCCACGTTCTGCAGCACGATGACCGGGCGCCCTTTCACGGCGAAATGCCTTTCGAAATGCTGCGGCGCCGCTTGCACAAAAGCACAAGGCAAGAGGAGCACTCCCGCGCCCAGCGCGGGCAGCATTCCACGTCCCACTGTTTTTAGGCTCATGTTAGTATCCGCTCCCCCCGCGTTCCATCATCACGGATATCAATTCCGCCTTTTGTTGGTAAGCGCCGCTCAAATATTCGCGCGTCAAATCATCCTGCGGCTGCTCTTTTATGCGCTGCTCGCAATCGACGATAAACTTGTCCACGATATCCAGATTCTCGCGCAGCGATACGTCCACATCGGAACCGCCGGCAAGCTGCATGGCCGGCAAATGAGCTTCGTCGTTGTTCAGCGTTACGCTGGTGTCCTGGTAGAGGGTACCGTACGTGCGAGCTTCCGTGGACTGCGCGGCCGGGCGCTGAAGCTGCAAAGCGGTAGCGGCGACAATCAGCAGAACGACAGCGGCGGTAGCCAGGACGCGGGGCCGGAAAAACTCGGAAAAACTGGTCCACCAGGTGTTCCGCGCGCTGGACCGGATAATGCCTTCCGCTTCCAGTTGCAAGCGCAGCGAGGCCCACACGCGGCGCGGTGGTTCCACTTCCGCGGGAAGCAAATGAGCGGTAGCGACGATGGCGGTCAAATCCGCGATGAGATTCTGGCAGGAACTGCAGCCGGCGAGGTGTGCGCGCGCCTCCTCAGGCACGGGCACAAAACCCTCTTGTTCGAGGACCCCTTCCACTTCTCTACACTGCATGGCGGTACGCTCCGCGACACGCTGCTTCGGAAGTTTTTTCGGCTCGGCTCCGAACACAACTTTGCGACGTGTCTGCGCCTGCTGCGTGCACCCCGGAATTTTTTGTATTGTAGCTCAATCGCTAGCTTCCCGTCTGTGTTTTCGCCGCGTGGCGTTCTTGCCGCGCCTGCTGGCGAATTTCTTCCTGCAGCAGATCGCGCAACCTGGTTCGCGCCTTGTGCAACTGCGATTTCGAATTTCCGACCGAACAACCCATGATCCCGGCAATCTCGTTGTGCTCGTAGCCCTGCACGTCGTGCAAAACAAACACCGTGCGGTAACCCGGCGGCAGCTTATCGACCGAGCGCTCCAAATTGACGCGGTCCACGGCTCCGCTCAATCGCAAATCCGGGGCCCCGACGTCCTTCCTCAGTCCGCCGCTCTCCTCGTCGGACTCGGTGGTTTCCTCGAGGGAGGCCACCGGAAGAACTTTCTTGCGTAACCGCATCAGCACCACGTTCACGGTCATGCGGTGCAGCCAGGTCGAAAACGCCGATTCGCCCCGGAACGTCGCAATCTTGCGGAACAGTTGCAGGAATGCTTCCTGCATCAGGTCTTCCGCGTCGGAAGGATTGCTCACCATGCGCAAGCATAAGGCGTAAACGCGGCGGCTGTGCAGCTCGTACAGAAACTCAAAAGCCGCAGCGTTCCCGGCTTGCGCCAGACGAATGGCCTCCGCTTCCGTAAGCGCCTTAGGCGCCTG
>Ga0210409_10004640_pt1 | contig 14717 bp, 9 predicted proteins | sample IncBWH17MmetaG_FD_161649 | JGI IMG/M metagenome (GOLD analysis project Ga0210409, IMG submission 161649) | Forest soil microbial communities from Barre Woods Harvard Forest LTER site, Petersham, Massachusetts, United States - Inc-BW-H-17-M | ecosystem: Environmental > Terrestrial > Soil >... | reverse complement strand
GAAGGACATGGGGATTGACGATCAGTCTAGCCACCCCACAGTTTGTGTTCAGTAGTTGCAGACGGCGTCGCACGGAACATCGTGAGTCTTTTCCGAGAGCCGGATGCGGGAAATCTGCCTGTCCGACACGCTGATGAAAGCGACCAAAAACTAAAAGACCCTCTCCTTAATAAGCTCGTAAGCCTACTTGTACCTCTTCTTCATGAAGTCGGCGATGGCCGCGTAGGCGGTGGTCAACGTCTGCTCGTCGGGAAGAAAGACGATCCGGAAATGTTTCGTGCCGGCTTTCTGCCCGAAGCCCGAACCGTGTACGACCAGCACATGCTTCTGAACCAGCAGTTCCTTCACGAAGACATCGTCGCCCTCGGAGATATCCAGGCGCGGATACGCGTAAAACGCTCCCTTCGGCGAAACGCAACTCACGCGCGGCGTGGAGTTGCACCACTTCATCGTCAGATCCCGCCGTGAGCGCAACTTGCCCCGAACCTCGCCGAGGTGATCCTGAGGTCCTTCGAGCGCCGCCTTGATTGCATACTGTTCCGGATGATTTGCGCAGAGCCGTGATCGCAGCAGCCGATGAACGCCGTCGATATACGGCTTCACGGCACCGGCATCGCCACTCACTATGCCCCAGCCGATCCGCCAGCCCGGCGCCAAATAGTTTTTCGACAACCCGCCGAATGTCACGATGGGAACGTCCGGCGCCACCGCCGCCAGCGAGATGTGCTCATCGTCGTCGAGGATCAGCTTGTCGTAGATCTCGTCGGCGAAGATGACCAGGTTGTTCCGGCGCGCAAGTTCCGCGATCGCTTCCAGCATGCGCCGCGAACACACAGCGCCGGTCGGATTGTTCGGATTGATCAGGACGATCCCGCGGGTGCGCGGGCCGATCTTCTTATGAACATCGATCAGATCGGGCTGCCATCCGTCATCTTCGTTCAGCGCGTACGTGTTAAGTTCCAGGCCAGACTTGGCGAGCACCGCCGAATACAGAGGATAATCGGGGCTCGGAGTCAGCAGGTTATCGCCGGGATTCAGAAGCGCGCTGAGGCAGACATCGACCGTCTCGCTCACGCCCGAGGTCACGAACACATCCTGTACGCTCGTGATGCCCTTGCGCTTGGCCTCGCCGCGAATGGCGTCCAGGGCTTCCTTGATTCCGGGCGATGGCGCATAGCCGTTCTTGCCATCCTTCATCGCCTTGTAGACAGCTTCAATCAGGTGGGCAGGCGTCCGGAAGTCGAAGTTAATCGGATCACCGATATTCAGCGGCAGAATCTTGTGGCCTTTTTTCGCCACTTCGTCGGCGACGCAGGCCAGGTCACGAATCGCATACCGGACGTGGTCGAGGCGCTGGGCGGCGGGAACTTCGCGAATCGTGGTGGCTGGCATTCGGGCTCCGGAGAGTAATTCTACGAATCTTCCGCTCGAGGCTACAAAAGGTTAACCGCAAAGCTTACAGATCACTACCGCAAAGACCGCGAGAGCATACCCAAAGGGTTGTCGTGATGAAGTTCGCGCTTTTTCGCGGAGCAGGCTTTTGCTGACGACTTGCGCCTGACGACTGACGACTGTCTAGTCAATCTGCGCTCTTTGCAATTTGTCGGAGTAATCGACGTACACCGACTTCCATTCCGTGTAGAAGTCGATCGCGCCGATACCACCTTCGCGGTGCCCATTTCCGGTAGCCTTGGTTCCGCCAAACGGCAGGTGCACCTCCGCACCGATCGTCGGAGCGTTGATGTAGGTAATTCCGGCATAAAGATCCCGCATCGCCACGAACGCCTTGTTGACGTCTTTGGTGTAAAGCGCAGACGACAGCCCGTACTCGATTCCGTTGGCGATCTCGATGGCATCCTCGAGGTCGTCACAGGCGATGATCGAGACCACGGGACCAAAAATTTCTTCCTGCGCGATGCGCATCTTCGGATCGACGTCGATGAACACCGTTGGCTCCATGAAGAAGCCGTACTGGTATTCGCCCTGGTCGAGTCTGTTTCCGCCGCAGGCCAGTTTCGCGCCTTCGTCCCGCCCGATATCCACGTAGCTCAGATCGGTTTTCAACTGCGCTTCGTTCACTGCGGGTCCCATATCAACCGATTCATCCAGTCCGTTTCCGACCTTCAGCGCCTTGGCGCGCGCCACGTAACGATCGACGAACTCGCGGTACACGCCCTTCTGCACGATGATCCGGCTGGTGGCCGTGCAACGTTGTCCGGTGGTTCCAAAACCTCCCCAGAGTCCGCCCTCGATCGCCAGTTCCAGGTTGGCATCATCCAGCACAATCATTGGATTCTTGCCGCCCAGTTCGAGCGAGCAATGCTTGAAGCTCTTGGCCGCGGTAGTCCCTACTGTGCGCCCAACGGCAGTCGAGCCCGTCAGCGAGATCGCGCGCACGTCGGCGTGTTCGGTCAGCGGTCCGCCCACGCTCGATCCGAATCCGCTCACGATGTTGATCACGCCCTTGGGTACGCCCGCGTCCGTCAGCGTTTGCACAAGATTGAAGGTCGAAAGCGGCGTATCCTGTGCCGGCTTGATCACGCAGGTATTCCCGCACACAATCGCGGGCAGCAGCTTCCACGACGGGATTGCCATCGGGAAGTTCCAGGGCGTGATCATTCCGCAAACGCCCACCGGCTGCCGGATCGCCATCGCGAATTTGTTGGGCAGTTCCGAAGGCGTGGTGGGCCCAAACAAGCGTCGCCCTTCTCCCGCCATGTAGTAGGCGGTATCAATCGCTTCCTGCGTGTCGCCCCGTGTCTCCTTGATGACCTTTCCCATCTCGCGGGTCATATCGCGGGAATACTCTTCTTTCCTCTCGGCGAGCATTTCGGCTGCCCGAAAAACGAGTTCCGCGCGTTTCGGCGCCGGAACCAACCGCCAGCGCTCGAACGCCTGCTTCGCAGCATCGACGGCCGCATTCACGTCGTCTTTTCCGGATTTCTGAAAAATCCCGACCACTTCCCGGGTATCGGCTGGATTCCGATCTTCAAAGGTCTCGCCCGTCGCGGACGCAACCCATTCCCCATCGATGAAGTTCTTAAAAACCCTGGTGTTGCCCGCGCTCATGATGGCCGGCTTGGAAACTGTCTCGGTTGCCATAAAAGTCCTCCAGATCCTTAATCCAAACCTCCATGCTACAGCCCGGCAACTACGCTCAGCAAGCCGCGTAAGAACTCCTGCTCCGCAGAAAGGCTCGCGTCGTCGATGCAAGGGAGCTGGTTTGCGAGTCGGGCTTCAGCGTCTGCGGCTTGCGGGAAATCTCTTCGGCCGGTGCGTTCCGGGCGCGGGTTCTTGCGGATGCACCACGGGGACATGTTCTAACGGACACGAACCCAACTCGATACCCTGTTCCAGCCGCCGAATGCTTGTGATAGTGTTGCAAATACCCCATATTCTCTAAGGTTTGGCTGGTTTCATTGGCAGACGTGTCGGCAAAACGTAAGCCGGGTGTTTATATCGCATGGAAGACGGTTACCTACCGCAGCGTGCTGTTAGCGCTGCTGGTGGTAGCCCTTGCTTTTGGGGCTGCGATGCACTTTGCCTTTCCACAATTCACCGACAGCACCGTGAAGGCGGCCGGCACCCTGACCACCAACCTCCTGGAGCGCATTGCCGGAATGGCTCCGCCGGCAGATAAGTCCGGCACCTCTTCCGAGAAGCAAGCTCGCTTCACAGCCCTGGATGGCACCGTAAGGATCAAGAAATCAAGCAGCAACAGCTGGGTTACGGCGGCTTATGACGTCCCGCTTGAAAAAGGAGACGTTGTCCAGACCGGCTCGGAAGGGATGGCAAAAGTCGTTTTCAATGACGGCACCAACTACACCATCAAACAGGATTCCTTGATCGTCATTGAAGAGAACTCCGCGAACGATCAGCAGCAGACCAACGTCGCCGTGGCCGTAAGCACCGGAACCGTGGATCTGTCGACAGCAGCGTATGCCCAGGGCTCGAAGTCGCAGGTCATCGTTGCCGGCGCAACCGCATCGCTGGGCCCGGAAAGCGCGGCCATGGTGCACAACGATCCGAAGAGCGATCAGCACGAAATCCTGGTCAAGAAGGGCAGTGGAGAAGTCGCTCGTAACGGCGAGACCGTTCGCCTGTCGGATTGGGAGCGCGCCACCTTTCGAGGGCAATCCGAGAAGATTTCCAAGATCAAAGAGATTGGTCCGCCGACCCCGATTTCTCCTGCAAACATGATGCCTTTGTTTACCACCGGTGGCGCCAAAACGAAGGACGTGCAGTTCTCCTGGAGCCCGATGGCGAACGCCGCCGGGTACCGGCTGCGCATCTCGCGCAATCCTTATTTTTCTTCGACCATCGTCGACAAGGCCGTGACCACGCCCGACGTGACCGTGACCAGCCTTGGTCTGGGCGCTTACTACTGGATGGTTCAAACGCTGGATGCCGGGGGGAAAGAGTCGGTTGAAAGCGAAAAGAACCGCTTCACGATTATTCCGAAGGGCAAGGACGCGGTTGCCATCGACCTCGAAATTGATCCCCTCATCCAACACGGCCATGTGATCGAGGTCACAGGCAAAACCGAGACCGGTGCGCGTGTAATGGTGAATGGGCACGAAGTCCCGCTGGTTACCAACGATGGAAGTTTTCACTATTTCACGCCGCCATTACCGGCCGGTGAGAACACAATCACCGTGACCGCGCAGAATTCGCAGGGCGGTGTGAATACCAAGCAACAGTCGGTGGTGATTCAGTGAGGAGAGTGCGGAATTTCCCGGCAGGTCAAGAACTTTAGTGTCCGGCAACTATCCGGAATATCCCATAGAATTACGAAGAAGGATCCCACCAGAGCGGAAAAAACAGGGTCGAAATACCAAACGGACGGTGGTCCGACAGAAGCGAGAGAAGTCAACGTATGTCATCTAACGGATTTCACACTAACTCGGGACGCTTTCACAATCTGAGGTCGCTGTTCAGCATCTTCTCCAGCGATCTCGCCATCGATCTCGGCACAGCGAATACGCTGGTGTATGCCCGCGGCAAAGGGATCGTGGTGAACGAGCCGTCCATCGTCGCCATCAACAAGAACACCGCCGAGGTCGAAGCGGTCGGCAAAGAAGCCAAAGAGATGCTTGGCCGCACGCCGGGCAACATCGTTGCCATCAAGCCGATGAAGGATGGCGTCATCGCAGACTTCAAAGTCACCGAGAAGATGTTGAACTACTTTATTCAGAAAGCGCACAACCGGAAGATGCTGGTGCATCCGCGCATCGTCATCGGCGTGCCCTCGGAAATTACCCAGGTCGAAAAACGCGCCGTAATGGATTCCGCCTACCGCGCCAAGGCCAGTGAAGTACACCTGGTCGAGCAGGCCATGGTGGCAGCCATCGGCGCCGGGCTTCCGATCACTGAGCCCAGCGGCAACATGGTGGTCGATATCGGCGGTGGCACCACCGACATCGCGGTTATCTCTCTCAGCGGCATCGTTTATTCGCGCTCGGTTCGCATGGCCGGGAACCAGATGGACGAAGCCATCATGAATTATCTGAAGCGGAAATATAACCTGCTGATCGGCGAGCGTACCGCGGAACAGATCAAAATCGAGATTGGCTCAGCCTATCCGCTCGACAAGCCGCTGACGATGGAAATCAAAGGGCGTAACCTGATCGAAGGCGTGCCCAAGACGATCACGGTCGACGATAGCGAAATCCGCGAAGCGCTGAGCGAATGCGTTTCGACCATCATGAATGCGATTCGCGTCGCGCTCGAGCGCACGCCCCCCGAACTGTCCGCCGACATTAGTGATCGCGGCATCGTTCTTACAGGCGGCGGCGCCTTGCTGAAGAATCTCGACAAGCGCATTCGCGAAGAAACGGGTCTCCCGGTGTCGATCGCCGACGATCCGCTGTGCAGCGTGGTGCTGGGCACGGGCAAAATGCTCAGCGACTTCAAGCTGCTGCGAAAGATTTCGATCGAATAGTTCGCGAGCAGCCAGCAACGAGCTGTGAGCGATTGGCGTGATCACAAAGAATTCCTCTCCTTAGACTGGCCTTGGGACTGGGATCGGGTTCGCAGTGGGGGACTCGCCTAGATTGGCGAGTAAAGACTGACGACCGGGAACTGAGAACTGAGAACCGATAACTGGCAACTGATTTATGGAATCCGTCCTCGGCCGCTATAAGAATCTGATCGTTCTCGTAGGTGTGCTCTTCGCACAGGTCCTGGGACTTGCTGTGCAGGTGAAACGCACCACCGACACGGAATCCTCTCGTCTGATCCGCATCTGGGCCGTCAACTCCATCACCCCCTTCGAGAAGGTCTTGGTTTGGGTCCAGAGCGGCAGCGGCAATCTCTGGCACAACTATTTCTATCTGCGCGGCGTGCGCGCCGAGAACCGCGAACTGAAGGCGCAGATCGAACAGTTGCGACTGGAGCAGGTCCGCCTCAGTGAAGACGCGCAGCAGGCGCGCCGTTTGCAGGCTCTGTTTGCCTTCAAGGAACAATATGTCTCGCGCACCGTCGCTGCCCAGGTCATTGGCTCCGGTGGAAGTGAGCAGTCGCGAATCATCTATATCGACAAGGGTGAATCGGACGGTATCAAGACTGACATGGCCGTAATCACCGTCCAGGGTATCGTCGGCAAGGTGCTGAAGATTTTTCGCTCGAGCGCGCAGGTTCTGCTGATCGACGATCAGTCCAGCGGCGTCGGCGCTCTTCTCGAGAAAACGAGGCTGCAGGGAATCGTGCGCGGCACGCCAGCGGGGGAAGTCGTGCTCGAAAAAATTATGAGCGACGAAGCGGTGCAGCCGGGCGAGCAAGTAAGCACCAGCGGCGGCGACCGGATTTTCCCTAAGGGTCTCCCGATCGGGATTGTGACGCGCGTGACCAACAGCCCCGATCTGTTTCTGAATATTCGGGTGCGCCCCTCGGCGAACCTGAGCAAGCTCGAAGAAGTGCTGGTCGTGACCCAGGTCGTCGACAAGGAACCCACGCCGAGCGAAGCCACTTCGATTCGGGCGGTCGATATTCTGGCGCAGCGTCTGCCGTCCGTGCCTGACAAGCCGGCCGAGGATCCGAAGAAGCCCAAAACTCCGCAAGGAAGCACAGCGCCACCAGCAGCTGCTACAACTGCGAATCCAAGCAGTGCCAAACCGCTCACCGCGAAGCCGACGCCGCCGCCGGATGCGGCGAAGACAGGAACCGTTCCTGCCGTGACGCCCGCCGTGACGCCGAAGACGGGTGCCGCGTCGCAGAGTGCGGTCAAGACTGGATCGGCTGCCGGTGCGCCGAAAACACCGAGTCAGCCCAAAGTCGCACCTTCACAGGCCCCGGATAGCATGGATTCGGCCGCAGTCAAGCCGAAGCCCGCAAAGCCGGCGCCCGATCAATCCCAGCCACCTCCTCCGCAGGATCAGCCGCAATAACGTGCCCATTACTTACACATCTGGCGAGCAAGTTGAGGTTTACCGGTTCAGTATCCCGGTAACGGTGATCGTTCCAATCACGGCTCTCTTTCTGCAGGCGTGGCTGCCGCGGCAATTTCCGTTTTTCTCGATGTTTGATCTGCCGCTGCTGGTCACGATCTTCTTCTCGATCTCGCGGCGCAATCCGATTTCCGGCCTGCTGACCGGGGCTGCCATCGGACTGTTTCAGGATGCGCTCACGGGGCTGCCGATCGGTGTCAACGGCGTTGCCAAGACGTTCGTCGGATACCTGGCCTCCTCCCTGGGCGTCCGGCTTGACGTCGAGAACGCGGGCGCTCGGCTGCTCGTAACCCTGGTTTTCTACGTGATCCACGAGATCGTCTATTTCATGGTGGCTCGCGGGATGATTGCTCTGAACCTGCAGTGGAGTTGGCCGCACGAACTCGGCGCGGCCCTCGCCAATGCGCTGGTGGGAGTGCTCATTTTCTTTGCGCTGGATCGTTTTAAGCAAAGGACGTGAACGGCGGTCGTCAGTCATCAGTCCTTGGTCCTTGGTCGTTGGCGCGGGTGCCCGGAGTAGAGGAGAATAGATGCAGGTTCCGAAGTTGCAGGTCTGGTTGGCCCGCGTCGATGGCACCTCAATCAATCAACCAAGCTAAAAGCTAAGAGCCAATAGCTAACAGCTGCTTTTCTTATGTTCGGACGTGACGAAAAAGTATCGGCGATTCGCTTGACGGCGGTGCAGTACCTGATCCTCGTCATCTTTCTGATCCTCGCCTATGGGCTTTGGCGGCTTCAGGTGATGCAGAGCGATCTCTACGCCCAGCTCGCCGAGAAGAACCGCATTCGCAACGTCCCCATCCTGGCGCCGCGCGGCAAGATCCTCGACCGCGAGGGACGGACGATCGTCGACAACTATCCGTCTTTTTCCGCTCTATTACTTCGCGACTCGACCCGCGATCTGAACGCCGATTCCGACGTCATCGCCCAGGGTCTTCATCTTGATCCGAAGGAAGTCCGCGAGCGCATCCGCAGGTTCATGTCGATGCCGCAGTACCAGCCCATCTTCCTGAAAGACGACATCACGCCCGACGAGCTTGCCTTCATCGAAGCGCACAAGAATGAGCTGCCCGAACTCGACACCATCATGGCGCACCGGCGGCTCTATCCCCGCAACGGATTCATCGCGCACCTGATCGGCTACGTGGGTGAAGTCACCGAGGACATGCTCAACCAGCCTCAATTCGAGTTCTACAGCCCGGGCGACGTCGTGGGTATTTCCGGTGTAGAGAAGCAATACAACCAGGTTTTGATGGGGAAGAACGGTTCGCGGCGTGCGCTGGTGAATAGCCGCGGCCGGGAAGTGGGCCGTCTTGACGAAACACCAGCGGAGCCCGGCAAGCAACTCAAGCTCACCGTTGACGTCGATTTGCAGATTGCCGCCGAGCAGGCCCTGGGCGACAAGAACGGCGCCGTCGTTGCCATGGATCCTCGTACCGGCGAGATCCTCGCCATGGTCAGCCGCCCCACCTTTGATCCGAATGACTTCGCCGTACGCATCAAGCGCGACGAGTGGAGCAAGTTGGTCAACGACGACGATCACCCGCTGTTGAACAAAGCGATCCAGGCTCAACTCGCCCCCGGGTCCACGTTCAAAATCATCATGGCGACCGCCGGCATGCAGGAAGGCGTCGCCAATGACATGCATGTCATTTGCAACGGCGGCGCCTCGTTCTACGGGCGATATTTCAAATGTTGGGTCGTCGCCGAGCACCGCACCCACGGTGTGGTCGACATCAGCAAGGCCATTTACCAGTCATGCGACGTCTTCTTCTACACGCTGGCCGAAAGGCTCGGCATCGATCGCATCGCCAAGTACGCCATGGAATTCGGCCTCGGGCAGAAGACCGGCATCGATCTTCCGCAGGAAGTTTCCGGTGTCATGCCCTCGGAAGAGTGGAAGATCAAGAACTACAAGCAGAAATGGTTTGCTGGTGAGACGATTTCCGTCGGCATCGGCCAGGGCGCGGTCGCGGTGACGCCCATCCAGATGGCGCGCGCCATCGGATCCATCGCCAGCGGCGGCCTGTTCGTTCGCCCGCACGTCGTGAATCCTACCGACTTTCCGCCGAACGTCGTTCCAGCCGGCGCGACCCTGGAGCCGACGCACATTCCGCTCGACCCCAAGAACTGGGAGATCATTACCGACGCCATGGCCGACGTCGTGAATCCGGGTGGGACCGCCCCCAGTGCCCATCTGCAGGGGATTGACTTCGCGGGCAAGACCGGCAGCGCTCAGACCATCAGCAACGCTTTGAAAGCGAAGCTGGGCGCGGCCGGCAAGAGTTTCAAGGACAACGGCTGGTTCGTGGGTGTTGAGCCTCGTCGCAACCCGGAGATTGTTGTCTGCGCGCTCCTCGAGGAAGGCGAGCATGGCTACCTCGCCGCGCGCACCGCGGCGCAGGTCATCAAGGCTTACGTCGAGAAGCAGCGCCGCCAACCGACCAAGATGGCGCAGGACGGTGGCAAAGTCGACATCGGCGCGGTATGGAGTTCGCCCGACGACGATGGCCAACACAACCGACTGCAAGCGGGGCACTTCGGCGTCGAAGTTTCTAAAAAGAAGCCGCCGTTAGCCGCGGCCGCGCCGGGGCTGGAATGAAACGGGCACTTGGCGCTCAGCCGTCAGCATTCGGCCAATGCACATCGTGTCGTTGTCTGCTGAATGCTGAGTGCTGAATGCTGATTGCACTGAAAACCGAGAACTGAGAACCGAGAACTGAGAACTGATGTCTCGTTACGTCTCATACCGCGACTTTGACTGGCTGCTGATCACCTTCGTCCTGCTGATCTGCGGGCTCGGTGTCATGGAGATTCACAGCGCCACCGTGCACACCAAGTTTGCCGGCGCGCACATCAAGCAACTCTATTGGATCTTCGGCGGCCTGATCGGCATGTTCCTGATCAGCCTTCTCAACTACCAAACCCTGCTCGAACAAGTTCACTGGATGTACATCGCCGCCATCGCCTCGCTAATGTCGGTCATGATCTTCGGCCAGCGCTACCTCGGCGCAAAGCGCTGGATCAAGATGCCCGGCGGCAATCACTTCCAACCTTCCGAGTGGGTCAAGCTCATCTTGATTCTCGCCGTCGCCAAGTACTTCGCCGATCTGCACGAGCGCGAGCTTTCCTGGTCCGATTTCATCAAGGCGGGCGCGATCGTCGGTGTGCCCATGTTGATGGTGCTCGCTCAACCCGATCTGGGCACATCGCTGACCTACATGCCCATCGCAATCATGGGGTTGTTTCTGGGAGGGGTTCGCGCCAAGCAAGCGATTATCGTGCTGGTCCTCGCGGGTCTCATCATGCCGTTGGCCTGGCATCATCTAAAGCCTTATCAGAAAGACCGTCTCATCAGCTTCATGGAACCAGAGGCCGATAAGCAGGGCTCCGGATACCAGGTTATTCAATCGAAAATCGCGGTCGGCTCGGGCGGAATTTGGGGCGGAACCGGCACCCAGACCCATCTCTCATACCTTCCCGTGCCTCAAACCGACTTCATTTTCGCCGCCTTTGCCGAGGAACACGGTTTCGTAGGAGCTTTGGGGGTGCTCCTGCTATACTTCATTGTGCTGATGCGTTTGACGCAGAACGCGCAAACAGCGCCCGATCGCGCTGGCACGTTTCTGGTGATGGGGGTGGTGGCTGTGCTTAGCTTCCACGTCCTGGTCAACGTCGGCATGGTAGTCGGCTTTATGCCGGTTACCGGGATACCTTTGCCGCTCATGAGCTATGGCGGGTCTTCCGTCTTGTTTATGTTTTTGGCGCTGGGCATGGTGATGAATGTCCGTATGCGCCGTTTCGTGAATTAAGGCAGGACGAGACCAGCAAGGCAGCATACCCTCATAGGCCCTGCGCGGCTTACAAGAAGATTACGATCGCCCTCGCGTAAAGAGGGCACTTCACCGGCCAGAAAGAGAGTTAGAGGCCGGGCAGGATTGCAGCTAACGCTGCCGGGCGGGAAACGGCCCCCTTCCCTTTGAGGAGAGAGCGGCCACAAACCTGGCACAGGCGTACATTGCGATAAGTGCAAAAGATTCCCAAGCTTCCGCAAAGGATTCGCTTCTGGAGTGCTTTCCAGGAGGCAGGCCCGGGTGTTTCCGGGCTAGTACCCATCGCGACGCTGACTCCTCCCCTTCTCTCCCTGTCTTTGCCCCGGTGATCCTGTCGCCTTGTTAGGCCACAGAACCCGGAGTATGAATGACGAAAGAATTGTTTGTAACCTCGACCCCACACGAAACCAAAGTGGGCCTTGTTGAGGATGACCTGCTCGCTGAAATCTACCTCGAGCGCGAAAACGAATACACCCTCGCCGGCTCCATTTACAAAGGACGAGTCACCCGCGTGCTTCCCGGCATGCAGTCGGCCTTCGTCGACATCGGATTGGAGCGCGATGCCTTCCTTTACGTTTCCGACTTCATGGAACTGGAAGAGCACGACGACGATCTGACCGACGTCGTGCCCACCAACCGGCCCCCCTTGACCGAGAATCGGCTGCAGCCGCAGGTGCAGTCTCAGGCGCGGGCCGAAATGCAATCGCTACCGGCATCCGAAACCGGATCGTATGTAATCGAATCGGAGCCCTTCACCGACGACTCCTCTGAAGAAACACCGGCCGCCTCTCTGGCCGAGCCGGAGACCGCCGACAGCGCGGGCAACCGCGACCGTGGTGGTGATCGGGGAGGCTTCCGCGGCCGCCGTCGCCGCCGTGGACGTCGTGGCGAACACAACGATCGCTACGACCGCGGCAACGATCGTGGCAATGACCGCGGCAACGATCGGGGCCCATCGGAATCCCGCTCCAGCCGCCCGTCGACCGAAACCGCTTCCCCGCCCTCTGTCCCGACGCGATCGCGCAACTCCGACTACGGACCGCCGCCCGGATATCAGCCCATCATCCTTCCCGGCGAGTCGATTTCGAAATATCAGCGCCTTGCGCAGCCGCCGGTTGCTTCCGGGTCTCGCGACCAGCAAAGCTCTGCTTCGACCGCAGCCCAAGATGTTTCCCCAGCGCCGATCTCCAGCCGCTTCCCTGAAGATGAGCCGCTCTTCGCCACCGGCCTGACGGAACCGCTGCACGAGCAGCATGGAGATTACGATCAACACGAAGAAGTCGCTCACCAGGAGTGGGAGCGTGCTCACGCGCTGCAGGATCGCATGAACCTCACGGCTGCGTTCGCAGGAAACGCTGCAGACAGCGAAGCCGTTGTGGAAGACGAGACGGTTGAAGAAGAGGTTCATGAGAGGCAAGACGAGCGCGCACCGGCAGGGTTAGGTGTTGTCGCCTCATCCTCCGAAGTGGCCGCCCCGGAGCCAACCACGGCATTTGTGCAGACTCCTGCCGGCGCCGTGCATGAGGAGATCATCGAGGAAGAGGAAGCCGAACTTCCCGCCTACTCCGAGCATTTCGAGGAGGACGGAGCCTTCGAGGAACTCGAAGAAGAAACCAGCGCCGCCGAAGACTATCGGCCTCACTCCCTCGAAATCGCCGCCACCGGCGAACCTTCCACGCCCTCGACCGTCGACGCTGCCGAGACGGCAACTGACGAAGAACACGTCGCGCCTCTCGAAGCGTTCGCCGCCGAAGCCGGCTCGGAAGAAGAAACCGAGGAGGACAGTGAAGAGGCGGAGATCGAAGACGCACAGGCCGAAGCCGAGGCATTGCTGGAAGCCGAAGCGCGCGGCACCGGTACGGTCGATGCTCGCGTCGAGGTTCGCGCCCCTGCCAGCACCGCTGGCTACACCCAGCGCGCTCGCCGGCCTGAATTCGATCGCCGTCGCGGCCGCCGTGGTGGACGCCGTTTCCGCCCGGGTGGACCGCGGCGCGAGAATACCTCCGTGCCGCAGATCAGCGATCTGCTGAAAGAGGGTCAGGAAGTTCTGATTCAGATCGCCAAGGAACCCATTGGCAAGAAGGGCGCCCGCATCACCAGCCACATCGCTCTTCCGGGCCGCTTTCTGGTTTACATGCCGACCGTGAACCACACCGGCGTTTCGCGGAAAATCTCCTCCGACGAAGAGCGTCAGCGCCTGAAGCGGATCATCATCAGCGAACGCGAGAACGGTCAGGGGGGCTTCATTGTACGTACGGCGGCCGCTGGAGCCTCGGAAGAGGAGCTTCGTGCCGACATCCGTTTCCTCAAGAATCTCTGGCAGGAGATCAAGACCCGCGCCGAAGAATCCAAGGCCCCCGCGCTGATCTATCACGACCTCAACGTCGTGGAACGTGTTCTGCGCGACCAGGTCACCTCCGACTTCTCCGCGATCTGGGTCGATAACGAACAGGAATACGAACGCATTCTCCGCTTCGCCAATCGCTTCCAGCCCGCGCTCGTTCGCCGCGTCAAGCTCTACACCAAAGAGACGCCGCTGTTCGAGCAGTTTGGTCTGAAGGAAGAGATCGACAAAGCCTTGAAGTCCAAAGTCTGGCTGAAGTCCGGCGGCTACATCGTCATCAACCAGACCGAAGCCTTGGTCGCGATCGACATCAACACTGGAAAATATGTCGGCAAGACCGCTCGTCTCGAAGACACCATCGTCAAAACCAACGTCGACGCCATCAAGGAAATCGTTCGCCAGATTCGTCTGCGCGATCTGGGCGGCATCATCGTTATTGACTTCATTGACATGGACGAGCGTCGTAACCGTCAGAAGGTCATGCAGGCGCTCGAAGAAGAACTCCGCAACGACCGTGCGCCTTCCAAGGTCCTGCAGTTTAACGACTTTGGCCTGGTTGCGATCACACGTAAGCGCGTGAAGCAGTCCCTCGAGCGCACCATCGGTTCATCCTGCCCGTACTGCGAAGCTACTGGCTTTGTGAAGTCCGTGACCACGGTTTGCAACGAAGTCTTTGTCGAAATGCGCAAGATGGCCAAACACCTGGAGCGTCAGGACGTCATGCTGCGCGTGCATCCCGAGGTCGCCAAGGCCTTGAAGGGCCAAAACGGCCGCTGGCTCAACGAGATGGAAGAACTTACGAAGCGCACGATCATCGTGAAGTCCGATGCGACGCTTCACCAGGAACAGTTCGACATCAACTAGCTTTCAGCCATTAGCTGTCAGCTTTCAGCTAAAACCTTGAAGCTCGGTGCCCCAGGTTCGCGTCCGTTTTTTGGACGCTAACCTGGGAATCCTTCGATCTACGAAAGGTCAATGGAGCGACGGGTTTCCTCGCGCGTCGTTTTCGTTGGAGGGGCGATCTAGCGCTTTCGGAATCGGCTCTTTTCCAAGTTACCCGTGTGCGAGATGACGTGAGATGGTTTGGGTAACCGT
>Ga0210409_10004639_pt1 | contig 14718 bp, 12 predicted proteins | sample IncBWH17MmetaG_FD_161649 | JGI IMG/M metagenome (GOLD analysis project Ga0210409, IMG submission 161649) | Forest soil microbial communities from Barre Woods Harvard Forest LTER site, Petersham, Massachusetts, United States - Inc-BW-H-17-M | ecosystem: Environmental > Terrestrial > Soil >... | reverse complement strand
GAAGCCGCTGGTGCGGCTGCCGAACGTGAAAAAGGACGCCAACGACCAGGTCGATCCGGCGAATCCGTATACGCATTTCCGCGAAGCCTCCTGGGAAGAGGCGCTCGACATCGCCGCCAAGGGTCTTGTGAAGATTCGCGACGAGAAGGGCGTCAAGGCGCTGGCCGGCTTCGGTTCGGCCAAGGGCTCGAACGAAGAGGCCTATCTGTTCCAGAAGCTGGTGCGCACCGGCTTCGGCTCCAACAATGTCGATCACTGCACGCGGCTGTGCCACGCCTCCTCGGTCGCGGCGCTGTTCGAAGGCCTGAGCTCGGGCGCGGTGTCGGCGCCGTTTGCGGCCGCAGCCGATGCCGACGTCATCATCGTGATCGGCGCCAACCCGACCGTCAACCATCCGGTCGCCGCGACCTTCATCAAGAACGCGGCCAAGAATGGCGCCAAGCTGATCGTCATCGACCCGCGCCGGCAGTCGCTGTCGCGCCATGCCTACAAGCATCTCGCCTTCAAGCCAGGCAGCGACGTCGCGCTGTTGAACGCGATGATCAACACCATCATCACCGAAGGCCTCACCGACGAGCAGTACATCGCCGGCTATACCGAGGGCTATGACGAGCTGAAGGCCAAGATCAAGGAATTCACGCCGGAGAAGATGGCGCCGATCTGCGGCATCCCGGCGGAAACCTTGCGCGAGGTCGCGCGGATGTATGCGCGCGCGAAAGCCTCCATCATCTTCTGGGGCATGGGCATCAGCCAGCATGTGCACGGCACCGACAATGCGCGCTGCCTGATCGCGCTCGCTTTGATCACGGGCCAGGTCGGCCGTCCCGGCACCGGGCTGCATCCGCTCCGCGGCCAGAACAATGTGCAGGGCGCCTCCGATGCCGGCCTGATCCCGATGTTCTTGCCGGACTATCAGCCGGTCGGGCGCGACGACATGCGCGGCGCCTTTGAGAGGCTGTGGAAGCAGCAACTCGATCCGGTGCGCGGGCTCACCGTGGTCGAGATCATGAACGCGATCCATGCGGGTGAAATCACCGGCATGTATATCGAGGGCGAAAACCCTGCGATGTCCGACCCCGACTTGCAGCACGCGCGCGAGGCGCTGGCCAAGCTCGAGCATCTCGTGGTGCAGGATCTGTTCGTTACCGAGACCGCATTCCACGCCGACGTGATCTTGCCAGCGTCGGCCTTCGCGGAAAAGTCCGGGACCTTCACCAACACCGACCGCCGCGTGCAGCTGGCGCGCGAGGTGATCAAGCCGCCCGGCGACGCTCGCCAGGATCTCTGGATCATCCAGGAGATCGGCAAACGGATGGGGCTGCCATGGAATTATTCCGGGCCGGGCGAAGTCTACACCGAAATGGCGCAACTGATGCCCTCGCTCGACAACATCAGCTGGGAGCGGGTGGTGCGCGAGGGTGCGGTGACCTATCCGGCCGACGATCCGAACAAGCCAGGCAACGAGATCATCTTCACCACCGGTTTCCCGACCGAGAGCGGCCGCGGCAAAATCGTGCCGGCGAAGGTGATCCCTCCGGACGAACTGCCCGACGATGAATATCCGATGGTGCTGTCGACCGGGCGCGTGCTCGAGCACTGGCACACCGGCTCGATGACGCGGCGCTCGCAAGTGCTCGACCAGATCGAGCCGGAGGCGGTCGCCTTCATGTCGCCGAAGGATATGCGGCGCATGAAGCTTGTGCCCGGCGACTTCATCCGGCTGGAGACGCGCCGCGGCGCGGTCGAGATCAAGGTCCGCTCCGACCGCGACGTGCCGGAAAACATGGTGTTCATGCCGTTCTGCTACGCGGAAGCGGCGGCGAACCTGCTGACCAACCCCGCGCTCGATCCGTTCGGCAAGATCCCCGAGTTCAAGTTCTGCGCGGTCAGGGCCGAGCCGGTCGAAATCCGCACCGCGGCGGAGTAGGGCAGCGGCTCATCTGGCGCCGGCCGTCTGCGCCGCGGCTTTGTACTGCGCGATGATGGCTTCGGCCCGCGCGAGGTTTTGCAACAGGCGCTGGCTGGTCAGGACGAGGAAGTAATAGCCGAATTGCGGGTTCTGGAAGTAGATCTCAAGCAGCTTCTCGTAAGTGATGGTCAGCACGTGGCCGTCCTCGATGCATTCGATCGTGGCGGTCCGGCGGTTGTCGGGCGTGAGGAAACCGAGTTCACCCATCAGGTTTCCGGGCGGAAGCTCGACGTTGATTTCAACGACCCGGAACCTGCCGGTGACGGTCAATAGCATTTCGTGGGCCGCGTCGCCTTTTTTCATCAGGATATCGCCCTTGCGATATTTGCGCTGGGTCATGAACGGCTTGAGCCATTCCATCGACGTGTCGCCCTGCGTTGCGCTCCGCGCCTTTTTCACGAGGGCGAGCATCTGGCGAAGGCGCCAGGCATTGATGGGAACCATCAGGAGATACAGGAAAAAGGTCGTGATGGCCCCGCTGAGCGCACCGAAGATGGCGAAGAATGCACAGCCGATCATGTTTGCGACCCGCAGCGGCACCATGGTCTGCGTCAGCAGGGTGGCGACAAAGAAGATCGCGCCGACCAGGCCAAACATGTTGGCCAGCGTGATGTTGTGCAGGAAGATTTCGAGAAGGCGATTGAATATGGCGTCATACGTGACGTTGTTGGGGTCGAGACCCATTTGAACCAGGATCTTTGCGACCCTGAGGTTGTCGGTTGCTGCGTCGAGGATGCGGTCTAGCGTGTTGGACATGTCTGCACCGCTCAGCATTTTCGGTTCTCGCCACGGGGGTTGGTGGTAAATTTGTAGGACGCTAGCGGGGATAATCAAGCCGAGACCTGGATCAGCCACGACATAGATGAAAGCTCGACTTAGACGAAAGACTCAGGCCACAGCCAGATATAGCGCGAACGGCAAGCCGGCAACTGTCGGGAGTACCACCAGCGACCGCCTTCCGGCGGTGCGACATGGCCGCGGCGGGTGGGATAGCGCCACTTTATGCCGCGCCTATGAAGGGCGGCAACGGCTCGTCTCGAATTCCTATGGCTCAAATCGCATCTTCCAGTCGACTAGGTGCACCGTGTCGCGCCGATCTCCGGAAGACCGATGATGTCCGTATTTCACCTCCGCCATGACAACGTGGCCGAAAAAACACGATGGCCGCTTGCGCGAGCGCTCGCCCGCCTTGCCGCCGCATCCAGGATCATTCACCGCGCGATCGTGACTGCAAAGCTACGACGTTTGCAGAGCGAGCTGATGCGTCACGGCGGCAACGTCTACGGGCAAATTTCGGATCGGGATGCCGAGAAATTTCCGCAACTGCCGATGATGCTTGGCGACAAATGGGATTTCTAGAGCATGATCCGGAAAAGTGGACACCGGTTTTACGAAAAGATCATGCTCAAACAGAAAGTTAGAGCGGGGTGACGATTCGAAGAAAAGTCATCCCGCTCTAGGAATCTAACGGGACAGGTTCGCGGGCGTGGTTCTGATCGGCGTCAGCTGACCTTGTCATGTCGAGCTCGATTTCACGCGCCAACTCGATGATGGTCTCGGGATGGTGACCGTTCTCGAACAGCGCATATTTGAAGGCCTGGCTGCGATTGACGAACAGGCCGCCATAGAGGCCACTCTGTTCCTGGACGACCCAGTTGCCGCGACCGTTCTGACCGATAAAGACGATGCTGGACGTAGAGTTGCGCGATGGAGGTTCGACGAGTTTCACTTCGATATTCCCCTTACGGATGGTGTGAGGGGAATATCATCCCGGCCGGATATGAATTCGAGCGCGATGAGCTCGCGACTTCATAAGGACCGCATAGGATTGCGCTGCGGTCGTTTAGACGGATTGGTTAAGCTCGCTGACGAGCGCGCAGATAGCCGCGTAGCCCGCCGTCTCATCCCAATGATTGAGCACGGCATCGAATGGCGGCTCGCGTCTCATGATGGCGATGACGACGCTGAGGATGGTGGACATCCATAGCAGCGCGATGAGGCTCCTGCCGAAGCTGATACTTCCGAAGGCGGCGAAACCGGCAAGGATGGCCAATCGCAGGCAAAACCGGATCAGGACCTGAACCGATCGCAATTTTTGCGAGGAATACGGCAGGTGCGCCACGCTCTTCGCGGCATCAACTGAAATTGTCGCTGCAGACGGGCTCATACAGAGGGTCTGCAGCTCGGTTCACGATGGGTACGCTGGTTCGGCTCGATGGCGCGCTGATGCACTGGGCCTCGACGAACGCGCCCAGGATCGCGAGTGACAAATCCGCATGCCGGACCTCGATCGATTGATCGAGCCAGTCCGGCAGCTCGCGCTCACGCGACAGCGCGCAGTACCAATCGCCCTCGTCATAGGCGATGCGGCGAACCTGCCACAGCGGCAGCTCGAGATCGATCAGCGCCAGCGCGGCATCGGTCCAGGCGCCCGATCGGATCAATTGCTCGATCCGCGCGGTCTTTTCGCTCTGGCCCGTAGATGGGAACCGCCGGCACGCGGTCTCCATGATCTCGGTCATGAGCGCCGCGTTCGTCTCCACCGCGTTGCGCAGACGGTCAATGAGCTCTCCGAGGTCGCGATGTTCTGTTGCGTGCAGCATGACGTCGTCTCACTTCAGGGCGCGGCCTACGACTTTGGCCGCTTGCCCAAAGTGATGAAAACGTCATTTGAAAACGAGAGGAGGCGAGCGATCGAGATATAGGAATTTCATAAATTCCGGATCGCCGGACCGGCAGGCCCTTATGGAATTCCTATAACGTTGCCGCAGCGATTATCTCGAAAACCTATGCACCCGGTGTCACTTCTCCGTCTGACAATGCGGAAGGCCGCGATCTGCGGTCCCGCGGATACGTCGCACAGGAATATCTCATGTTTGACATCGCCATGTTGGCCTTAGGGCTCGGCTTCTTCGCCGCCGGCATAGGTTACGCCTATGTCTGCGAACGGCTGTGAAGGGAGCGCACCATGATCTTCGATTATTCGCTCGCCGGCATCGTTTCCGCAGGCCTGTTGTTCTACCTGACCTACGCGCTGCTGCGGCCCGAGCGGTTCTGATCCACGCATCCTAAAGGCATACCACCATGACTGCCATCGGCTGGCTTCAAATCATCCTCTATTGCATCATCGTCGTCGCGCTGGTCAAACCGCTCGGCTGGTATATGACGCGCGTCTTCAACGGCGAGCGCACGTTCTTGTCTCCGGTGCTGCGCCCGGTAGAGGCTTCCCTCTACTGGATCAGCGGCGTCGATGAGAAGCGCGAACAGCATTGGCTGACCTATACGGTCGCGATGCTGCTGTTCCATGTCGGCGGCTTCCTGATCATTTATGGCTTGATGCGCCTCCAGGCGTTGCTGCCGTTCAATCCAGCCGAACAATCCGCCGTCGCCGAGGATCTTTCGTTCAACACGGCGATCTCCTTCATCACCAACACCAACTGGCAGAACTACGGCGGCGAGAGCACGCTGTCCTATCTGGTGCAGATGGTGGGTCTCACGCACCAGAATTTCCTGTCGGCCGCGACCGGCATCGCACTCGCAGTTGCCCTGATCCGCGGTTTCTCTCGCGCCTCGATGCGCACCGTCGGCAATTTCTGGGTCGATGTGACGCGCTGCACGCTTTATGTGCTGCTGCCGATCTGCGTGGTCTACGCGCTGTTCCTGGTCTGGCAGGGCATGCCGCAGACGCTTGGCGCCTATGTCGACGCCACCACGCTCGAGGGCTCCAAGCAGATCATCGCGGTCGGCCCGGTTGCCTCGCAGGTCGCAATCAAGATGCTGGGCACCAATGGCGGCGGCTTCTTTAATGCCAATGCCGCGCACCCCTTCGAGAACCCGACCGCGCTGTCGAACTTCGTGCAGATGATCTCGATCTTCGCGCTCGGTGCTGCGCTCACCAATGTGTTCGGCCGCATGGTCGGTAACCAGAAGCAGGGCTGGGCGATTCTCGCGGTGATGGGCGTGCTGTTCCTCGCCGGTGTCACCGTCACCTACTGGGCGGAGGCCAACGGCACCACCGCGTTCAGCGCGCTTGGCCTTTCCGGCGGCAATATGGAAGGCAAGGAAGTGCGCTTCGGCATCCCTGCCTCCTCGCTATTCGCTGTCATCACGACCGCCGCATCCTGCGGCGCCGTCAACGCCATGCATGACTCATTCACCGCGCTTGGCGGCATGATTCCGCTGATCAACATCCAGCTTGGCGAGATCATCGTCGGCGGCGTCGGCGCCGGCCTCTATGGCATGCTGCTGTTCGTCATCCTCTCGATCTTCGTGGCGGGCCTAATGGTCGGCCGCACGCCGGAATATGTCGGCAAGAAGATCGAGGCGCGGGAGGTCAAGATGGCGATGCTCGCGATCCTGGTGCTGCCGCTGATGTATCTCGGCTGGACCGCCATCGCCGTCGTGCTGCCTTCGGCGGTGGCCTCGATGGCCAATGCCGGCCCGCACGGGTTCACCGAGGTGCTCTACGCCTACACCTCGCAAACCGGCAATAACGGCTCGGCTTTCGCTGGCCTTACCGGCAATACGCCTTTCTACAACATCACCGGTGGCGTCGCGATGTTCGTCGGTCGTTTCTTCATGATCGTGCCGGCCATGGCAATCGCGGGCTCGCTCGCCGGCAAGAAATCGATCCCGCCGTCGGTCGGCACCTTCCCGACCACCGGAGGGCTGTTCGTCGGCCTTGTCGTCGGCGTGATCCTGATCATCGGCGGTCTCACCTTCTTCCCGGCGCTCGCGCTCGGACCGATCGTCGAGCACCTGGCTGATAACGCCAACACCCTGTTCTGAACGATTGCCTTTGGAGTTACGTCCATGGACGCCATGAAACTGCAGAAGAAGACGCCGGTCTCGGCGATGTTCGATCCGAAAATCGTGGTGCCCGCGCTCGGCTCGGCTTTTGCAAAGCTCGATCCGCGGGCCATGATCAAGAATCCCGTGATGTTCGTGGTCGAGGTTGTGGCCGCGCTGACCACGGTGATATTCGTCCGCGATCTCTTCACCGGCGGCGCCAACCTCGGCTTCACCTTCCAGATCATCCTCTGGCTGTGGTTCACGGTGCTGTTCGCTAATCTCGCCGAAGCCGTTGCGGAAGGCCGCGGCAAGGCCCAAGCCGAGTCGCTGCGAAAAACCCGCACCGAGAGCCAGGCCAAGCTGTTGAGCGGCTCCGACCGCACCTATCGCCTGGTGTCGGGCACGAGCCTCAAGGTCGGCGATGTCGTGCTGGTCGAGGCCGGCGACAACATTCCCTCCGACGGCGAGGTGATCGAAGGCGTCGCCTCGGTGAACGAGGCCGCGATCACCGGCGAGTCCGCGCCTGTCATTCGCGAATCCGGCGGTGACCGTTCGGCGGTGACCGGCGGCACGCAGGTATTGTCCGACTGGATCAAGGTGCGCATCACGGCAGCACAAGGGTCGACCTTCATCGACCGCATGATCAAGCTGGTGGAGGGCGCCGAGCGGCAGAAAACGCCGAACGAGATCGCGCTCAATATCCTGCTCGCAGGTCTTACCATCATCTTCGTGTTTGCGACCGTGACGATCCCGAGTTACGCCGCCTATGCCGGCGGGTCGATTTCCGTCGTGGTCCTGGTCGCGTTGTTCGTGACTTTGATCCCGACCACGATCGGCGCGCTACTGTCGGCAATCGGCATCGCCGGCATGGACCGCCTGGTGCGCTTCAACGTGCTGGCGATGTCGGGCCGCGCGGTCGAGGCCGCGGGCGACGTCGATACGCTATTGCTGGACAAGACCGGCACCATCACGCTCGGCAACCGCCAGGCGACGGCGTTCCGCCCGGTGCGCGGCGTCAGCGAGCAGGATCTGGCGGACGCGGCGCAACTTGCCTCGCTCGCCGACGAAACCCCGGAGGGCCGTTCCATCGTCGTGCTGGCCAAGGAGAAATACGGCATCCGCGGCCGCGACATCGCCGAGCTCGGCGCGACCTTCATTCCGTTCACCGCGCAGACCCGCATGAGCGGTGTCGATGCCGGCGGATCGTCGGTGCGCAAAGGCGCGGTCGATGCCATCCTCAACTATGTCGGCGGCGGCGCGACGCAGGCGGTGGCGTCCGGCAACACCGTGCGGGCCATTCAACCCGCGGGGAGTTCGGAGCTCGCGCGCGAAATCCAGGCGATTTCGGATGAGATCTCCAAGGCCGGCGGCACGCCGCTCGCGGTCGCCCGCGACGGCCGCCTGCTTGGCGTGATCCAGCTCAAGGATATCGTCAAGGGCGGTATCCGCGAACGTTTTGCGGAGTTGCGCCGCATGGGCATCCGTACCGTCATGATCACCGGCGATAACCCGATGACGGCGGCGGCGATCGCGGCGGAAGCTGGCGTCGATGACTTCCTGGCCCAGGCAACGCCGGAGGATAAGCTGAAGCTCATTCGCGACGAGCAGGCCAAAGGCAAACTGGTCGCGATGTGCGGCGACGGCACCAACGACGCGCCGGCGCTGGCGCAAGCCGACGTTGGCGTCGCCATGAACACCGGCACGCAGGCCGCGCGCGAGGCCGGCAACATGGTCGACCTCGATTCCAACCCGACCAAATTGATCGAGGTGGTCGAGATCGGCAAGCAGCTCTTGATGACCCGCGGCGCGCTGACGACGTTTTCGATCGCCAATGACGTGGCAAAATATTTTGCCATCATCCCGGCGATGTTCCTGGCGTTCTATCCGCAGCTCAACGTGCTCAACATCATGCATCTGACGAGCCCGCAGAGCGCGATCCTGTCGGCGATCATCTTCAATGCGCTGATCATCATCGCGCTGATCCCGTTGGCGCTGAAAGGCGTCGCCTATCGCGCGATCGGCGCCGGTGCGCTGTTGCGGCGTAACCTGGTGATCTACGGCGTCGGCGGCATCATCATTCCCTTTATCGGCATCAAGGCCATCGACCTCGTCGTCGCCGCCCTGCATCTGGCCTAAGGAGTAGCGTCATGCTTAGAGAAATCCGTCCCGCCATCCTCCTCCTCGTCGCGCTGACATTGATCACCGGCGTCGCTTATCCGCTGGCGATGACCGCGGTATCCGGCGCGATCTTCCCGAAACAGGCCGCGGGCAGCCTGATCGAGAAGAACGGCAAGGTGGTCGGCTCTGCCCTGATCGGACAGGAGTTCAAGGACGACAAATATTTCCATGGCCGGCCCTCGGCGACCACGGCGCCGGACGCTGCCGATTCAACCAAAACGGTGCCGGCGCCCTATAACGCCGCCAACTCCGGCGGCTCCAATCTCGGTCCAACCAGCAAGGCGCTGAACGACCGGGTCAAGGAAGATGTCGAGAAGCTGAAGGCCGAAAATCCGGGAGCTACCGTACCGATCGATCTGGTCACCACCTCGGCTAGCGGCCTTGATCCCGACATCTCGCCGGAAGGCGCGCTGTTCCAGGTGCCGCGCGTTGCGAAAGCGCGCAACATGCCGGAAGACCGCGTCCGCGAACTGGTGACGCAAAACACCCAGAATCGCTTTGTCGGCTTGCTCGGCGAGCCGCGGGTCAACGTGCTGGCGCTGAATTTGGCGGTGGACGCTGCGGCCGGCAAATGAGCGCCGCTAGGCTAGGTGCGCCGCGGCGACTATAATGGCTTATGGCAAATCAACGCCGCGACCCTGAAATACGACCCTCGCCGGACGCGCTGCTGGAGGCGGCGCGGCGGGAGAGCACTCAGTCCGGCCGGCTCAAGATTTTCGTCGGCGCCGCCCCCGGCGTCGGCAAGACCTACGAGATGCTCCAGAGCGCGCAAGCAAGGCAGAAAGCCGGCGTCGACGTCGTGGTCGGCGTGGTCGAGACCCATGGACGGGCCGAAACCGAAGCGCTGCTGCGCGGCCTTGAAGTCGTCCCGCGCAAGCGGCTCGAATACCGGGATCAGATTCTCCAGGAGATGGATCTCGACGCGGTGATCGCGCGCCGTCCGCAGCTCGCGCTGGTCGACGAGCTTGCCCACACCAACGTATCAGGCAGCCGCCACCCGAAGCGCTATCTCGACGTCGAAGAACTGCTCTCGCACGGCATTGACGTCTATACCGCGGTCAACATCCAGCACATCGAGAGCCTCAACGACGTGGTCGCCCAGATCACCCATGTCCGGGTCCGCGAAACCGTGCCGGACAAGGTGTTCGACCGCGCCGATGCCATCGAGCTGATCGATCTCACCCCGGACGACCTGATTCAGCGGCTGAAGGAAGGCAAGGTCTACGTCCCCAAACAAGCCGAGCGCGCGCTCGAACATTATTTCTCGCCGGGCAATCTGACCGCGCTGCGGGAGCTGGCGCTGCGGCGGACCGCCGAGCGGGTCGACGAACAGCTGCTGACCCATATGCAGGCCAACGCGATCGCCGGTCCCTGGGCGGCGGGCGAGCGCATCCTGGTTTGCCTCAGCGAGGATCAGCGCGCGGCCGGCCTCGTGCGCTACACCAAGCGGCTTGCGGACCGCCTGCATGCGCCGTGGACCGCGGTCAGCATCGAGACGCGGCGCAGCCTGCAATTGACCGACGAAGAGCGCGACCGGCTCGCCGACACGCTGCGGCTCGCCGAAGCACTCGGCGGCGAGGCAATCACCATTCCGAGCGTTGGGCGCCGCATCGCCGACGACCTGATCAGCTTCGCGCACGCCAATAACGTGACCCAGATCATCATCGGCAAGTCGACGCGCTCCTTCTGGTTCGAACTCACGCGCGGCTCGGTGGTGCACGATCTGGTGCGGCGCGCCGGCAATATCAGCGTCAATGTCATCGCCGGCGAGGAACTCGCGGCCGACCCGGTTCCGAAAAAGACCGTGCGCGCGGCGGAGCGACCCGAGCCGTTCAATGCGTGGCCATATTTGATGGCGCTCCTGATCGTGGCCATCGGGCTTGGCACCGGCGCGGTCATCCAGCCGCTGTTTGGAATCGAAAATGTCGATCTGGTGTTCCTCACCGCCGTGGTCGGCGTCGCGGTTCGCTACGGCCTGTGGCCGTCGCTGTTGGCGAGCGTCGCGGCGTCGCTGTGCTACAACTTCTTCTTCCTGCCGCCGATCTATACCTTCACGATCACCGATCCGACCAATGTCGCGGCGTTCTTCTTCTTCATGCTGATCGCGATCCTGGTTTCCAACGTCGCAGCAAGGGTGCGCACCCAGGCCGATTCCGCAATCGGCAGGGTACGGACCACGGAATCGCTTTACGCCTTCAGCCGCAAGCTCGCGGGCACCGCGACGCTCGACGACGTGCTGTGGGCGACCGCCTATCAGATCGCGCTGATGCTCCGGGTGCGGGTCGTCCTGCTGTTGCCCGAGGATGGCGTGTTGACGGTGAAGGCGGGTTATCCGCCCGAAGATCAGCTCGACAAGGCGGATCTCGCCGCCGCGAACTGGGCGTGGGACAACGACCGCTCCGCCGGGCGCGGCTCGGATACGCTGCCCGGCGCCAAGCGGCTGTTCCTTCCGATGCGGACCGGGCGCGGGCCGATCGGCGTCATCGGCATCGACGACGACAAGACCGGTCCGCTGCTGACGCCGGATCAGCGCCGCCTGCTCGATGCGCTGGTGGACCAGGGCGCGCTCGCGATCGAGCGGGTGCTGCTGGTCGAGGACATGGACCGCGTCAAGCGCACGGTCGAGTCGGAGCGTTTGCGCTCGGCGCTGTTGACCTCGATCTCGCACGATCTCAAGACCCCCCTGGCCTCGGTGCTCGGCGCCGCTTCGACGATGCGCGATCTCGAAAGCGGTCTGAACGACTCGGAAAAGCGCGACCTGCTCGCAACCGTGATCGACGAATCCGAGCGGCTCAACCGCTTCATCGCCAATCTCCTGGACATGACCAAGCTCGAATCCGGCGCCATTGTGCCGAATACCGCGCCCCACGACATCGGCGAGATCGTCGGCAGCGCATTGCGTCGCGGCAGCAAGATCCTGGTGCGGCACAAGGTCTCGCTCGAGCTCGCCGCCGATCTGCCGATGCTGGAGCTCGACGCGGTGCTGTTCGAACAGGTGCTGTTCAATCTGCTCGACAACGCCGCGAAATATTCACCCGCGGACACCACGATCTCGATCAGGAGCTGGCGCGACAGGGATCAAGTCGCACTGCAAATCGCCGATGAGGGCGAGGGGATTCCGCCGGCGGAGCTGGAGAGCGTGTTCGACAAATTCTATCGCGCGCAGAAAGGCGATCACGTCCGGCCCGGCACCGGCCTGGGGCTCGCGATCTCGCGCGGCTTCGTCGAGGCGATGCACGGCACGATCTCGGCCGCCAACCGCGGCGATCGAAACGGCGCCGTGCTGACCATCCGATTGCCGATCCCCGCGGCATCTAACGCGCTGGACACCGCCGCATGAGCGCCACGCCAATCAAAGTCCTTGTCATCGACGATGAGCCGCCGATCCGCAAATTGCTGCGGATGGGTTTGACCACGCAAGGTTATGAGATTTTGGAGGCCTCGAACGGCAAGAACGCGCTCGAATTGCTGGCCGAGAATCCCGCGCTGATCATTCTCGATCTCGGCCTGCCCGACATCCAGGGCCATGAATTACTGCGCATGATCCGCGGCCGCAACGATAGCGTCCCGGTCGTGGTGCTGTCGAGCCGCGGCGATGAGGCCGGCAAAGTCCAGGCGCTCGATCTCGGCGCCGACGATTACCTGACAAAGCCGTTCGGAATGGACGAGTTGCTGGCCCGCATGCGCGCGGCGCTGCGGCATCAATTGCAAGTCCATGGCGAGCGTCCGGTGTTCCGCTCCGGCGATCTCTCGGTCGATCTGGTGCGCCGCATCGTCAAGGTCGGCGAGCGCGACGTGAAACTGTCGCCGAAGGAGTACGATTTGTTGCGCGTGCTGGTGCAGCATGCCGGCAAGGTCTTGACCCACCGCTTTCTGTTGAAGGAGCTGTGGGATGAACTGACCGACGCGCAATATTTGCGGGTCTATGTGCGCCAACTCCGGCAAAAGATCGAGGTCGATCCGGAGCGCCCGCAATTCGTGCTGACCGAAACCGGCATCGGCTATCGCCTGCGGGCGCCGGATTAGCGCCAATTTCTGTCATCCCCGGCCACGACGGAGACATGGGGCAACCGGGAACTATCAAAGCCCGCAAGGATTGGTTTCCCGACGCCGGGAGAATGATCATGGCACGAAGATATTCGAAAAAGGCCTCCGCCAAGGTTGGACGCGCGATGAAGGAACGCAAGGCCGGCACGCTGCGGAGCGGCCGCTCAGGACGCAAGGTGACGAGCCGCAAGCAGGCGATCGCGATCGGGCTTTCCGAGGCGCGGGCCGCAGGTGCGAAGGTGCCGAAGAAGGTCGGCAAGCGGAGAAAATCCGTGAAGTAGGCCTTAACTCGCGGGTTCCGGGCGGGTGTCGCCGCTGCTAGGCTGCAATACCGAATTCCACGGGATCGCAAGTCAGGATCGATCGTGTTGCTCAGGAACCTCTCCACCTACCGGAAGAAGCGGGATTTCGACAAGACCGACGAGCCGTCCGGCGACGTCAAGGTGGCGCCGGCGAAGCGGCGGCGGTTCGTGATCCAGAAGCACGCCGCGACGCGGCTGCACTACGATCTGAGACTGGAATTCGACGGCGTCTTCAAGTCCTGGGCGGTCACGCGCGGGCCGTCGCTCGATCCGCACGACAAGCGGCTCGCGGTCGAGGTCGAGGATCATCCGCTCGACTACGGCGATTTCGAAGGCACCATTCCGAAGGATCAATATGGCGGCGGCACCGTCCAGCTCTGGGACCGCGGCTATTGGGAGACCGACGATCCGCAAGCCGGCTTCAAGAAGGGCGACCTGAAATTCACGCTGCATGGCGACAAGTTGCACGGCAGTTGGGTGCTGGTGCGCATGCGCCATGACCGTGACGGCGGCAAGCGCACCAATTGGCTTCTGATCAAGCACCGCGACGAATTTGTGAGAGAAGGCGAGGCCAACAACATCCTGGACGAGGATCGGTCGGTCGCCTCTGGCCGGTCGATGGAAGAGATCACACGCGGCAAGGGCCGGGCGCCAAAACCGTTCATGACCGCGAAGGCCGGCCGCGGCAAGGCCGACGCGGTCTGGCACTCCAACCGCGGCGAAGCGGCCGAAGCGCGCGAGAAGGGCAAGGCGGCGGCGCCGAAAGGCAAGCGCGTTGCCGAGATGCCGGATTTCGTTGCGCCCCAGCTTTGCACCTCGGTCGATCGGCCGCCGAGCGGCGAGGGCTGGTGCCATGAGATCAAGTTCGACGGTTATCGCGTGCAATTGCGGGTCGAGGGCGGCAAAGCCACATTGAAAACCCGCAAAGGGCTCGACTGGACCGACAAATTCAACGCCATCGCGAATGAGGCCAGCGCGCTTCCGGACGTGCTGATCGACGGCGAGATCGCCGCGCTCGATCACAACGGCGTCCCAAATTTCTCCGCGCTGCAGGCAGCGCTTTCCGACGGCAAGACCGAAAAGCTGATCTTTTTCGCGTTCGACCTGTTGTTTGCCGAGGGGATGGACCTGCGCCGCCTGCCGCTTGCCGAACGCAAGGCACAATTGAAAGAATTGCTGGAGGCGCGAAGGAAGGCAAAGCAGATCCAATATGTCGAGCATTTCGAGACCGACGGCGATACCATCCTGCAATCGGCATCGAAACTCTCGCTCGAAGGCATCGTCTCGAAGAAACTGAATGCGCCCTATCAGTCCGGCCGGACCGAGAGCTGGACCAAGGCCAAAGCCCGCGCCGGGCAGGAGGTCGTTCTGGGCGGGTGGAAGACCACCAACGGCAAATTCCGCTCGCTGATGGCCGGCGTCTATCGCGGC